>Ga0194119_10012770_pt1 | contig 10588 bp, 7 predicted proteins | sample TA2MahC100mmetaG_FD_148620 | JGI IMG/M metagenome (GOLD analysis project Ga0194119, IMG submission 148620) | Freshwater microbial communities from Lake Tanganyika, Tanzania - TA2015018 Mahale Deep Cast 100m | ecosystem: Environmental > Aquatic > Freshwater > Lake | place: Tanzania: Lake... | reverse complement strand
GTCATCACCGGCGCCCGTCAGTCCGGCAAGACGACTCTCCTGCGTGAGGCCTTCCCCAACCACACCTACGTCACCCTCGATCTGCCCAGCGTCGCCGAGATGGCCGACCGCGACGGCGCAGCCTTTCTCCGCAACTACCCCGGCGATCTTCTGATCGACGAGGTGCAGTACGCCCCTGGCCTTTTCCGGTATCTCAAAGCCGAGATCGATGCCGACCGCACCCGCATGGGCCGATTCCTGCTCACGGGTTCGCAGAAGTTCACCCTCATGCAGGCGGTTAGTGACAGCCTTGCCGGGCGCGCCGCGATCCTCTCGCTCGAAACCCTCTCGCTGCGAGAACTGCCGGCCAACCATGGCAAAAGCGAGCTCGCCGTGCTCGCCCGCGGCATGTTCCCCGAATTGTGGCGCGCGCCGGAACTCGACGCCTACGCCTTCTACTCTTCCTACGTCTCGACCTACATCGAGCGCGATGTCCGCCAGGTCGTCAACATCGGCAGTCTCCGCGATTTCGAGCGATTTCTGCGCGCCTGCGCGGTGCGCAGCGGGCAGATCCTGAACGTATCCGATCTCGCCCGCGATGTCGGAATCACGCCAAAAACCGCGCAGAGCTGGCTGAGCGCGCTCGAAGCGACCAATCAGATCTATCTGCTCGAGCCCTATTTCGAAAACGTCGGCAAACGCATGATCAAGTCGCCGAAGCTGTATCTCAACGATACGGGCATGTTGTGCTTCCTGCTCGGATTGACCGAGCCGAACCTCGTCAACACGCCGCTCATCGGCATGATCTGGGAGACCTTCGTCTGCGCCGAGTTGCGTAAGCGGCACTCCAACAGCGACAAGCCGCTGTCGTTATGGTTCTATCGCGATGGCCAAGGGCGCGAAGTCGACTTCCTGGAAATGGGCGAAGGCAAACTGAATCTCTACGAGGCCAAGTGGGCCGAAAACCCCGACACCCGTTGGTTCCGCATTCTGCATGAAATCGCGGGTTATCTCGCCAAGGGTGTGATGGCGACCGGCGATCTATCGATCGTCTGCCGCACGCCGGTGACTCTGCACAAGGACGGCGTCATCGTGCAGCGGCCGGAGAGCATCGGCCAGGAACTGGCGCGCCCAGCCGGCCAATAGCGTACCGTCACATGGCTCTTTCAAAGTCGCCAGCGCGCGGTCGACATGTTCGGACCCGATGCGTTCGCGGCGGCTTTCAAGAATAGGCCGCACGAACTCTGGCGTAAACTCGGGATGGCCCTGAATGCCGAGCAACGTGCCCACGCGGAACATCGCCACTTCGCAGTGGTCGTTCGACGCCAGCACCTTCGCGCCCGGCGGCAGCACTTCAACCTGATCCTGACAGCTCATCAAAGCCCCGTAAGACGGCGCGGGCGGCTGCATCCACGGCTCGGTCGCAGTGACGGTGAACCGATGCACGCCGATGCCCCAGCCTTTCGGGCTCTTGGCTGTGCGGCCGCCGAGCGCGTGGCCCATCATCTGATGCCCGAAGCAGATGCCGACGAACGGTTTCGACGCCGCATGCATCCGGCGCATCAGCTCCGCGTAAGCCAGGATCCACGGCTCGTCTTCATAGACGCTGCGGCGCGAGCCGGTGCCGACGAACCCGTCGCATTCGTCAAGATCGGCGGGCGCTTCGCCGCGAGTAAGATCGTAGACTCGCCACTCGGCCGGCAGCCACGCGTTGAACATCGCCGGGTACTGCGGGCGGAGTTCATCGCAATGGAGCAGCCCGAGCTTCATATGGACCGTAGATGGAACGACTTCAACCGCGTCAGCGAGTCGTAACCGAGCGAGCTCAACGAGCACCCGCGGCCCGTGTCCTTCACGCCCGTCCACGCCAGCGCCGGATCAAGGTAATCGCAGCGGTTCATGAACCAGGTGCCGGTGGCGATGTGGTCGCCGATGCGCAGCGCCACGTCCTGATCCTGCGTCCAGATCGCCGCGGTGAGGCCGTATGCGCTGTCGTTCATCAGCGCGATCGCCTCTTCGTCGCTCGCCACGCGCATGATGCCGACGACCGGCCCGAACGACTCCTCGGTCATCACACGCTTGCGGTGATCGACGTTGGTTAGAATCTCGGGCGCGAGGTACGGCGTGCCGGGCTGCTTGTCGATGTTGAGATGGGCCCGCGCGCCTTGCGCGATGGCCTCTTTCACCTGCGCGCGCACGAACTCGGCGGCGCTTGTGCGAACCATCGGCCCAAGCGTCGTCGCCGCGTCAAGCGGATTGCCGAGCACGTAGGTCTTGGTCAACGCGACGGCGCGTTCGACGAACTCGTCGAAGGCATCGGCGTGCGCGTAAATGCGCTCGATGCCGCAGCAGCTTTGGCCGGAATTGAACATCGCGCCATCGACGAGGTTCTCGACGGCGTCTTCCATGTTGGCGTCGGCGCGCACATAGGCCGGATCTTTACCGCCGAGTTCGAGCGTCGCGCCGATGAAGCGCTTCGCCGCGGCCTGCTGAATGGCGTGACCGCCCGAGACCGATCCGGTGAAGACGACGAAGTCGACACGGCTGTCACCGATCACACGTTCAACATCGCTGTGCGCCAGATGCAGGAACTGGAAAACGCCGTCGGGCAAGCCGGCGGCGCGCCACGCGTCGGCGAATCGTTCAGCGGACAGCGGCGTCTGCGCCGAGTGCTTCAGCACCACCGCGTTGCCCGCAACGATAGCCGGCACAACCGAGTTGACCGCCGTGAGATAAGGATAGTTCCACGGTGCGACGACGAAGACAACACCCAGCGGCGTCTTGCGGATAAAACGCGTGAAGCCTTCTTTCGGCGCGACGGCGTGATCGGCCAGCGCTTTGGGCGCGGCGTCAATCATGAACCGCGCGCGCTCGGCGAAACCGCGCTTGATTTCGTTCGGTGTATAACGGACCGGACGGCCCATCTGCCAGGTCAGTTCGACGCCGATCTCGTCGGCCTTCGTTTCCATCGCTTCGACGAACTTGCGCGCGATGGCCATGCGGTCTTTCAGAGGTACCTGCGACCACGCGCGCTGCGCTTCGACGGCGCGTTGCAACGCGCCGTCGATCGCACTCGGCGTCGCGAGCGCTCGCTCGACAAAAACGCTGCCGTCAATCGGAGAAATTGTTTTCTGCATGGCTTAGAGCGGAGTGGTGTAGGCCGCGGTGATGCCGCCGTCGACGAGGAATTCGCTGCCTGTGACGAAGGACGATTCGTCGCTGGCCAGGTACAGCGCGGCGTAGGCGATCTCCTTCGCTTGGCCGAAGCGGCCCATCGGGATGTGGACGAGGCGGCGCTGCTTCTTCTCCTCGGTGTTGAGGTACTTCATGAGCAGTTCGGTCTGGAGCGGGCCGGGGCAGAGTGCGTTGACGCGGATGTTCTCGCGGGCGTGAATGGCGGCGAGTTCGCGGCTCATCGAAAGCACGGCGCCTTTGCTGGCGGTGTAGGCCAACTGCGGCGTCGCCGCACCGAGAATCGCGACGAAGGACGCGGTGTTGATGATCGATCCGCCGCCGGCGCGGCGCAGTGCGGGCACGCCGTACTTGCAGCCGAGGAACACGCCCTTCACGTTGATCGCGAAGGTCAGATCCCAGACGGCCTCGGTGGTGGAAATGGCGTCGTCGTCATCGGCGTGCGAGATGCCCGCGTTGTTGAAGATGACGTTCAATTTGCCGTACTCTTTCTCGGCGGCGGCGACCATCGCTTCGCTGTCGGCGGCGCTGGAGACATCGGCCTTGAAGGCGAGTCCGCCGCACTCGGCGGCAACGGCGCGCGCGGCGTCTTCATTGAGGTCGACGCAGACGACCTTGGCGCCTTCCTTGGCGAATAGCAGCGCGGTCTCTCTGCCGATACCGCTTCCGGCGCCGGTGATGAGCGCCACTTTGTTGATCAAACGCATCTCTTGATGGTCGCAGAGTTCACCCATCCGATCAAAGTGAAAGACCGTCGGTCATGGGGTTGAACGGCGGCCAGATCGCTCAGATCCTCTCAAAATACCGGCTACGCTCCCAATCGGTGACAGCGCACTCAAACTGTTTCTGTTCGTTCCGGTAAAAGTGCAGGTAGTGCGCATGCACGGCCTCGCCCAACGCGGTCTTCGCAAAGCCGCTCGCAGCGAAGAGATCGACCGCGTGCTCCAGCGTATACGGCACGCGCGCCAACTGCCGCGCGGCGTAGACATCTCCTTCGAAAACCGGCGGCGGCTCGATCTTGTTCGCGATGCCGTCGAGGCCCGAAGCCAGCGCGGCCGCAAAAGCCAAATACGGATTCGCGTCAGCGCCGGGGATGCGGCACTCGATGCGCAGGCTCGGCCCTTCGCCGACCACCCGGAATCCCGCCGTACGATTGTCCTTCGACCACGCCAGGCGCGTCGGCGCCCACGACATGTCTTCGAAGCGCTTGTACGAATTGATCGTCGGCGCATAGAACACCATGAACTCCCGTGTGTGCGCCAGCCATCCGCCAAGGAACCAGCGGAACAAATCGGGATCTTCAAACGCGTTGTGCTTGCCGACGCCCTTGGCCAGGCTCAAGTGCAGATGGCAACTCGATCCGGCCTGTCCCTGCGCGGGCTTCGCCATAAACGTCACGGCGATGCCGGCCTGATCGGCGATCTCCTTCACACACTGCTTGAGGATGACGTGATTGTCGGCCATCTCCAGCACCGGCGCGTAACGCACGTTGACCTCATGCTGGCCGAGTCCCCACTCACCCTTCGAGTTCTCGACGGCGATGCCGCTGGCCTTCAAATGACGCCGCACCTTCTGCGTGAAGAACTCCTCGCGCGTGCCTTGCAGCAGGTTGTAGTCTTCGAGATACCAGCTCAGCGGCTCAAGACCTTTGTAACCCTTCTTGTGCGCCTTTCTGTAGCTACCGCGGTAGGCGTAGTATTCCAGCTCCGACGCGCCGAGCGGATGATAGCCGAGCGCCCGGGCCTTTTCGATCTGCGCCCTGAGGATGTTACGCGGGGCTTGCGCGACGTGATCGACATCGCAGTGAACGAAGGCCGTTTTGTCGAGCCACGTCAACTGCCGCAGCGTGGACATGTCGGGCACGAGATGGAAGTCGCCGTAGCCCAGTTCCCAGTTGGCAAAGCTGTAGCCGGGCGTCGGATTCATCTCGGCGTCGGTGGTGAGGAGATAGTTGCAGGCGTGCGTGCCGTCGGCGGCGACATGTCGGACGAAGAACTCGGCGTCGAAACGCTTGCCCATCAGGCGGCCGTAATGATCGGTGAAGCCGGCGACGACAGTGTCGATGGCGCCGTTGGCGATGAGCGAAAAAATCGGGTTATTGTTCGATGACATGGTGACGCCGGTATAAGAAGTAGTATGCAAGCATCGCGGCGATAAACACCACCGTGCCCGCGACGCCGGGCCGGAACGACTCGATCGCAAACGTCGCGCAGAGGCACGTCACCGCGAGCGCGATGCCGAGATACGCGCCAATCGCGCCGAGCGGGCTGCGATACGGGCGCGGCATGTCCGGCCGGTCACGGCGCAGTTTGAGAAAGGACAGCAGCACAAGGATGTAAGAAAGAAGCGCGCCGAAAACAGCCATGTTCAGCAGCGCCGCGCCGACCGATCCGGCGTACTGTTGCGCCAGGAAACACAGTACCAACCCGATTCCGCCGCCGAAGATCAGCGCGACGTGCGGCGTCTGCCGCCCATTGAGTTTGGCCAGCGCGACCGGCAGAAACCCGGCCCGGCTCAGCGCGAACAGCAGCCGGCCGTAGGCGTAGATGATCGAATGAAAGCTCGCGATCAGGCCGGTGAGCGAAATAATCGACAGCACGATCGAGGTGACCTTACTCGCGTAGACCGCGCGGAACCCCGCTTCAAGCGGTGCGGCGGACTCGCCGATGCCTTGCGCGCCAGGCCCGACGCCGGAGTTCAGCACCACCGTTCCCATCGACAGCACGATCAGCGACGCCATGCCCCACTTCAGCGCGCGTGGCATGTCGCGCGCGGCGTCGTAACTCTCCTCGGCCGAGAGCGGAAGCTGTTCGATGGCGAGATAAAACCACACGGCATAGGGCATCGCCGCGAAGATGCCGTACCAGCCTTTGTGCGGGATGTTGTGCAGCAGGTGCGTGTCGAACGCGCCGCTGGTCAGCGCGCCGTAATAGAAAACGAAGAGCACCAGCGCCGCGAGCGCCGTGATCACCATCGACACACGAAACGTCAACGCCGCACCGGCCACGTTGATGCCGACGAAGAAGAGGTAGAACACAAGCCACCACACCCAGTCGCTTGAACCAGGGACGATCGCCTTCATGTAGCCCGCGATGCCGGCGACGATAACGGCCGGCGTGGTGACGTATTCAATCGAATCGGTGAGGCCGTTGAGAAACGCCCGGTCCTTTCCGAACGCCGCTCGCGTGAAGTTGTAAAACCCGCCCGCGTCAGGCAGCGCCGCGGAAAGTTCCGCGATCGAAAAGACGAGGCAGATGTACATCACAGCAATCAGCAGCGTGGCGTGGAAAAGGCCTTCAAAGCCGCCGGCGAGCAGACCCGTCTGCCAGCCAAAGTAATTGCCGCTGATTACGCCGCCAACGCCAAGCGCCCATAAGTGCACCCAGCCCGCGGTTTTCTTGAGCGACTCGGCGGCCATGGAGAGTAGTAGAGTAGCACGTCGACCCCGCTTATCGCGCCGTCGCAACAACTCGCGCCCGGTGGCCGCGTCGATCCAGCCGCTGCCCTTTCTTGTTACGCGGTCTTCGCGTTAGCGTTCCCAAAAGATGTAGCCCTCACCCAAGCGGCGGAAGGAGATCTTCGCCAGGGCAATTTCGAGTTTGGCGAACCGCCGCGCGCCACTCGGGCCACGTCCAGCCAAGTTTCCGGCGCTCGTAATAGAGCTGCCCCGTATGCGGCGGGTTCGCGAAATCGTAGGCGCGCATCGGTCGGAAGAGTTCGTGCGCGATGGGAAAGCCCGCGATGACCCGCTGCTGCGAGCGGAAGCACCCAAGCATCTTGCGCTTGACCACCTGTTGCGCCGCGGTGAGCTGCACGGTGCGTTCGGGCGCGCCGTCGATAAACTCGTGCGGCACCATTTCGGCGCCGTGGGCGTGATAGAGCGGGAACTCGTGCACGTTCGGCAGCCCGGCCAGTGCGAGGGCGAGCGCGTCGTGATCGGGATGACCGCCTTCGTAGGCATGCGTGTAGACGATGTCCGGATTCAACTCGGCGACGCGCGCCCGGATGCGCGGCCACTCGATCGGCGCTTCCTGATCGGCGATATCGAGGCACTCAAACTGGTCCTTGCCGATATCGAGCACGGCGAGTGCATCGAGGATCTCGCGACGCCGCGCGGCTTGGTAGGACGCGCGTGTGAGAAAGCCCGCCCGCAAAGCGTATTTCAGATCGCGCGGCGCCGAATTGGTCGCGTGCAGTACAATCACGTTCTTCGGGTGCTCGCTCATCACCGAGTAGCAGCCGATGGTTTCGTCGTCGGCATGCGCGACCGCGATTACGATCTTCATCTCCCCCCATTATCGACCTGCTACACTCGCCACGTGCGCATCGGAATTACCTGTTACCCCACCTACGGCGGCAGCGGCATCGTGGCCACCGAGTTGGGCCTGGAACTCGCCAACCGCGGGCATCAGATTCACTTCATCACCTACGCCAATCCCATCCGGTTGAGTGAGCGGCCGGACATTCTCTATCACGAAGTCGAAGTGATGAACTACCCGTTGTTTCAATACCCGCCATATAGTCTCGCGCTGGCGTCGCGGATGGCGGAAGTGGCCGCCGCGCACAGCCTCGACCTCCTGCATGTCCACTACGCGATTCCGCATTCGGTGTCGGCGATGCTGGCGCGCGGCATGCTCGCCGGCACGCGGCGGCTGCCGTTTGTGACCACGCTGCATGGCACCGACATCACGCTTGTCGGCATGGACCGCTCGTACTTTCCAATCACGAAGTATTCCATCGAGCAGAGCGACGGTGTGACTTCAATCTCGGAAAACCTGCGGCGGCAGACGATCGAGACGTTCGGCGTCACCAAGCCCATCGAAGTGATTCACAACTTCATCAACGCCTCGCTCTATTCGCCCGCGGTCGAGCGCAAGCCCGGTTGCAAGCGCATCGTCCATGTGTCGAACTTCAGACCGGTGAAGCGCGTGCTCGACTGCATCCGAATTCACGCTATCGCGCGGAGGTCGGTGGAATGCGAGTTGTGGATGGTCGGCGATGGCCCGGATCGCGGCGCGGCTGAGCGGCTGGCGCACGAGTTGGGCGTGATCGACTCGGTGCGATTTCTCGGCAAGCGCAATGACATTCCGGCGCTGTTGCGCGAGGCCCATGTGTTACTGATGCCGAGCGAAATGGAAAGCTTCGGACTGGCCGCGCTGGAAGGAATGGCGTCCGGTGTTGTGCCGGTGGCAACGCGCGTTGGCGGAGTGCCGGAGTTGATCGCCGAAGGCGTGAGCGGGTTCCTGTGCGATGTTGGCGATGTCGACGGACAAGCCGCGCGGGTTGTCGAACTGCTCGGCGATTGCGCACGGTGCGAGACAATGGCCGCCGCGGCGCGCCGCGAAGCGGTGGAACGGTTTTCAACCGACCTGATCATTCCTAGATACGAGGCGATGTACCGGCGCGTGATGGAGGCGGGCTGAGGGTTCGGCGGCGAGCGTCGACCCCGCCAGCTACCGCGCGACGTTCGCCGGCAGCTTCGAATGCAGTTCGTTGGCCATCTCGGTGTCTTCGTCGGCCATCGCTTTGTTGCCAAGCATGCGGAACGCCGCCGCGCGATTCTTATACGCGTTGGCGTAGTTGACATTGCGTTGGATCGCGGCCGTATAGTCCTCGATCGCGCCTTTATAATCGGCCTTGCGCATCTTGGCATAGCCGCGTCCATTCCAAGCGCTTGCAAGTTTGGCGTCTTTTGCGATGGCCGCCGAGAACGCGGCGATCGCGCCATCGAAATCGCTCTGGGCGAGCAGGTCGCGGCCTTCGCGCTCAAGACTTTTCGCGGTAGCCGGTTTCGGCGGCTCCGCAACAGCCGCCTTGACAGCCTCCACCGCCGGTGCCGGCTTCGGTGGCTCCACGGCAGCCGCCACAACCACGGGTTCCACCGGCTTCGGCGCTTCGACTACCGGCTTCGCCGCCGCGGCCTTCTGCGCCTCCACCTTTTGCCGCGCCGCCGCGATCACGCCCAGCGTTTCGGCGTCACCGGGATCCAACCGCCGCGCCTGATCGAGATCGGCCAGCGCCTTCTCCAGATTGCCGGTCAAATAATACGCGCTGCCTCGCGCCAGCCAGGCCTCTGCCATTAGCGGCGCCAGTTCGATCGCCTTCGAGCGGTCCTGGAAACCCTCTTCGTGTCGTCCGAGCAAATGGTACGAACCGCCGCGGGCGATATAGGCACCCGGATAATCGGGCTTTAGGCGGATGGCCTCGGTACGGTCGGCCAGCGCTTCGGCATGTTTCTCCATCACCGAGTAAGTGGCCGCGCGCGCCAGATATAGGTTGGAATCGTTCGGCGTTAGCGCCAGCGCGGCGGTCATATCGGCCGCCGACTCTTCGTTTTTCTTGATGCGCCGGTACGCCTCACCGCGCAGGAAAAATGCGCGCGCGTTCTTCGGATCCAACTGGAGCGCCTTTGTCATCCCCGCGATTGCGTTTTCGAAATCGCCAAGCTGTCCGTGAGCGAAGCCGCGCTCGACAAGAATCTCGGCGTTGCCGGGTTTCCGTTCGAGGTAATTGGTGAAATCCGCGATCGCGTTTTTGAATTCGCGATTGTCCATGTACAGAACAGCGCGCTCACGATACGGCTCGGCATCGTTCGGATCCAGCCGGATCGCTTCGGCGTAGTCGGGAAGCGAGTCTTTCTTCTTTTCGAGAGCCACCAGCGCGCGCGCTCGGCCAACATGAACCGAAGCGGTCTTTAGTCCCGCGTCGATCGCCCGCGTGAACTCCTCGCGCGCCTTCTCGTACTGCTTGGCGGCCAGCCGGATGTTGCCCAGCGCCGCATACGGCACGCCGGATTTGTCGCCCGCCTTCGCGGCCTGTTCGTAATCGGAAGAGGCCGCTTCAACCCGGCCCAACCCTTCGAAAACCCGGGCGCGTTCGAGAAACGCCGCCGCGTTGTTTTCCTGGTAAAGAATGGCGGTCGTAAACGCTTCGAGCGCCTCGTTCCAGCGCTTCTGCGCCGCCGCCTGGCGCGCCGCGTCAAGCGCCTGGTGCGCGCGCGCGGGGTCGGTGCGCGCGCCCGCCGACTTCACGCCTTGCGCCGCGCACACACCAACCGTCAATGCGATTAAAACCAGCCGCATTGCCGTTATTGTACGCCTAACCCTTCGGCGCACCCTTGGGGTAGATCAACTTGTAACCCTTTTTCTTGTACTCGTCCAGGCCGACACAGTTGATCTGGTTGTAGCCGTGCTTGCGAAGTGTTTCTGCCGCCCGCCGGGCGCGCACGCCGCGGTTTCAACCCGCGACGATCAGAACGTCTTTCGGAATCTCCTTGATTCGCGATTCGAGCTGCGACAACGGAATGTTGACGTAGCCCTCGATCGAGCCGAGTTCTTCGATCTCCTTCGGCTCGCGGACATCAAGGAAGAACAGCTTTACTTTCTTGTCCAGCATACCCTTCAACTCGTCGGCGGTC
>Ga0194119_10012763_pt1 | contig 10589 bp, 2 predicted proteins | sample TA2MahC100mmetaG_FD_148620 | JGI IMG/M metagenome (GOLD analysis project Ga0194119, IMG submission 148620) | Freshwater microbial communities from Lake Tanganyika, Tanzania - TA2015018 Mahale Deep Cast 100m | ecosystem: Environmental > Aquatic > Freshwater > Lake | place: Tanzania: Lake... | reverse complement strand
CAGAAGTTGGATTACTGGCAGATGAAAATATAATAGAGCCCACTCCGCCAGAATCAATGAAAGTTACACCAGTGGTGCTAGTGCATAATCCACAAATATTATCACCAGTCCCACGAGCGTTAGAATAATGTTCTCCGACCTCATGTACTATGTTTATATTTGCTCCAGTTTCTCCACCCATATATGGATGTTCACCAGTTCCTCCAAAATTAAATGTTAAATGATTTGAATATGGAGAAGTGCACGGTGAATCTTCACACCAACAACAATAACCTACACTACCATTTGATGCTAAATTATAAGGATTGATATTTTCACTGAAACATCCGAGTCCTGGTAAATATCCAGCAGTAATTCCATCTCCATCTACATTCAATCCTTGTCCTCGTGCGTATTCTTCACTTGTTGCTGGTAAACGATCACTGTTTTCATTATAATCAAAGTTTTCTAATTTTTCATAAGAACTAAGTTCCCATATATTTCCAAATGCCCAGCTTCTTGCTGGATATTTTTGATCAATGGCACAAGCATTACATGGATTTTGTATAGCTGATTTTTGTAAAAATTGTTTTAATATTTCTAATCTGTTTAGCGCAGTAGAATCTATAACTGGTTGATTCTCCAATTCTGCAAAACCACTTATTTCTCCGTCTGATCCTAAATTAAGGTCAGTCCATCTAGTAATTATATTTCTGCCACATTCTGCAAATTTTGAATCTGTAGGATAGTTTGCATTTGGTGCTGCAACATAATTTGAACCTTTCCAGATAGAATCTCTGCCAGGAACATAAGGCCTTCTTGCTTTTCTAACATTTTCACCAGCATCTCTGTCATGATAAGATGCTAGACAGGCAGATCTCGTTGTTATATAACATTTTCCGCTTAGATTGTAGTTACAACATGTTCCTAATTTGGCACAAGAAGTAACAGCCTCTCCCCCTGGTTGTTGAATAAATCCATTACTAAATAAACCATCATAATAGTCTTCCCAGTCTTCAGGCCAATCCAGACCAGTAGTGTACATATTATTTCCACCTATAAATGCTCCACCTTTCCATGCAGCATCTCCAGGTCCTTCACTCTTCGCCATCATTCTTAATTGCAATGCAAGTGCTGGGAAATTTTTATCTATTGCACCATCCCAGTTATCAGTATTGGCAAAGAATCCTTTTTGTCTTCCGTGTGGTGTATAGTTTTCTAAAAATACTTTAAAATCATCAAATGTAAATTCTTTTGCAAAAATATCATACAACCTTGGTCCTATTGGCCAAGGATCATTTATTAATGTTCTCCATCTTTTTGCAGCAGTTCCCAAAGTAGCACCAGAGTAATGATATACAAGACCTGATAAGTTACCATATAAACTCATCATCCATGCAGTGCCTTCTGTTAATACATCTGCTTCATAACACGGAGCATAATTTTTAGCATACTCTCCAGCCAAATCCAATTCAAAATCATCAGTTCTACATCCCCAAGCGTTTTTTACTGAACTTTCGGACCCGCCGGACCCTTGTGCATTAAGTGTAGTACAAGAACCTTGACAATTTGCTGCAAGTCTAGCAACATTTCCTATACAATTACCATCGCCTGGTTTATAGAAAGGTTGTGTTTGGGATTTTTGGGGATTTGGTAAATATGGTATCCAAAACCCAGAATTGTAAACAACACCAGTCCAAGGTTTAGAAAATCCGAAGAAACTTGTTACAGGAAATGTTTCAAATTCACAATCACCTGATGAATAACCACAAGTAAAATCTGACTGTGTATCATTGTTACAAGTATCATCACAATCTGGTAAATCTTGATTGTCTTCTCTTGTGCAGTTATCATCACATGTACCCAATTCACATTGAATTTCTACACATTGTTTGCCTTGAGTTGAAGTATCTTTACATCTTCTAACAGTGCCTGTTAATGAGCCTTCACATACACTATTATTATCACTTGGATTGCAGGAAGCACCGAGAGTAAATCTTTCAGAATCTCTACAATCCTCTGCGTCATCTACCTCTCTACAATAAAAATATCTTTCACAATTTCCATTAATTTCTTTACATGTTGTGTATTTTTTAATTACTTGGCCGCCGACGGCATGCTTTGTGCCAAATCCTTGACAAGCGCAACAAATTCCACCAGATGGTTGATCATCAGAAGCACATTCAGCAGAATTTGGTTGTCCTGGAGTACAAACTCCATCTAATTTTTGTTCTCCTAATGTTAAAGTTTCTCCTTGATATGTTATAGATTCAACACAATTGGCAACACACTCAGATGATTGACATACTGAAAGTGTATTTAATGAATTAGAATAACAGCAAGTTCCTGGACCTGATTCTGAAGGACATCCGCCGCCGGGGTTATCATCGTCACAATCTACAGTACTACAATTTCCTGAATTCCAAGTCCCCCCTGAACTGGTACATTGTGTTTGTGTAACTAAATTAGGACAACTACTACTACCGTTTGTATAACAACAAACTCCTAATTGTGGTGGAGCTCCACAGGTTCCAGGTCCGCACTCGATTCCTTTTCCTTGATGCACTCCACTTTCTGCTGTACATGCTGATACTGTTTTTTGAGTACAAATCCCATTTTTACAGCAAGCACCTATGTCGTCTTCTGGACAATCGGGCCCTGTGCACGGCCCTCCCCCACATCCTGCTGGAATTTCATCTGATATTTCCCCTGGAAACTCAACACAAGAACAATTTACTTGAGCACATGTTGAATTTTCTCCCATGAACACTCCGCCCGTGTCACGGCATTCTTTTGGTGTTAAAGCATTATCTCCATCTAAACAAGTATCTTGCCTGCAACATGCACCTTTACCAAAATTATATTCACAGCAATTTGCTTCTGTACATGTTGTTTCATTCAAAGCGATTCCGCCGAGTCTTTCGCATTGTAATCTAGTATAAGAATCACCAATACAAACACCATCTTTGCAACATGCTATTGGAGGGAATGATTCACAGTCTGATGGACAAAATCTACCATCTTCCGCAGGTTCACCAAAGGCAGGTCCATCAACATTTGGATAGGTTCCACATGTAACACCCTCCCAGAAAACTCCACCAAAAAAAGCACACTCATTGAAAGTAGAATCATCAACACATTTGCCCTGACTGCAACATAATCCTAAAGGATCAAAGCAATCTGCTTGTTCGCATGATTTTCCTGGAGTAAATTTACCAAAATAATTATCACATACAGTCCTACTAACATAATCTATACATCTTGTTTGATTTTGTAACCCTCCCGCAAAATTATCAAGAGAAGTTTTTAAATTTGGATCTACTCCAATTTGAGATATACCAATGCTGTCTCCGGTAGAATAGCAACAAGATCCATATGTTGTATTAGAAACACAAACATCGGATACTCTAAGTCTATCTCCATTTTCATCTACAGAATTGAAATTAAGATCCAGTCCTCTAGCAGCAATAATTGCAGTCCACTCTAGTGGTGTTGATAAACTAGTAGTTCCTTTAGTATGAAGACCTACTATGGTTCTACCGCATGTTAAATAATTTTCATCTGTTTCAAAATACACATTTTGAGGAAACTTCCAAAGTTCATCACCATCAAAAACTATAACGGTTGAATAACTAACATTTGGTTGATATCCAGTAAATCCTGCAATACCAATTGGGGTTTGAAGAACATGAACGCCGGCTTCACTAAGATTTAAATAAATTCCACCCGTAGTTCCAACTGAAAAGTTTTCCAATTCACCTTCTAGTCCAACTACTTGATTTCGTTCAAATGGACCATAATATCTTACTTTTACATTTTCGTTTAAATATGCAGAAGTTATATCGAAATCCAAATAACCAATATTGTTAGAATCTGTATTTGTTTTTACAGTTGTGCTTGATATTTTATTTTCAGTTTCAAGATATACTAATGTATTATCAACTAAAGTGCCAGCAGATCCTTGTCCATCTTTATAAATTGTATCAACGAAAACTGCTGTTGTTCCCTCTGTTACTGTTAAAGAACCAGCACCACTCAATCCTTTAAATGATAACTGACCACTGGAAATAGTCTTAAAAAATCCATATCCCTCAGAACCAATATTTTGAGCGTTTGCTATATTTTCTTCTAATGTTGGTCCTCTAAAGTTACCAACAACATTTATAGTGTTTCCATTGGAAAGAACAAAACTCATTCCAGTTTGGGTGTTGCTTGCAGAAACGATATATGACCCTCTAGGACCGGTATCCCCAGCTGCACCATTAGTTCCAGCAGGACCGGTTGCCCCAGTCGCCCCAGTAGGACCAATTGGTCCTGATGATCCTGCAACTATATAACGATTAATGGCACTATTAGACATCTATTCCCTTATCCTCTCATATTATTCTTCTGTAGCACACGCAATACATTTTTTAAAATCATATGAACTATATTCATCGACTATATTTATATTGCGTGGAGATATTACTAGAGGAATTCTTCTAACCGGTCTAAATCTGGCATGTTTTTTGTCTCTTCTAATATTATACATGTTTCCAGTTTTTAGATCCTGAACTAGCATGCCGATACCATTACACATCTGGTGTGAGATATTAAATGCTTCAGAATCACTTAACCCATAATCACCAGATATGAATCTATTTCTAAAATATAAAATTTCATTCTGAGATTGTTCATTTCTATTAATATTTTCTATTTCATAAAAATCTTTTGAAGTTATGTTATTTTCCGACCAATCTAAAATTCTACACATTGAGGTTGAGGTCCAGTATGGAACTTCTTGTAGTTTTTGACCGCCATTTCTACTAATGGCATCATTAAGTCCACCAGTTTCTGGATGCAATGCCGCTGTAATATAATTCATTTCAATTATACTTGGAATATACCAATCAGAATATCCATTATAATTTTGAGTGTTTAATTTTGAAACTTGTTTTATAACTGTTTCTTCTGTATTATGCATCTCCCACATTTCACGATAATAACGATCAAATACCTGTTTGTTTTGATTGATTTCGTTTCTTTTTTCTGGAGTTCTTGCTTCTTCTGGCCATTGATTTAAATTTTGTAAATTCCAACGATCATATGCATTTGAATCTGTACTTCCGCTATAGTTTCTAAACCAAACGTCAGAATTTGCAACCGACCAAAGATCATGCATTCTAGTATTCAACAACCCATCAATTGGTGAAGTTGATACTGGTTCGGAGAAAACTCTGCCCTGTCCTTGTAAAAACTCTGATCCCGGAGTTGCTCTGGATTCAAACATATTTGACCATTTGAACTCATGAATTACATCTTCTCCTTCTGTGTAAGAAATGTCTCTAGGACCAATTATTAGAGCCCATAAAACATGAAGTTCATTTTCTCTATAAAATTTTTGAATCAACCATTTGTATAGATTTGCATTTGGAGTTGGTGATCCAATTATTTCTGATAAAATATTGCAGGTTTTACAATCAAAAGCATATGGTGCAAATTGTGCAGAGTATGTAGAAGATCCTTTAAAGAAAGCAGGATCTGGCCACTGAATTGGATAAGTATCACCTTGTATGTTTCCAGAGAACGATGAATACAGTTGTTGTATTCCTGCTGCCCCTCTTCTAAATAAACAACCAGAACCAAGAGATTTGCTCTCTACATCTTTTGGATGTGTCCTAGCAAAATATTTAACAGATCCACCAGTAGAACCATCGTATGTTCTGCAATTTTTGAATGGCCATGAAATAGATTGTGTTCCTCTTGGATTACACATACATTCGAGTGGTTCGCCGAATGCTATTTGTGGTTGACCAAAATTGTTGCAAGAATTCGGTTCACCTATAATACCAACTAAATAACCACCAGCAATCGAAGTTCCAATTTCATAACAAGGATCAACGAATGTCCCTCTACACCAGTTTGCTTCTATATTGTCATCTGAAAAGTAAGTTGGAGTATAGACTGCACCGCAACAATTTACTTCTGTGCATTCTTTACCTATTCCCATAAACACGCCATTTTTTGATAAACAAATGTCTGGAAATTCTTGGGTGCAACATTGTCCTACACAACATGCTCCTTTGAAATTATTTTGATCACAGCATATAGTATTGTTGCATTGTTCACCACTTATTCCAGGAAGGAATATAGAATTTTCAATTACTGCACATTCTATTTGTGTTAGTTCTACAGAGTTTCCAGCAATGCAACAACAACCAAGTATAGGACAACCGCTAGGACAATTAAATCCTTGTCCAACTCCAGCTTCGCAAACTTTATTTGGTAAAAATATTCCGTTATACTTTTTACATAAATCAAATGTTGAATTAACACATTTTCCGTTTATGCAACAAGCTCCTTCTGGAAAACATGTTCCTGCTTTGATTCTTTCGTAGCAAGGTAAAACATTAAAGTTACCACCCAAAGATTCACAATAATTTTTATGAATATAATCATAGCACTTCGGGCCTTCGGTTCCACTTGCACATAAACAGCATGAACCTATATTTTGACGTTCTACCATTACACTCATGGTGGAGGAACGAAGAGGAATCCCTCCTGTTAAAAATGCGTTTCTTGCATCTTGTTCGTTTAACTTTTTAATTCTGTATTCAGGAAATTCAAAATTTAATTCGGTAGAACCAGTGCTTCCTAAGTAAATTCTATTTTGTTTTAATTCAGTAAAATATTGACCACTAAGAGCGCCACCGCCCACATCTTCCGTCCTATAATATTGATAATCGGTTGCAGTTGGATTTAAAATTGTTTCTTGATATATTCCAGATCCATCTGAGTCTCCATCTATATCATTTTCAATTGGATCTATAATAAAATTAGAAGGAAAATTTTGATTAAAAGTATTACTTAAATCTGGATACTGTTGAGAACTTACAAGTATAGTTAATGAATTTGTGGTATCGTCCCAATTAGTTCCTGGTATTCCTCTACCCTTTGAATCGTCTATTATATAAAGTATTTCTCCTGCTTCTCCGCCGATAGGAAGACCATCAGCACCACCAGCAGTATTATAATTTTTACCAGTAATTATAACTTCGTTTGCATTTTCTGTTACTGTTACGTTATTGCTTGCAACGGGAGAACTTTTAAATATAATTTTTCTAAAACTAAGAGTTATACCTGTGAACCCTTTTATTATGTTTTCCTGCTGTTCCTCTGCGTTTTCTGATTTTAAAATACTGAAAAAGGGACTTCCATCAATCGGAGCAGTTACACCTTTTATCAAAACATAATGATCGGGATTTACCTCCGCAGTATTTCCCACTAAATTTAAAGTTACACTTCCACTTCCACCAATACTAACAGAAGCAACTCCATAACTTGAAAAACTAATAGAAGAAACACCATAACCAGTGCTTCCCGTAAATCCTTTTACAGATGGCCCAGTTGCACCAGTTGCACCAGTATTGCCTGTTGGACCAGTCCCTCCGGTCATACCACCAGAAGGTCCTGTTACTGATACTGTTACTACTGAACTTCCTATTATCATGTGTTACCTATAATTTCTTCATCAAGTAATACTAACTTCCAATATTTATTATCCTCATCATATAGTGTTTTATATTTACCATCACATCTTATCATTCGAATTAGACGAAGATTAAATGTGTCTGATCTTTGTTTCTTTGCAACTAAGAAACCATCAACATCATACATATCAAAATATATTGCCCAAGATGAAGTTCCAGACTTTAATCCATTTGTATGATTCAATATCATTTCATTTGAATCTTTTGTAAATGTTCCAGTTGAACTCCAATACCACCCATTCAATGGAGTTCCTTCTTTTAATAATAAATTAGTGTTAATATTTAAATCATCGGTTCTTATGCATGAGTTTGCAATAAAAGCAAGTTCATCGTGACTTGGGAGAAACCAAGGAGAAACCATTTGATTTGTTTGAGGATATTTAATATTGTATAGAGATACTGCTCTCGCTATGGTTAAAGTTTCAGTGTCATTTGGAGTAAATTCAGAAGCATTAATGTTATCCATAGAAATTCCAGAATAATAATAATATTCAGAGTTGAGTATTCTGGAAGTATTCATGAATCCCCAATTCCTATACCATTTTCCGTTAAAAGATGTATTGGGATTTTTACTAAACCAATCCTCGGGATCATCGCTTTGTCTTATTTGAACACATTTTGGAAAAGTTAAATTTGGTGTATTTCTTTTAGTTGAAAGTATATTATGATTATAAAGATAACCTTCTTTATATGAATCAATACTAGAACTAATTACTTCTAATGTGTTTGGATTTATAATAGGTCCCCAAGAACAAAGAGAACCGTTACTCCATGCAAATAAATTAGTATCTTCGGGATCTGAAACATAGTCTACAACTTCTTTGTCTTTATTTATGGTCACTGGATGTAAAGACATCAACATGATATAAGAATCAGATTCGGTATCACATCTATTTGTTAGGGTATTACCATATCCAGAATAATCATATACAGTATTAAATAATTTTGGTTTTATTTCAGAACCAGAGGAAAGATAATCTCTTAAGACTGAAGAAGTATTACCAAAATAAGGACTACCAAAGCACTGAGATTGATTTGGATTAAAAATACCAACCACTATTCCATTTTCATACAAATCACCAACTTTCAAAGTTGTATTTGGTACTATAGAAAAACATGGTATTGATTCCGAATTACAATCTACTAAATTACAAGATGAACTATCTCCAAAGTAACTCTTATCTGTAGAAAAACAAGTAGGACCTGAAATACCGTTTTCGCAAGTAACTCCAGAATCACAGCAAGCACCATATCCATCATAGCATACATTTAAATTTTCACTAGTTGTACATTTAACACCATTTCCTTGCCAATATCCATAGCAATTTGATTGTGTCGTTTGAACGCATTCTCCCGATCCGTCACAACATGCTCCAATATATTTAAACGAATTGCTGCAATCAAAATCGGAGCAGGATTTTTTAATACCGTCAAATTTTGTCCATCTAAATTCAAGATTAGACTCGTTTGCTATTTTAACACACTCGCAATATTTTAGTTCTTGACACAATATTCCATCTTCTGTGTCATTGATTTTTAGACAACATGCTCCTTCAGAATCACATAGTGTTAATCCTGATTGATATGTGTATCCCGGTATAAAATACCCAGTGCAACCTAGAGGATCTGTTCCTGTATATCCACAAACAGAATCACAGCAAATGCCAAAGGTAATTCCTTCCAATGAATATGATAAATTAGATTGTAAAAGTCTGGGTAGCAATCCACTTTGCTGGCTTAAAAAGTCATTACACGAATATAGTGTATTTCTATTTTCATTATCATAAGTTGTTCCTGGATTTATTGGAGATGTAGTATTCCATGAAACCACATAACCATACCAACTTCCTTCTAAATAGATGAAATTAAAGATGTCATATTTTCCACTCAGACAAGGAGCGTCACCCGTTGGCCAATTTATATTTGAATATTGTGTAGAGGGTAAAACACTAGAATCATTTGTGTGTTGATAAAATACTGGGTTTGATGATAATGCGTTTGGAGCAAAAATAACTGTTATACTTTTAGATACTCCTGACTTGTTTGGATTTTTAAGTATTAACTTATTATAGTTCACTCCAGTGATGTTTGTTGGTTGCGAAACATAAAATATTGTTGCTTCATTAGGATCGCATACCCAATATGCATATGGAGAAATTCTATTTCCATTAAATATTTTTATTCTGTCTCCAACATCAACAACAGATACGTTTATTACATCTTCATCCTCATTATATAACGATGCAGTAAGACCTACCTGATCATTTCCCGGAATGTTTATGAGTAATTCACCAAGTTCTCCGCCTTTAACATCTGCATTACCTACGGCTTGCAATGTATATGTTACGGTTAGTGTATCCTCTTGGTTGGCTATTTGGACTTCATTAGGAGTCCTAGTTGCTAAATTTTTAAAGTAAATTATATCTCTTAATTCACCATCATATACCGATGTTCTATTAAACCGAAGAAAGTTAGGTTTAGTTCCTAAACTTAAACCAGTTGCATTTAAAATATAATTACCGTCTGGACCTTTTATTTGATCTTGTGTTTGATTCGAAAATTGATCATCGAAAGAACTTACTATTCTTTTATCATTTAATGTTATATTTACTAGACTAGGTCCAGTATTTCCTGTTGGGCCGTATCCTGTAGTTCCAGTAGATCCAGTTGAACCAGTAGGACCTATAGGACCTGTTGGGCCAGTGTACCCAACGATTCTTTGAATTGTTGTTCGAAATAATCTACTACTACCTTGACTAGATGGCATAATATTATACCGGAGTTATTCTTAGTCGAGCTAGACATGTATTTAAATTAGTTTCAATGTTTGCAATTTTTGCTGCCAGATCGTAACTACCAAGACTTAATCCGCTTACCGTTAAACTATTAATTGTTAGATTTTTTGGAACAATTAGAGATTTGCTTTCTGAGCTTTTAGTTTTTATGTAAACTTTTAATGGACCTGCTTCTTGTACTCTTCCTCCTGAAAAATTAGAAGAAAAAGATTGTAGTTTTCTATTATCACTAGTCAGTATATCGTTACTAAATGAAACTTTTGGAGTTAGCAATCCATGTAAAGTG
>Ga0194119_10012757_pt1 | contig 10590 bp, 11 predicted proteins | sample TA2MahC100mmetaG_FD_148620 | JGI IMG/M metagenome (GOLD analysis project Ga0194119, IMG submission 148620) | Freshwater microbial communities from Lake Tanganyika, Tanzania - TA2015018 Mahale Deep Cast 100m | ecosystem: Environmental > Aquatic > Freshwater > Lake | place: Tanzania: Lake... | reverse complement strand
CGTTGGTCGTGATTTTCACAAGATTGTGTTCCCGACCGAGCACGTCTTTCCAGAAAATGTGTACTTCCTCTACTACGCCAACGATGAGGCATTCACTCGTCTGGTTGAATACAAGAAGTTCACACGACACGAATCACCAACAACTCTCATCGGTATGGAGATCCCGACGCTAGGAAACGGCAAGCATTATCCGCTACCGTTTATGTCTGAACAACGACGTGCAAATCGCTACTTCAACGACATGCCTACTGGCGTCTTTAGCATCGGTCGGGCCGGCAGTTATCTTTATGGCATTGACATCGACGACTGTATCCGACAAGCGCTACTTATGGCCGAACAAGTTAGGGCTGGTTCCCAAGACCATCCCGTGCCAGGGGAGAATTATCGCTTCCCCGAGCTACAGCGGGTCGAACCGTGAGTGAGCCGATTTTTCGCGAGCCATATTTCCTGCCAGCAAATCACCCTGGCTTTCTGGAAAATGGTGAGTCATGGATTCAAAACAATCAACAGTTTCGACAATCGCAAAGATACTGGTTCTATCGGGCTGCCCTCGACTACATAGTTCATAACGACCTCTCGGGGTCGTACTTTGAATTCGGGGTCCATAAGGCGCGGACTTTCACCATGGCGATGTCACTTGACAACTTTTATGCGAGTCACAAAGGCGCAACTGGTGGTTCGCTCATTCCGCAATCCGGGGGTGGCTATTTCACTGAATACGTTGCTTTCGATTCATTTCAGGGCCTTCCAGAAGGGTCCTCTGCCAAGGAACACCCCAACTATGTTGCGGCAAACTTGAGAACCAATGAAGACGAGTTCCTGGGATTGCTCCAACAGTTCGGGCAGTCGACGGATCGAGTGCGACTGGTTCGTGGTTTCTACTCTGAGTCACTGACACCTGCGCTTGCGGATGAATTTCGCGGCCGAGAGAGCTACGCATCACTTGTCTGTCTTGACTGCAACCTCTACGAGTCATACCGCGACGTCCTAATGTGGTGCGACGAATTCCTACAACCGGGTGCGATCATCTATCTTGACGACTTCAACACGTTTCGAGCTCAGAATGACAAGGGGCCACGCAAGGCGTGGTTGGAGTACTTGAAGCAATCCCGCTGGAACTTTGACCTCTTTCTGAACGTCTGTTGGAATGCGCGAAGCTTCGTGGTGCACAACAAGAACTAGAAGACTCGTATTTCGTTGACAAGGCAACTACTCGAACTGGTCCCTACGGTGAAGAGGAAGCACCCGCCTCATCTTCAAGTGCCAATCGAATCTGCTCCTCGCGCCACCGAGCCCGGGAGGATTCACCTTCGTCCCAAGCAACGGGCGGAAAGTTTCGGTCACCGATACGGTCATGAGGCCCAAGAGTGATTTCCAGATGCGAAGTTACATCATCGACAGGAAGATCAATGTACGGCTGCCTCGATTTGACATGGGTCACCACATTTCGACCTGACAGTAGTAGCTCCCGCTGAAGCACATCCCCGTTTAGATTCACCCTAAGTAGCACTAACCGCCCTCGAAGCGGCATGAACAATTTTGGCTTGGTGAGCACGCGTGGTCGCGAATCCATGCCCCGATGCTGTGAAATCAACATTGCTTGTAATGGTGATGACGGATCTTCGAACACGCAGATACGACTAACTTTCCTGCTTTCCCTCACCTGATCCTCAATCGCATCGATGTGACCTTCTACGACACTCTGCGCTTCGTCGGTCAAGAAGAATGCCGGGGATAAACCACTTTCGTCTTTTCGGAAGCAGTTCAGACTTTCAATCACTAAGTACCACAATATTCCTTGGTAACTCTCAAGATGAGTTCTTCAATCGGTTCTGCATATATGCCGGTTAAGGAGGTCAACACTGACGAGTTCATTGAGACGTCCAAGGGACGTGGTTCTGGGAGATTGAAGTCATGTATTGATACCTTTTTCAGCTCCGGTGTGTCAATATCAATCGCCTTCAAAGTCGAACACAGTTGCGACAAGAGGTCGAAACGTGAGTGCCGTCTTCCGTCTCCGACATGCACAATTCCTCGCATACCATGACCAGCAAGAGATCGCACGATAGCGGGAACATCGTCAACTAGTTGCAGAGAGAAGTACTGATCAGCGGCACATGTCAGTTCCTTTGGACCCTGCAGGATCTTGTCGATCCAAGTCGTAAAGAGAGAATGATCATGGCGCTGCAGACCAACAGTCTTTGGAAACCGGAGTATAAGACCCTCAGCACGCGACGAGAGAAGATACCGTTCGGTTGCTAACTTCTGTCTCCCGTATTCAAGAATTGGCTCAGGCAATGCTGACTCAACATACATTCCGGACTTGCCATCGAAGACGAGCTCAGTAGATGCCAATACCGGTGTGATTCCGAGTGCGAAGCATTGATCCACAATCCGACACGGAAGTTCGACGTTCACTCTCGCCGTTCCTATGGGATCTTTGATGCAACGGTCTGGCTCTCGTTCGGCGAAGAGAATGAGTGCATGAGAAATAGCAGAGATTCCATTGAGGGTCTGGAGTTCGTCAGTGAGCGGATCGAACTGTACAAATTCTCCAGAAATCATTCGCCGAGCGGTATAGATTTCGCCTCGCTGCCGCTGTCGAACGAAAGCTTGACCAATGAATCCGTTTGCGCCAATCACAAGAAGGCTCACACTGATCCTTGCCAATCATGGAACTGCTTGAGCGTGCGTGCGAGATCATATACATCGCGCTTACGATCAGGAAACTGCCATTCAGGAAACTGCGTGCGAAGTCGAGCCGAATCAAAAACAAAATCGCCTGTCGTGCTGATGTCGGTAGGACTACCACGGTGGTGTCGAATCTGCGGAATCACTTCTAGCGCGATCGCTACATATTCGTCAATCTTGATGCTCTCACCACGAACGAAATTCACGACTCCAGTCCTTGGCTCTGTCACGTTGAGAATTGTGAAGTCCGCAACCTCTCTTGCTGATACCCAGTCGCGAAGAATGTTGCCGTTACTTCCGAGTGAGATTTCACCAGTTTTCAGACCGTTTTCAAGAATTCTGTCGAGGGATTGATTTCGTCGACTCGTCCCACCGAAAACCCCGGGTAAACGAACTGTCAAACAGGGAAATTTTCCAATCGCAGATTCAGCAACCCTGTATTCCGCACTCTGCTTGGCCTTTGCATAAAGTCCTTCGCCATCCAACACAGAGTTTTCGTCAATTGGCAGTCGCGGGCGTTCTCCATAAACAACTATGGAACTCGTAAACATCATCCATGACGGGCGCGAGTAGTGCGTAAGGTTGTCAACCATCATCTGATTTAGCTCGTAATCCCTTATGGTTTCACTACGACGGCGATCAATGAATGCGGCAAAGATGATTCCGTAGCTTTCACGCAGGGATCCGAAAAATCTCTTGACCGCATCTCGATTGGTGAGGTCTAGTTCTGATGAGGGTGGAGCCACCACTTCGTACCCGACTGCTCGAAGTCGCGGCACAACAACTGACCCCACATCGCCAGTGACTCCGAGAAAGACAATCAATCAACCCGAGATTAGTTGTTGATCATCACGTCCGGAACCCACTGACACAAACCACCACAAAGAACTATGGTCTGCCCTATCCTTGGTCGCGTGGCTGACGAATCATTCTTGAGCCCCGAAGACTCAACACTCGGTGAGCAGCTTCTTACCGATGGTTATGTCATCCGTCCTACTGAATCAGTCGACTGTCTGAAGAGTTTCCGTTCGGCAATTGTTGATTATGCCAATGACTGGCTCAATAAGGATGGGCAACCAAAACGGATCGTGGATCTCAAAGACTCTCATATGAGCATTCCACAGGACAGAATTAACGACATTCGTTTGTCCCTCTTTGCACGGCTGAATTCGTTGCATAAGGCAAGATGGAACTACTTTTCGCTTGCATCTGATTTGCTACAGCGCCTTGTGGGCAACGAGCTGGCTATGCAAAACAAGCTAAATCTTTCTATTCAACAACCCGGTGATCAAACATCGGTACTTGAACTGCACTCCGACGTATGGACTGGCGACTCACCGTTTCAGGTTGTGCTCTGGGTGCCACTCACTGACACAAGCGCAACCAATGCAATGTTCCTGCTACCGCCGGAGAATAGCAGGGAGGCCTACGCTCGGGCCCGCGCAGGCGACCTTCGATCCATGGCGGATATTCATGTTGCGTACCAAGAGCATTTTCGAACGATCGAAGTTCGATTCGGAGAAATACTCGTCTTTGACTCCAGTTGCCTGCACGGCAACCAGATCAATACAACAACAACGAGTCGTTGGTCGTTGAATTGCAGAGTTGCAAGCCTGATGGCACCAGCGACTACGCCGGAGCGACGCCTAGGTTCGTACTACACCCCCATCATGGTGCGACCAGCCACTCGTATGGGCCTCCGGGCAGCCGAAGCTCTGGGGCTCATCGAGTAGACCTGTTCTCATGAACACTGTCAACGTGAAGGGCTATACCACCCCCCGACCTTTTTCTGGTTTTCAGATTCCGATTTCACTGCAAAGCTTGTCAATACGACGGTACTGCGAAGATCACGGTCTCACCTTTAATCACCACGTTGTTGAGAACATCAGTCCGAAGACCTATTTCGTTCTTGAACGGATTATTCAAGACGCACATCTGTATCAGGCAATCGCAATGTGCAGTATCGGTCTGCTGCCCTCTGACACGAAGTATCGATCGGCTATACTCAAACGATGTTCGTCTGCTGGTGTCTCAGTGCACTTCATATTTGAGCAACTCGTCGTTTCGTCACAGCGCGACATCAACACACTGAACGATTTGCTGGCTCTCACCGCTTTATCACTACAGAAATCAGACGAGATTCGGCACCTTACTGAACTCATTGGAAGATCTTGACCCCCGCTCGCATATTGGTAACTGGAGCAGCGTCTCCACTCGGAATAGCAGTTGGGCGAAGACTACGGGCGGAGGGACTCGTCTCGGTGGGCACCGTTCGACCAACAAAGAAGAATCTTGTTGACCTTTCAATGTTTCACGAACTAATCACCGTCGATCTCAATGATCTTGCGACTCTGCAGAATATCCGAGGGGATTTCGAAGCAGTAATTCATGTTGCCGCTGCAAGCTATGGCACGGCCGCACACCTAATGCGAGTTACAGGTATCGCTACCGAGTCCCTCGCACGGGTAGCAATCTCGTTGGGCATCAAGCGACTCGTTCATGTTTCAGCGATGTCGGTTTATGGTCGACCCAAGGTGTCAACAGTTACATCAGAAACGCCCATCAAGCACAGCAATCCGTACGGAGCGGCAAAGTGGGCAGCGGAATGTTTCTTGCATGACCTGCAAGACAAGCTCCCCAGCGTAAGTGTTCGAAGCCCTGCCATCGTCGGTGCTTTGCCTAGCACTCATTCGCACTTCTTGGCGAAACTTCTGGGCATGCTAACAACAGGAACAGACACCATCCGACTCTCACATCCGGATTTCCGCTTCAACAACGTGATTCACGAGGACTCTCTTGCTGATTTTCTTGTGCACCTCAGCCTCTCGCCCCTTTCGGGATTCCGAGCGATTCCTGTGGGTTCGGTTCAGAGCGAACGACTTGCGGATTTGGTGAACTACATGGTCGAGCGTGTAGGAAATTCAGGTGAAATACTTTGGGACAATGACGGAGTTCCGCCGTTTGCGATCGACATACAAGAGGCTATGGACATCGGATTCCGGCCAATCTCGGCAAAGCGAACATTGGAGTTATGGCTTTCCAGCCTGCAGCAATTGTAAGTGGGGTTGGCTATGTCAAGGACTACTGCTTCGAGCTCGTTCAGACACGCAAAGTCTCTGACATTGACTTCGCTTCTAGGTTTGCCACGATCACATCGAGTCGAGCCTGGTTGTGAGATGGCGAGTCTGGTCGAACTAGACGTTCGATCTCTTCAATTTCCACAGCTTCAGGGCCGAGCCGTTTCAGACGAACCAAATTGAGCCCTTCATGGCGACCTGGTGAGCCGAAATACAACGACAGGGGCCCTTCTCTGCCCTTGTCTATTGAGTTCATTCCTACCATTGAGAACGCTCCGACATGGGTGCCTTGGTGAAGTGCCGACTCAAGACCAGTTTGCCTGAAAGCCCCTAATGTAACTCTTCCGCCCGTGGTGACACCTGATGCAGCAACCGCACTAACTTCAACCACTGAGTCGTGATTGAGATGACACCGAGAATGAATATACAGATGATCATCGACTCGAGACGATCGCTCGATCCCTGCGTGAATCGGTACCAGACCTCGTGCTACCACTATGGAACTAATTGCCAAACCGGCTTGTCGTGGGTTGGTAGTAGCGAGATTGTTGTTCCCCCGATTCTTCATCAACGCTGATGCAGGAACATCGCGTGCATTCTCCGCGATAGAACCAAGAACGCGATTCGCCCTGATGTAGTTATGATCACCAAGAACTACTGGACATCCCATACCACCAACAACTCAGAATGGTCCAACCCAGTTGTCGTGCCCCACTCGACTGTCGTCTCCGACCAAGGCAGTCGAGTCAATCTGGTTTCTCTTCTAGTCAAGATACCAGCGATTCCCCTGAGGTCCCATTCATATTCCTTTGTAGTTCGACACTTGCCAGAACTTGGAGACGACTCTCACGTCGACGCTGAGAATTAGCATGATTTTGAGAATACACTCGAGCCACGGAGATCGATGAAGTGACGGACGCATCTGGGAGTATCACTGTTAGGCAAGCGCGGCGTGATGACATTTCAGCAATTCTGGCTTGGGCCAATGCCCCAGCGTTTCTGGCTGCCACTCGCGCAGTCAGATTCTCCGAGGCTCAGTTGACTGACGCAAGAATCTCTGTACAGACCATGATAGATCACGAAGAGTGCCTTATCGCCGTGCACGACAATATTCGAATCGCAGCGATTGTGCGTTCGAGCAATACTGTCGACGACAACAACGTCTGTCCCGTGTGGTACGTTCCCAGACTTCAATTCGACTGGGTATCTCGAATGAATGAAGTTCTGAATGAAGCTAAGAAAGTGACATTGAGCAACTGGAAGAGTGGTTATCTTCTCCCCGAGGCTGCCCCTCTGGTTTCAGAGAGCATCCATTCTCTGGGAGAAGAAGCCGTCAAATTTCAAGCTGCTGGTCGACGGGTACTCGTACTCGGACCTGCCGAACGAAACAGGATTCCTATTGCCGCATTAAGAGGGAATGGTTACAAGGTTAACCTTGGTTCTCACCACGACGATGTCTACACGAATAGTCCGTACGATTTGATTGTCTGTAATGGTTACCACCTTCGAATTCCGCAATCCATCTGTGATCAATTCTCGGGGAAAATCATCAATATCCACGTCGGCTGTCTTCCATGGGGGCGAGGTATCGGTCCCCTTCTGTTCGGACCATTGCTTAACTATCCACTTGGAACCTCAATTCACCTCATTGACACCGGTTTGGACACTGGCGACATCATCCTCGAGAGCCGTATGGACTTTCAACCCGACGACACGCTACGCTCGATCTACCCTCGGGTGCTTGAAGCCGCAAATCAACTCTTCGTTAGATTCGTGGACCAACTAGTTTCAGGTTGCGCAACTCGGGTGCCTCAAAAGCAAGTGAATCCTCGAGCTTTTGCTAGGACCCGAACCGAGTTTGAAACCGTTCTAGAGGTGCTTCCAAATGGGTACGATACACAATTTAGGGATATAGCAGTGTTGGCGACTGCGATGAAAGGCATAGGCGCCTTTAGGAATCATCTAGCTGCAGGTGCCGGTCAAAACGTTAATCAATAAAGCAAGAGGTTGGATCTGTGGGCAAACTAGCGATTTACGGTGGCACACCCCTAAGGAATCGGCCGATGCCGCCACGAGAGGCACTTGGACTTTCGGAAGAAGCGGAGTTGATGGCTTGTATTCAGCACTACCGATCTTTGGGCCAAGATCCTCCATATAGCGGCAAGTGGAATGTGATGTTCTCTGAAGCGTTCGCGGAATATCAGGGTGGCGGACATGCACTACCAGTAAGTTCAGGTACTGGTGCCGTCTACGTAGCCCTCGCAAGTCTCGAGATTCCTCCGGGATCGACAGTTCTCACTTCGCCAGTCACTTGCAGCGGTGTGATCGGTGCACTTCACGCACTCAAGTTGCGGCCCAAAGTGGTCGATGCTGCAGAAGATAGTTTGAATACTGACGCCATCCAAGTACAGCAAAGGCTGACCGATGATGTTCGAGGAATCGTCATCACCCACTCAGGTGGCGAGCCTGTTGACATTCCGGCAATCTTGGAAGTAATTGGACGCAAGAACGTTGCTGTTGTTGAAGACTGTAGCCAAGCAACGGGAGCAAGTATTGCTGGAGAAAAGGTCGGCACATGGGGACACATCGCCGCCTTCTCAACGATGTATCGAAAGAACCTCGCTGCGGGTGCGAGTAGTGGGTTGGTGTACACACGTAACTTCGACCTCTATCGACGGGCACTCAGTTACTCCGATCGTGGTAAGCCACTCTGGCGACTGGATTTGAATCTCAACGATCCAGGTCACGCATTCTTTCCAGCTCTCAACTGGAATTCTTCAGAGATGTCAAATGCCATCGGACTTGCGAGTTTGCGCCGTCTGGAAGATACCAACCAACGTCGCCGAAATTTTCTAGAACTGCTCATTCGTGAGATTGGAACACGAAAATCAGTATGTATTCCGTCTCGGTATCATGACGGTTTTGCACCGTTTTATTTCCCGATTTTTGTCGACCAGTCTCGAGTACGAGTAAGCGCAGAACAGTTCGCGATTGCACTTCAAGCCGAAGGCATACCTCTAGGCGTGAAATACGGCTGCGTTGTTAGCACATGGCCCTGGGTTGATGGTGTCGTTACCGACACCTTCGTGCCTATCAACGCGATCAGTACTCGCGACCGCACCTTTAACCTCCATCTCAACGAGAATTATGGAAGACAAGAAGTTGATGACATCCTGAATGCCATCCAGAAGGTTGCAATCGCATATGCCAGCTAAAGATTGGGTTCCCTCGTGGAGGCACCAAAATCTTGTAGAACCCCCGCCCTCGCTAAATGCAACTGGTCGTTCCTGCGCTGACATCAGTGGCCCGAAGAGCTTGGCGTACGACCCCAGACTCTGCCTAATCAATCAAGTGTGCGTGCCGAACCAAGAAATCTGATGCCACCCGAACCTGATGCAATTCTGGAAACTGAGAAAGCAATCTTCTGAACCGTTCCTCTACTTCGGAGGCTGTCTCGTCCGGTTCCCACGTTCCATCGCACCGAGCGATCATTTCTCGGTGAGCGTTGTTGATTTCCTCCGGCGAGTTTCTGATCATGCGCAGCTCTCCACGGGAGACGGCCTTGTATGGGCTACTCGTAGCCATTAACAAGTCTCGAAACGAAAGTTCGTGACCACTCTGTGTCACGTAACGAGCTGGCACAAAGAGATGTTCACGGGGAATCACTCCTCTACGTTGGCGCAGCCGAGCTTCATTACTGAACAATACTGGTCGCGAAAAGGGTGCAGATAGATGCCAGGCACCCACGTTGTCGGACCAGAAGTACTTGCAAACACTTGCGACGGCGACTTCCTCAAACCCACCAAGCTCAACTCTTTGACTCAGTCTCAACAGTTCTCTGTCGATTCGAGACTTCCCAGTGTCAATGGATCCAAGAATGACAACATCAATATCTTGTTCGGTCAGAGAGTCAATTGAATCTGTGAGCCCGCTTCCAATGCTCTCTAAGGCATACTCTTTCCGGGCATAGTGTGGATTCATTTTCTCGTCATACTCACGAGTGTGAACGGCTAGTGCCACGAATTGGAGCTCCCTTAGGTTGAAGCTTGCAAGAATTGATGCTCGTCGTTCCTCAAAATCAGTTGATGGAACTACGGGATTCTCGGGCAAATGGTGGGGGATTCGATACGTGAGTCGTCGAACATCAATAACAACTCTTGGTTGCAGCATGATGGCCTGTTGCAACAGATCCCACCCCGGCGTGCTCCAGATGATTGGAACACCAAACTCTCGACCGTAGAGCTGAGAGAATCCAAGATGCCTACGCGGCGACAGGACGAAGATGCAATCAATAGACCGAATTTCACGATTGCTCCTTAAATACTCGAACAGTTCCACCATGGGACCAAACTCGCCCTCTGTTGCCAAAACCTCAATTCGGAGCGGCGGCGACATAGCCCTTCTTATGAGAAGAACGATGAAGAATAATGCTCCAAGCGGCAGTGCCAGCAGAACCACTGCCAGAGAATGAATTGTGTTCGCTCTTGTTGGATATTGATGGTGTCTCTTTACGGCTTGGTCAGACAAGAGTCGTGAAATAGCCTGTCGAATCACGTTCACCTCATCCGTCGACCGCGACTCATTCGATTCACTTGCCACCGTAAGTTTCCAAGTCTCTTCGATGACTAACGGTTACCTCTTCTTCCAGCACGGTGACGCGTACGCCTCCGACCAATTCGGTGATGAGGTTGAACATCACGGCACCGACCACCCACAGCGCGGTGCCAAGCAGCGCCGCCAACAGACCGAGGGCTGCGAAATTACCGAACAAGGCAGATCCGTCGAAGGAGAACGTCTCCCACCCGAACGATTCAAAGAAGTT
>Ga0194119_10012753_pt1 | contig 10593 bp, 10 predicted proteins | sample TA2MahC100mmetaG_FD_148620 | JGI IMG/M metagenome (GOLD analysis project Ga0194119, IMG submission 148620) | Freshwater microbial communities from Lake Tanganyika, Tanzania - TA2015018 Mahale Deep Cast 100m | ecosystem: Environmental > Aquatic > Freshwater > Lake | place: Tanzania: Lake... | reverse complement strand
CCATTTCGGCCTCGCCTTCCGCCCGAATGTCATGAACTGGATGATCGAAAGATATGGACGTCCATCGCTCGTTGACGACGAGCGCCCGCGCCGCAATCCGCGCTGGCCCAAGACTGGCTGGCGTTGCGTCGAACGCCGCTGGCCCGAAGCGGTCATTACGACGGAATGGCTTGCGGAAACTCTCTTCGCCTCCCAGGGCGACGCCGACGCTTTCTGCGAAGAATGGCGCAAGCGGCTTGCCGGTGAATTTGACGATTAGAGTTTCTGGCCAGCGGCGCCTAGCGCTTCGGACAGTGCTTCGGGCGAATCAGCGGCGCTAGTTCGATAGGCGCCGACGCTCGTCCGGATAGGCCGGCAGGGTGAGCAGCCGCGGGTCTTCGACCGCTCGGCCGACCGTGAAATGGTAGAGACTCTGGAAGTCATATCGGTCTTTGGCGAGGCCGAGTAACGCGTGGACTTCATCGTCGAAGAAGCAGCCGATTCCCGTTCCATCGAATCCCGCCGCTGTCGCCCATAGATAGAGCGCATGCCCGATAAGTCCGGCTTCCCAATGGAGTCGCCGATAGGCGAAATCGCCCTCCGCCGCCAGCGTGCGATCGAAATCGGCGATCATCGCGACGGCAAAACAGCCCTTGCCCGCAATCGGCTGCAGGCAGGAGAGCCTGGTCGCTTCCTTCTCGACGGAGCCGGCGCGAAGCCGTTGGAGCGTCACGCCGTCAAGATCGATGGCTGTCGTCGCATCGGGCGAAATCGCGGCGCGCAGCCGACGACCAAGATTTTCGTCGCGCTCGAGCAGGTAAAGCCCCGGTTCTACGCCCTCAACCCTGTGCACGAAGAGCAAGAGCGCAATTCCCGGCGGCCAGGGCGAAGCGGCGACGAGCGGCTCGGCGCCAGGAAGAGTCGCGAGGAGCATGTCGCAAAAGACGTCGCGCGGAAGACTCGCAACCCCGTCCATCCGTTGGGCGCTTCGGCGTCGTCGCACGACGTCTCCGATCGGCGGCGACCTAAACGTCGCCTCAAGACTATGATTGGCCCGTTCGGGAGGTTTCGAGGTTACGCCTTTTATGCATTGGCGCAGCGCGAGATCGACGACGGGCCATCCGTCATGATCTTCGCTCAGACGATTGGCCGCGCCATGCCATTCGCGGGGCGCCGCAAGGATGAGGTCGAGAGTCTCAGGCGCTTCGCCGACATCGAACGCGATCCAGATCAGAAGGTCAGGATGCTCGCCTTCGCGCCGATGCGCGGAGTCGGCGCGATCGAGACCGACAAGCCGCGCAATCTCATCATCCGACGGCGTCGTGAGAAGCCTGGCGCTCCAGCCAAGCGCCGCGGCGGCCTGCGCGACGGCGCCAATGGCATGCCCTGCGTCAAGCTGGCAATAGCGATAGGCGCGCTCCCCATATTTCCAAGCTTCTCGCCAGGGGATCGAAGTGAGCGCCACAAGGAAACCGCCTTGCGGAAGAATCCGCGGCTCCGCGTAACGGGCGCGTTCTTCGAGCGCATGCGCTTCCGGCGCATAGTGATAAAGCCCAGCCGCTGCGCCAAGACTGTCGAGCGCGTCGATCACCGCATATGCTTCGGTCGGATGTAAATTTCCTGACGAGGGATTGTTGCGCAGCGCCCATGTCGAGCCTTCGAAGCTTTTCCACGCGCTGAGCCCTAAGGCGAGTTCAAAAAAGAGACCGAGCGCGTCGCAATCGAATATCGCTGGCGCGCGGCCCGGTCCGGGAAAGGGCGGCGTTGGTTCGGCGTCGAGCAACGGCAAGTCGATGCGCCGCGCGCCGTCAAAACGGCGAAAAGGGCAAGGCTGCGACGTCCAGTCAAGAAAGGCGGGGCCGAGCGCGTAGCGCGTCGGCGCATGTTTCGTGCGTCGATGGTAGCCGCGAATGTCATGTGGCGTCGATTCGGTCGGGCACGGTTCGATAAGACTGAACGACGCCGCGACTTCGGCGTCGAATTCACTTTGAGCCATTGCCTTCTCCGCGATCGCAGACGCCCCATTCAAGAAAGGCGCCCATTTTGCTGCGGACATTTCGATCAAGGACGGTGGACTCGAAGGCAATGGATGTCGGCGGCGCAGGAGCACAAACGGCGAGTCGCTTCACCGTGTCCGTCGTGGCGCACAGGCATTTTGGCGGATTGGTGACGCTCGCGGTCGACAATCAGCCGTTGCGCAGACTGACGCGCGAGGAGTCGCTGGTTCTCGGACGCGCTCTCGCGGCGACGGTCGCGGGCGTCAGCGTCGAAAAGCGAATCTATATGAGCCCGATCGCCAGCGATCAGGATTTTGACGCGGCGGTTGAGAGAGAAGGCATTGTCCTGACCTCGGACTCCGGCGAGAAAGCGCGGTTCGACTGGACCGCGGTGGTCGACCTTGCTGGGCGTCTCGCGCAAGAGGCTTCGCCCTCAACCAAGGAGTGAACGAACTTACCAGACGCACGATCGTCAGCGACGATCGTCACTGCCAGAAAGCCGGATTTCCGGCGCCCTCGCCTGTCAGGACGCTTATCTTGTTCTTGATCGAGAGCCAAAGGTCGCGCTGGCCGAGCTTGCCGCCAATTTCGAAACTCTCGACCATCTGGTCGGCGAAGTCGACCGCGTCGTCGCCATATTGCTCGGCGATGATCCAGGCGGCGCGCCATAATTGCTCTTGTGTTGTGAGCTTGACTTCAATCATCGGCCCATCCCTATAAATCCAGGACGATCTGGCTGGACTTTCCGCGCGAGACGCAAGCGAGGAAATACCCTTCGGCGCGCTGCTCCGCCGTCAGACGCTTGTCCCGATGGTCGATTTCGCCTTCGAGCGCTTTGACTTTGCACGTGCCGCACACGCCCTGTTCGCATGATGTCGGGATTTTGACCCCGCTTTCTTCGAGAAAGGCTGAGACGGTCTTGTCGCCCGGAATTTTGTAGATCGCGCCCGTGCTCGCGATCTTCACCTCGAACACCGTATCGAGCACCGGCGCCGCCAGCTTGGCCGTGAAGCGCTCGATATGGATGCGCTCCTCGCTCCACCCCTTTTGCTTGGCCAGATTGACGATCGGATCCATCCACCAATCCGCGCCGCTGATGAAAAGCTGCGTGTCGTCCGAACGATCCGACAGAACGGCGGCGGCGTCGAGCAAACGATTCTGCTGACTCGCCTCGAAATAGCAATTTGTGTCCGTCGCGAAATTGGACGCGGCGATCAGCGGCTCGAATGCATTGGGAGACATGAGCGCGTAGACATAGTGCAGCTCGAAGGGCGTGCCGCGCGCGCTGAGATGGTCGGCGATGCTGAGAATCGGCGTCACGCCAATCCCCCTGGCAAGCAAAATGGCGCGCGCCGCATTCTTTGGCACGCGGAATCGGTTGCGGGGCAGACTAACCGTTAGCGTGTCGCCGACGTTCACCCCATCATGCAGCGCGACTGAGCCGCCCCGGCTGTTGGCGTCTTTCCAGACGCCGATTACGTAGCGGTTGCGCTCGGAAGCGCTGTTGCAGAGCGAATATTGGCGCACGAAGCCGCCTGGGATCGTCACATCGACATGCGCGCCGGGCGAGAAGGGCGGCAGATCGCCGCCCTCGGCGTCAACGAGTTCGAAGGACATGATATTATGGGCTTCGACGACTTTTTTCGTCACAAGAACCGAGCGCGAGGCCTCTTCCTGCATATCCGTCCTCCAGACTGTTCAACGAACGGTAAGTGAAGAATGCAATTTACAGACCGCCAAGGAGGGACGTCGTCGAGACGAGACGGGTTCGCGCGCCGATTATGCTGTGATCAGACGTTTCCGAACATCTCCAGCAGCGCGTCGCGCGCCTCGGCGATACGCCGATATTGCGCATCGCTGCCGCCGGCGTCGGGATGCGCCGTCTTGGCCAATTTGCGGAAGGCGGCGTTGATCTGCGAAGGATCGAGCGCTCCTTCCAGCGGCAGGTCGAGAGTCTCGCGATGTTCGAGATCGTCGTCTCCGCTCATCCTGAGAAGCAGCGCGCGGCGCTTCTCTCGCGCCGCGACACGCAGCTCGACCTGATCTTCCTGCCATCTCTGGCGCGACATGATGAGACATTCGCCAAACGCGATGCGTCCCTCCGCTTCAAGCGCGTCGAGACTGAAGGGACCGACAATCGCATAAGGCGGCGCGAGAAAGGCGTCCCTGCGGCCTTCGACATTTTCGATCCGGCCGATTGCCGCCATATCGAGAATCCCCATCGAGCCATTCCAGATGACCCATTCCTCGCCGTGAGCCATTCGGTCATTTCCCAAAACGTATCTCTGGTCGCACGACGTCGCCGTCGGCGACCGCGGACCGACCGCTCCATGCATGTTCGCAGCCAAAGTCTACGGACCGATCACCAGCCGATCGCACGGCAAACCAATTGCATGACCGCTGCCGGAGCAAACCGCACATGAACATGACCGCCCATCGGGCCGACGCTCAGGCGCCAGGGCCCGTCCCGCCCGCCCTCAAGCGCTTCATCTGGGACATTCAGTCGATGGTTGAGCTGGCGGATAGCGAGAGGGAGATTCTCGTGATCGGCCGAGATCTCATGGCGCGCCTTGTCGCGAACGACGATTGGCTGCCCGAAGTCTTTTCGGCGCAGGATCCTAACGGGGGCGCTCAATATCAGCTCTATCGAGATGGACTGGAGCGCTTCTCGGTCGTCAGCACGGTCTTGCCTGCAGGATCCGGACTGCTGGTCGATCGGCCAAATCTTTGGGAGATTGTCGGCGTCCTACGCGGAAGCGCTTCGCAGGGAATTCCGGACTCTACCGCCCCGCGCGGAACCGATGAATCGCGCGCGCTGCGCGCCGGCGAAGTCGACGTGAGCGCTTCGCGGAGCGCCAGCGTGGTCGAAGTTTCCAACGCCTCGGCCGATCAGGTCTCGATTAGCGTCCATGTCTATGGGGGCGACGTCACGAAGTTGAATGCGCGCAGAATTGGCGGCGCAAGCGATGACGGGCGACTGTTAGGCTACGCCAACAGTCTGAACGCGCCTCCCTATGACATTCTGACGATACAAACCAAAATCATCGATTGAAGCAGCGGAGGCGACGCGCGAAGGCGCTTCTCTCCTCACACGAACAGCTTTTGCGCTTTGATGAGCGCTTCCGCGAGGCGGTCGATCTCCTCGCGCGTATTATACATGGCGAAAGAAGCGCGGCAGGTCGAGGTGACGCCCATATGGGTAAGGAGCGGCATGGCGCAATGGGTGCCGGCGCGCACGGCGACGCCGCTCCGGTCGATGACCGTGGCGATGTCATGGGCGTGCGCGGCTTCCATGTCAAAGGAGAGGATCGGGCCTTTCTCCGGCGCCTTTCCGAAAATGCGCAGGCCGTCGATCGCCGCGAGGCGCTCCATGGCATAAGCGGTCAGCTCCGCCTCATAGGCGCGGATCGCATTGCGGCCGATGCTGTCGATATAATCCAACGCCGCGCCGAGACCAACCGCCTGCGCGATCGGCGGCGTGCCGGCCTCGAAGCGCTGCGGCGGCGAATTGTAGGTGACAGTGTCTCGGGTCACGGTCTCGATCATCTCGCCGCCGCCGGCATAAGGCGGCAAGGTCTCGAGCCATTTCCGCTTTCCGTAAAGCGCGCCGATCCCTGTCGGGCCATAGAGCTTATGGCCGGTGACGATGTAAAAATCGCAATCGAGCGCTTGCACGTCGACATCGAGATGGACGGCGCCTTGTGAGCCGTCGACGCAGAGCGGAACGCCATGCGCATGTGCGATGCGCGCGATCTCGCCGATCGGCGTCGGCGCGCCAAGCACGTTCGACATATGCGTCAGCGCGACGATTTTGGTTCGCGGCGTGAACAGTTTCTCGAACGCATCGAGATCGATCGCGCCATTTTCGTCCGGCTCGATCCATTTGATCGCCGCGCCCTTGCGTTCGCGCAGAAAATGCCAGGGCACGATATTGGAGTGATGCTCCATCAGCGAGAGAATGATCTCGTCGCCTTCGCCGATATGGGCAAGACCGTAGGACGCGGCGACCAGGTTCAACGCTTCGGTCGCGCCGCGGGTGAAGATGATTTCATCCGTGCTTTCGGCGTTTAGAAACCGCCGCACCGCCTCACGCGCGCCTTCATAGGCCTCGGTCGCCGCATTGGCGAGGTAGTGCAGACCGCGATGCACATTGGCGTATTCGTGCTCATAGAAATGGGTCAGCCGATCGATCACCGCGCGCGGCTTTTGCGCCGAGGCGGCGTTGTCGAGATAGGCCAGGGGCTTGCCATAGGGCATTTCGCCAAGGATCGGGAAGTCCACCCGGATTTTGGCGATATCGTAAGGCAAACGAACAGGCGCGTTCATCACGCGGCTCTCCCCGACATCCATTGCGAGACGCGCGCCGAGATAAAGCCGCGCAGCGCCTCATTTCCGAACCCCTCAAAGGCTTCATTGGCGAAGCCCTCGATCAGCAACATTTCCGCTTCGCCGCGCGGAACGCCGCGCGCCATGAGATAGAAGAGCTGATCCTTGTCGAGCCGGCCGCAGGTCGCGCCATGGCCGCATTGCACGTCATCGGCGAAGATTTCGAGTTCTGGCTTGTTGTTCATTGTCGCGCTGTCCGAGAGCAGCACGGCTTTCGACTGCATGACGCCGTCGGTCTTCTGCGCACCGGGACGCACGATGGTCTTGCCTTGAAAGACGCCGGCGCTGCTCCCATCGAGAATGTTGCGAAAACGTTCGCGGCTTTGGCCATTGGGCTTGGCGTGATCGACGACGAGCGTCACATCGACGTGATCGCGTCCGCGCGCCAGCGTCGCCCCCTGCAGGGCGAGCCTTGCATGCTCGCCGTCGATGCGGACGAATATCTGCCGCCGCAGCAGCCCGGCGCCTTCAATCAGCGAGAAGGCGGAAAGGGCGGCGCTTTCGTCGAGATGCGCGACGAGACTCATCACCCGCGTCTGCGTTTCGCCTTGGCCCGCCGCATGGGTGAAAAGATCGAGCGTCGCGCCCGGCGCAAGCCGGACGATCAGCGCCTGATTGTCCTGCGCCGGCACGTCGGTGAGCACGCCGGCGGTTTCGATGATTGTCGCGCGCGCGCCCTTGCCCATCACGACGAGAGAACGCGTGAAACTTGAGCGCGCCTCGTCCGACGATAGGATGCCGGCGATTTCAATCGGGCGTTCGATGGTCACGCCGTCGCCGATGCGCAGGATGACGCCGTCCTGCATCAACGCCGTATTGAGCGAGAGCGCCGCATCGTCCGTCCGCACATCGTCGCTGGCGAGGAGCGCCATGATGCCTGGCGTCCCCTGCGTCAAGGCTTCGCGCAAGGGCTGAACCGTCACGCCCCGAGGAAGCGCGGCAAGATCGGAAAGCTCCGGACGGAAGGCGCCGTCGAGCACGACGAGCCGGATCGAATCATGGGCGCGCGCAACCTCGACGCCGCCGCGCGCGATCGCGAGCGGCGCGGGCCGCGCGAGCGCCGCCTTGAGGTCCGTATAGTGCCAGCTTTCGACGCGCCGGTTCGGCAGGCCCTTCGCCGCGAAGGTCTCCCACGCCGCTGTTCGCAGGCCCGCAGCGCCCCGCAGTTTCATTTCCTCGTACATCGGGGCGAAGGCGTCGCCGGCCGCCGCTGCGAACTGCGCCATCGCTCAAGCCGCCTCTTCCGAGAGATAGTCCTGATAGCCGTGCTTCTCGAGCTCCAGCGCCAGTTCGGGGCCGCCCGAGCGCTGAATGATTCCTTGCGCCATCACATGCACCGTGTCGGGTTTGATGTAATCGAGCAGGCGCTGGTAATGGGTGATGACAAGGAAGGCGCGATCGGACGCACGCAGCGAATTGACGCCCTCGGACACGACGCGCAGCGCGTCGATGTCGAGGCCCGAGTCGGTTTCGTCGAGAATGCCGAGCCGGGGCTGCAGCAGCGCCATCTGCAGAATGTCCATGCGCTTCTTTTCGCCGCCCGAGAAACCTGAATTCAGCGGCCGCTTGAGCATCTCCTGCGAAACGCCAAGCTTCGCCGACGCATCCTTCACGCACTTCATGAAGTCGGGCGTCGCCAGCTCCTCTTCGCCGCGCGCACGACGCTGCGCGTTCATCGCGGCTTTGAGAAACGTCATCGTGCCGACGCCGGGTATTTCGACCGGATATTGGAAGGCGAGAAACACGCCCTTGGCGGCGCGCTCGTGCGGCTCGAGATCGAGAATATTCTCGCCGTCGAGCAGCACTTCGCCTTCGGTGATTTCATAGCCCTCGCGGCCAGAAATCACATAGGACAGCGTCGACTTGCCGGTGCCGTTCGGGCCCATGATCGCCGCCACCTCGCCCGGCTTTACGGTGAGCGTCAGGCCCTTGAGAATTTCGCGGTCGCCGACCGAAACATGGAGGTTTTTTACTTCGAGCATCGTCATCACCCCACGCTCCCCTCAAGGCTTATCGAAATCAGCTTCTGCGCTTCGACGGCGAACTCCATCGGCAGCTGCTGCAACACGTCGCGCACGAAGCCGTTGACGATCAGCGCCGTCGCCTCTTCCGCCGAAAGCCCGCGCTGCATGGCGTAGAACAGCTGGTCCTCGGAAATCTTGGACGTGGTCGCCTCATGCTCGAACTGCGCGCTCGGGTTCTTCGACTCGATATAGGGAACGGTATGCGCCCCGCAGTCCTGGCCGATCAGCAGACTGTCGCACTGGGTGAAATTGCGCGCGCCATCGGCCTTACGATGGGCGGAAACCTGGCCGCGATAGGTGTTCTGCGAACGTCCAGCCGAGATGCCCTTGGAGATGATGCGGCTTTTGGTGTTCTTGCCGAGATGCAGCATCTTTGTGCCGCTGTCGACCTGCTGATAGCCGTTCGACACCGCGATCGAGTAGAACTCGCCTTGCGAACCCTCGCCGCGCAGGATGCATGACGGATATTTCCAGGTGATCGCCGAGCCCGTCTCGACCTGCGTCCAGGAGATATGCGAATTGCGCCCGCGGCAATCGCCGCGCTTCGTCACGAAATTATAGATGCCGCCCCTGCCCTCGCTGTCGCCGGGATACCAGTTCTGCACCGTCGAATATTTGATTTCGGCGTCGTCGAGCGCAACGAGTTCGACGACCGCGGCGTGAAGCTGGTTTTCGTCGCGCTTGGGCGCCGTGCAGCCTTCGAGATAGCTCACATAGGAGCCCTCATCGGCGATGATCAGCGTGCGCTCGAACTGTCCGGTCTTCTGCTCATTGATGCGGAAATAGGTCGATAGCTCCATCGGACAGCGCACGCCTTTTGGAATGTAAACAAACGACCCGTCGGAGAAGACCGCGCTGTTGAGCGTCGCATAGAAATTGTCGCTCACCGGCACGACCGAGCCGAGATATTTTCGCACCAGCTCCGGGTGCGTTTGCACGGCTTCCGAGATCGGGCAGAAAATCACGCCCGCCTTGGCCAGCTCCGCCTTGAAGGTGGTCGCCACCGACACAGAGTCGAACACCGCGTCAACCGCGACGCGCCGCGTCTCGACGCCGGCGAGTATCTCTTGCTCGCGCAGCGGAATGCCGAGCTTCTCATAGGTGCGCAGCAATTCGGGATCGACGTCGTCAAGCGATTTCGGACCCGGCGTCGATTTTGGCGCTGCGTAATAATACAGATCCTGATAGTCGACCGACGGATAATGCACCCGGGCCCAATTCGGCTCGGTCATGGTGAGCCAGCGCTTATAGGCGTCGAGCCGCCACTGGGTCAGCCAAGCCGGCTCGTTCTTCTTCGCCGATATGTAGCGGACAATGTCCTCATTCAGACCTTTCGGGGCCTTTTCCGATTCGATATCGGTCGAAAACCCGTATTTGTAAGCGTCGACGTCAATTGATTCGACGACCGAAACGGTCTCCTTGAGAGCCGCCATTCATCTTCTCCTCATCACAACGGGCGCTAGGCCTTTTCGGCCATCAAACCGTCCATTCGGAAATGGCTCCGGCTCCTGGGATCATCACCAATGAGAATGTTTGCAAGAACGGCGCCGATAGACTGTCGAGTCGGCGTAGAGGCAAATCCAGCGCGCGCGATTTGGTCGCGGATTTGGGCGATGTTTCTGACAAAGGCGTCGCCGCGCACGACAATTGTTACAAACATTCCCGACCACGGCGCGCGAGGCGACGGCGGGCGCTCAATAAGCGCGCTTAGCCTGCGCGATCGCTCATTTTGAGCGCCCGCCATTGGCGTTAAACTCTTCGTGCGAGCGACCGCAGATAGCCCTGCATGTCGTCGGCGAGCTCCGTGTCGATCGCCGGCGCGGCCTTTAAAAGCAAATTGGCGATGAACGCCTCGTCATTGCGCGAATCTTCGAGCGCCTCGCGCAACACTGGCAAATTGTCCTCGATATGCGCGAGGAAAGAAACGCCCTTCTCCGCTGTCTCGTTCCAGCGCTCGCGATGCCATTTGGCGAGAGGATACATGATCTCGTGAACGAAATTCGACTTGCGCGCCCTTTCGAAAAAGCGCAGGCCGGCATTCCAGTTTTCCCTCGCGCGCAGAGGCGGCGGCGGAATGTCCTGCGCCAGAAGCTTCTTCCCGGCCTGCCCGACAAAATCATCGAGGCTCACGGGAGCGTCAATTGTCGCGCGAAAATACCAAAGCGCATTGGCGCCGGGAAATTCATTGCCAAAGGCGGATGTCAGCG
>Ga0194119_10012742_pt1 | contig 10599 bp, 9 predicted proteins | sample TA2MahC100mmetaG_FD_148620 | JGI IMG/M metagenome (GOLD analysis project Ga0194119, IMG submission 148620) | Freshwater microbial communities from Lake Tanganyika, Tanzania - TA2015018 Mahale Deep Cast 100m | ecosystem: Environmental > Aquatic > Freshwater > Lake | place: Tanzania: Lake... | reverse complement strand
CCTTTACAAACAAAAAAATACCAAGACCATAGCTGTTGCGGGCCAGTAAGGCGAAGTCATTCTGATAATCAGATGACTCTTTAATGCCAGATTCAGTAAGGTAAAAGAAACTTACAAGTGTCAAGCCCAGCGTTGCGGAAGCATTTATTATAGTGATTGGGTCGAAGATGCGTTGCGCATTGAACTCAACTCGTTGAATACCAATGGGTACCGAAAGCCACAGATTACCCCTATCTGCAAGCAGTTCAACAAGTGCATGAAGGGCTTGCTTCCAGCCATCGGGATTTAATTTGTCTCCATAACGTCCCAAACCAATATGCTCAAGCGTATGCAAGCATGAAACACAGTCTGCAATACTATGTAACTCTGGTCTTGAATTAGTGATATCCCATTGGATAAACTCAATGTTATCAATATGGGTAGCCAATGGACGGATATCTAGCACCTCGACCTTGCGAATGCAAGCAAGGTGTGCAATAAATCCGTCGATTCGTGAGCCTACATCCAGGTGTCTCCTAGGATTTTGCTTAATAATCTCTTTTGCAACAAAGATATCTTGCCAGAAGTAATCTGGTAGCTGTGCCGACTGAGCATCACGATCAAACAAGATTGGATAATTGCTTATTGCCCATTTTGGATCATCGTCCATTCTTTTGTATCGAGTTTTCTCGCTAAAGAATCTAGGCAGCCTAGCGAGAGACTTTATGATTCTTATTGGATCAAAGCCTACATACAAGAGGCTTTTGTGGAATGATCGGATCATAGATCTAGAGCCCTTTCGCAAGTTCCTTCATATACGACATAGCAAGCATTTTGGGTGCTAGCTAGCGCCTCCAAGCTAGACAAAGTGAAGCATTTGAGCACATTGTGCCATCTCTCTTGCCGGCACTATTGCAAGACCGAGGCTTATACTTAGTTCGACATCGATCATGCAGGGTGTTCTTTCATGCGTGATTATTACTGATTTATTATGGCAAGATTTGCGTTCGTTATATATCGGCAAATAGTCTGGGTGTTCTGTCTCAGCAGGTTGTTCAGCTAACAAGGGGGTGTGAGGTCGCTACGGGTTGATGTGCGGCCCATCGACCCAGACCTCACGCACCCACGCATAGCCACCCCAATACCCGCCTGACACAGCGGGGACGACTCCGGCTGGTGATTCAGCACCTCGAACAGGGTCGCAGCCTTTCTGAGCTGTCCGCCGAGAACGGAATCAGCCTCCGATGCGCCTACCGCTGGTTGGCCCGGTACCGCTCAGGCGGCGTGGTCTCTCTGGCGGATCGACGCAGCGTGCGCCGCAGCCAGCGACGGACGCTCGATCAGCAGCAGCTGCAGAAAGCCATCGACCTTCGCCACCAGCGCCTCCACCTACGCCACATCGCCCGGCTGCTGCACGCCCCTTTCTCGACCGTCGCCAGGGCCCTCAGCCGGCTGGACTTGGGCCGTCTCCGGAATCTTGAACCCAAGCCACCAGTGCAGCGTTACGAGTGGGAGCGGCCTGGCGATCTGCTCCACATCGACGTCAAGACCCTGGCCCGCTTCCGCAAGTTCGGCCATCGAATCACCGGTGATCGCCAGAAGGGGCGCTCCTACGGCGTCGGCTACGCCAAGGTTCATGTCGCCATCGACGACGCCACGCGGTTGGCGTACGTCGAGGTGCTGGAGGACGAGCAGAAGCCAACGGTGATCGGCTTCCTCACTCGGGCGCTTGCATGGTTCAACGGTCAGGGGATCGAGTGCCGACGGGTGATGAGCGACAACGGTCCGGCCTACGTCTCCAAGGCGTTCGCCAAGGCCTGCCGCGCCCTGGGGCTCCGGCACATCCGCAGCAGGCCCTACACGCCCAGAACCAACGGCAAAGCTGAGCGGTTCATCCAGACGCTCTGCCGGGAATGGGCCTACGCGATGGCCTACCAGAACTCCGATGAGCGAAATAACTGGCTGCCCCGCTACCTGGCGATCTATAACCGCCTCAGGAAGCACTCGGCCCTGAGCTGGCGTTCACCTCAGCAGCGGCTCGCTGAGCTGCTCGGCTGACGAACCTGATGAGACACAACATCTAGGCAGGGCATAGGGAAAAAATTGGCATACGGGGAAGTTCACGCTCAGTAGATGGGATGTACCTGAGATCCACATCACAGCAATGAGCTTGCTCCGCTGACTGGTGTATAACGATAGCTGTATTCCCTTAACAATGAACCAGAGTGCCCCATTTCAGGCCTACAAACCCACACGAGAGACTATTTAGGTCTTCCTGAGAAAGTGAGTACGTAGCCAAGGCATTAAAGAGCAGAGCATGAACTGGCCAGAGGTTGGCCCTTTATGCAGGAGTGATCTGAATGCTCAGGCGCCGAAAGCCCTTTTCGCCAACGAGCAAGCCTCTCAGTGGATCGCTGCATTCGTCGACTGGTACAACCATCGGCAACGGCACAGCGGCATCAAATTCTTGACGCCCCAGCAATGGGATAATGAACAGGCTGTGGAGATCAACCGCCAGCGCGGTGTCGTCTACAACGAGCCCGGCAGCTCAATCCAAGGCAATGGTCACGATCAACATGGTGCTGGCGTCAACCGGAGATGGTTTAGATCGATCAGCCACCAAGTGAGCTCAATGAAACAGGGCAGCTACCGTTGATGCAGGTGGCTTGAAAGGCAGCCTAGGAGTGAAAACTTTCCTGAAAGTCACAGAGGTCTGAATGCGCAGTTTGGCCCTTGAACGGATACCCGGTGGCAAGCCCAAAAATGAAAGAGTGATCTTGGACTCATGACAAAGTGGATTCAGAGTAAGACACATGAGTGACTGATAGGCGTGGCAGAATGCGAGGCTGATGATAAAGCATCAACCCTAGGGCCAAAATCGTTTCTGCTCCATGAAATCTCAGGCTGATCAATTTTCTACGCAGAGCCCAGCAGCAACGCATATCGCATGAGACTCAGAGATTGCATATTAACGAAATCAAGGCTTGCTCTAATTCAACCTCGTTTACATAAAAATCATAGGGAGTAGCCCCAATGGTAGAATTTGAACGATGATGCGTACTCTGGCAGACCAAGTAATTATAGTCGCATTCACACGAACTAACCAGGGTAAATGCATTCCCCCCCTCCGTGTCTAGCATGTCATCGCTAATAAGCTCAAGTACTTTAGTTCTGGGTTGACAGAAGACAATTCCAGCAAACGCTGATCCAGTATGACCAACTACAATGGCTGCCTCCGAGAAGACTAGATGAGAAGTTGGGTGTGATTCTGGGTTAAAGGATTCGAAGTTGTGTCGATCGAAGATTCTATTAACACATTCAGAATTTACGGGATTGCGGGAGTATCCTTCCCTTGAAAGATAAAGCCTACGGTGAGGGCGTGAAACCGTTAAAGGCAAAAATCTACTTTGCAAGAACTTTGGTATCCACGGCAGAGATTTTAAGTATATTTCAGGATAAGAAGGCGCGAAAAGGAGGTCAGGGCGAAAGGCTGGCGAAGATGAATCGACCCACATACATTTTTTTTCTGGTATATCTAGCTGCTTGAACAGATTCTCAGGAGTACCTGATGTTGGCCTGTGGCATAAGATATAATCGACATCTTTAAGGTCAAATCCCGCTAATCTAAACAAATGGAGCTTGGTGATAGATTCAACCAGCCAGTGGCCATAGTGAGCTCCGCCGCGTGTTGCAATAGACAAGCAAGTTCCCGTGAGTCGACTTGGCTTTGCAAATCGAGGAGCTATTCGTAAATCTTTGTACGATTGACTTGCAAAATGAGAATATGAGGATATGTTGGTAAGTAGATGACCCTCTGGACTTATAATCCAGCAACCATACTGGAAAGCACTGCTTATCTCGAGGACTCCTTCTCCTGAGCATATAGAAAGTTTGTTCTCTGCAAAGTCTAACGAAGTAGAGCCAAGATTTATTGCCGGCCTTGGGCAGATTAACTCCGATTCGCCGACACTATACCATTTTCCATTGGATTTATATCTTCTAGCATATTCTATCGATGAAATACACTTTTGGGGCGCCTTGTATAGCGTTTTTCTGAGTTTATCCTCAAGCTTAATCCCGACTGTCTTCTTGATTCCACTCAAGGAGTTGAGTATTTGCATAGCTTTGTATCCAAAGTTAAGGAAACCTAAGGGTGGTCTGGGAATCTACCTGCAGAGAAACTTCTGTGTAAGCTTGAGTAGGAGTCTCAAATCCTGCCTTGATCATTGCTCTGGCGTATCCTAGCCTTCCCTAAACATCATTGGCTGGTCCCAAGAAGCTCTCGCGCAGCTCAATCCCGCGAATAGTGCCGCCGAGCAGCTCGATCACAGCGATGCGTGATCGCCTCAGGCCTTGGGTGAATACCGATACCCCAACTGTGAGCATGACCCACTGCCAGCCCCGCTTCCGATTGGGATTGTTGCCGATGGCGTTGCAGGTGGGAGCGCCCGTATCATCCTGTGCGCGCAATTAATTATCTAGGAGGTAGGCCTCCGGCTGCTGAAGGCCAGTCTGCTGCGCCTGAGCCAACGGATCCGCTAACGCGGTGCTAGGGCGCTGGCGGAACGATGCAATCGCCCCACGGCTGTAGGAAGGTGCTGAAAATGCGCAGGAAGCAAGTGCTCAACTGATTACCCATAAGGCTCCGCGAGCCTGAGATCCCCTTCGGTGCAAGGCATACGGAAGCAGACTGCATAGGAGACCCGTTCGGACTTCGCCGCCAGCGAGAAGCACCTGCAGAAGCGGGAGCAGGCGCTGGCAAGGCAGCGAATGGCGACCTTTTCAAAGTTGAAGCCATGGAAGGTGCCGTTGAAGCTGGTCTTGAGGTAGCCGAGCAACGTGTTGATCCAGCGGAACTGCGGCAGATCGCTTGGGTGCTTCCCACCAGTGACAACGGCCTTGTGGTAGCAGCCTGCAGTGGACAGCGCACGGAAGCAGGCCAGACAATCAGAGAGACCTGGCTGCCGGGAGCAGGGTGATCTCTGGCCCAGTCGCCGATTTCCTCTGAACTGAAGCCAGTGACATCTGTGATTCTGGGGTGAATCGAGTGCCCCGCCTCATTCAAGGACACGGCCCTGTCGATGGGGATCCTGTACTCCGCTCCCCGACCTGCCATTCCGCCCGGGAATTTCCGCCAAAGAAGGAGTCATCGATCTGGATCTTTCCCTGCAGCAGGAAGGGCTCCTCCCGATCAGCCATCGCACGCAGAATCTTGTTTTGCAGAAGCAAGACTGTATCGACCATCACTCCCAGGTGGCAGCGGAGGTCCAGCGAGTAGATCCCAGTTTTGGCCTGGCCGATCGGATATAAGGCCAGAAACCAGGTGGTCAGAGGCCGTTTAGTGGCCTGCATGATTGTGCCGGCCATGAGCCTGGCCTGAGGGCCGCAGTTGCGTCTCTGATAGCGCTTGAGCCGGCGGCCATAGACCAGACCATGCTCATGGCATTTGCAGGGGGGGATAGCGGAACCAATCGAACCAGCGCGAATTCTCCACAGCAATACATCAGTGCTCCTCGGTGCCGTAGAGCCGCTGGAGGTCAGCCAGGGAGAGCCCTTCTTGATACAGGATCACGCTGCTGGCCACGGCCGGACTGGTAGCTGCGCGCAATCCTAAGACCCTAACTTGTCGTTCGCGGTGCGGGCCGGGCAATCAAGATGAGCAATGAGCCTTGATTCAGCAGTATCGCGTTGGATGCAATCTGTTGATCGAATGGGCGTGCAGCTCCACCTCTATGCTGCTGTCGTCATCGTGGTCATTAGAACGAGAAGAGATCACGTTCAGGCCATGGCGAACGATCCGTTCAATCCAGTCATTCACTATCGATTTGGGTATCACTTTCCAGAAATACACCATCATCGACGGATGTAATGTTGCCAAATATTGATAGACCTTCAGCCCTATGAAAAACTAGGGATAGTTTTTTCTTGATATGCACAACGAGTTCTTTATGCAAGAGCACCAAGCGGAATTTGATGATCAAGGCTCGCAGGGCCTTTCGAAATGCTATCGCTGGAGCAGCAAATTCCTTACAGAACTGTGATGCATAGAGATCTTCCAACTAGGCCCACGGGATCAGCTCAGCCGGCTTGATCTAGTGATTATGGCTTGAGAGTTGTCGACCAAATGGCAGCTAGAAATCGTTGAACGAGAGCTAATCACGATGCTCGCGAAGTTACATGTAGGAATATTTTAGCGGTTTTTGGTTCCAAACAGCAAAATCTGAGTTAATACTACAGCTATAAACAGCTCAGATCCACGGCGGCACTAATTACTACGACTTATTCAGGCGGTCTTGATTGGGAAGAAGTTTGATTCATATTCTTTGACCACGCCTGTAGTGGCGAATGCAGCCCGGAACAGGCTTAATTTTTTCAGCATCGGCTAACCCGATTATACATACGTCTAGAAAGACTTAATATGCGCCTAGGCAAGGATGGCTTTGGACAGAAACTCTGATATGGCAGAAGAGTTAACATAGATGGCGACAGCTTTGATTGGTCAGCAATTAGAGCGTTAGAGTGAAGATCTTTGGTGATGCGAGCCATCCGAGCCAGCCAATTGTACTCATTAAGGACAAGATTTCTTGCTTTTTGGATGAAAGGAAGCCTAAGGATGTACCGATCATTGGCAAGAATATCTTCCACTTTCTCGACAGATGATTTGATGTCGGTAATATCAATCTCTTCGAAGCATTGATGCGGAAAGTAAGAGCGTACGTTTGGAGCGCCCCAATAAATTGGACAACTGTAGGCAAGAAAGGAATCGCATATCTTCTCAGTGATTATGTCATCAGTGCGTTGGTTCTCGAGTACGACTGCATATTTGTATGGGGCGAGCCCATCCCACTTCTGATCTATTTTGTTAACTCCGTTCCCAAACCAATGAAGCCTTTCACCCAGTCTCTCTTTAAGAGCCTTTACAAAAGCAAGGCGAACGCGATGGGCTGGCGTTTTTTCAAGATTTGAGCAGAAGACAGAGATTTCTTGTGTCTTTGGTAAACTATCAAGACGATGCAGCCAATGTACATCACGCTCGCTGGGCAAGAAAAGACTTCCGTGGTTTGCGTTAATCATCCAAGGTTGAAATGGCAAGTCGCGAAAAGCACGGGGATGATTTGTGGCAAAACACGTATGAACTTGGCTGAATTGTGCCAGGAAGTTGCCGGCGTCATTGCTTAGATAATGGTCCAGTGGAAGCAATACTTCTACGGCGAGAAAGGCTGTGCAGAGAGCTGGCACCCTACAGGTTTCAGGTTCATCAAGCCCGTCCATCACCATCCATATGTCAGCCCGCTCAAGAGATGGGTCGTTAATGACAAACTTACAGCCAGAAAGAACATTCTCGTGGTTTCCAGTGTATTGAATAAGATTAGGGCGTGATGGCCACCCAGGGAGTGAGAGTTTTACTGTAATCATAATATGTTATTCAATGTGCAACAGACTGGGTTCAGCGAATTTAATCCTGGCTTTGAGTGATTCGCGATCTCATTAATCCTGCTTTTGCAAAAGATTCGTCTCAACGAACACACAAAGCACACTAGGCTTTTAACCCCAGCACGTTATTCAGCTTTCAACGGTGTATCAGGTCTTGGGACAGGGAGACACCGCTCGATCCAAGACCCCACACACCATGCATATCCACCCTAATGCACGTCTCCCATCGAACGTTCGGGTTTGCCTGATCTGCAGGCATCTCGCTTATAGTGTGCCGCTCAATGCGCTCGTAGCAGAATCCGGTAACTGCCAGCTACGTTGACGATGGCTGCCTGAACGGCAGCAGGGGCGGCATCTTCCTGGCAGTTACCGGGACAGCCTCAGGATTCTCGGCACAGAGAACTGCAAATTCCACGGGCGTGAGCCGGATATCGGAAGGAAACCGCAGCGGCAACAAAGCGTGGAAGGGAGTTGTTGACTCCGATGCGCTTGGGCTGGCAGAGATGGTCATCACTCCAGGCCGTTGGGTTACTTCAGGGTAGGGCGGATCGGCGGATGGCTTCCGCCAGGGGCACGGTGACGCCAAGGCCGAGCTGCTGCTGCGCCTTGCGGGTATCGGGCACGTAGCGGTTGCGGGCGGCGCCGGGGTTGGGCTGGCCGCAGCTGCCTGATTCCTCGTTCTCCCCGAAGCTCATGTGTATTGACTTGCCCTGTAATAAAAACAGTGGGTGTTGAATCAAAAAAGCAACTCCCTATTGCCGGTAATAGATTAGTCGCGCCTGGACCGCTAGTGGCCAGGGCAACTCCTGGAATACCAGTAATGCGAGCGTAGCCCTCGGCTGCGAAGCCAGCCGCCTGTTCGTGATGACAGCTCACAATATGAACTTCACCCATAGCGCTGATCGAATCAAGCAAATGCGTGATCATACCGCCCACAAGTTCAAAGACATGAGTGACACCTCTTGACTTGAGATAGTGGGCAACAAAATCGGATGTTTTAATGCTCTGATGGCCTCAACAAATCCTTGCTTCATTGTACTTTTCTCGACAAATGAGCTAATTACGGCGACCTCGCGATCGAGCATGTAACTTGTGAGGCCTGGAAAAGTTCCTGAGAACAGACTGGAGTTCATAATGTCATCAGAACCCTGCATCTCAGTCGCTACGCGTATTGCTTCAGGGCGCCCCTGGCGCAGCTGCACGAAGGCCGGCTGGCGCAGCAGGTTGCCTCCGAACAACATTCGATTACCGATCTGATGGCGATCCAGCTCCTGGGCCAGCTCGGTGCGACTGAAGGGGGCATCCGGCTTCACAGCGATCTTGAAACCAAACCAGGAGCAATCCGTGCGGCAGCCGGTGTCGTCCCAGGTGAAGCCCTGCTCAGGATCCCAGCCGGTGGCATGGGTGGGCAGGGCACACTCGAGCACGTCTGCATGAGCCGCCAGACCCCGACGCAACGTCTCCCAGTTCTGCTTGCGTGCCTCGATGAACTCTGGCAGGCGCCTGAGCTGCACCCGGCCGATGGCGGCCTGCGGATCCAATGGTTTGAGGTTATAGCCCAGGTGGCTGTAGGTGTACTTGTGGTCGTAGCCGGCGGGTAGTTCGCCCAGCTGCCAGCCGAAGCGCTTGTTGCAGGTGTTGTCAACTCCAATGGGGCACCAGCAGTCGCGGCCCCAGTCGCGGAAGCTCTCGGCGATCACCTTGAGCTTGGCGTCGCGCACCACGTTCACCGCGCCGCCCTCGCCCATGGTGAGGTGGTGGGGTGGGTAGAAGCTCTGGGTGCTCAGGTCGCCCCAGGTGCCGGTCCAGCGCACCACCCGATCGGGGCCCTCATCGAGGCCGGGGCTGTTCTTCGTGAAACCCAGGCTTTGTGCCAGCTCGCGGGGCATGGAGTAGCTGCAGCCGAGGGCATCGCAGTTGTCTTCCACCAGCCAGAGGTTGTGCTGGCGGCAGAAGGTGAGGGTGGCCGCTAGATCAAAGGGATTGCCCAGCGCATGGGTCATCATCACGGCCTTGGTTCTGCCCGGGCTGTAGGCCGCCTCCAGCTGGTCGCAGCGGGCGTTGCCGGTGATCGGGTCGGCGTCGATGAACACCGGCACCGCCCCCACTTGCACGATCGGCGCCACGGTGGTGGGTAAGCCCGCCGCCACCGTGATCACCTCATCGCCGGGCCCGATCCGCCTTGCCTTCGGCAGCTTGGGCGAGGTGAGCGCCGAGATGGCGATCAGGTTGGCGCTGGAGCCGGAACACACCAGCAGGCTGTGGCGGACCCCCAGAAACGCCGCCAGCTCCTGCTGGAAGGCTTCGCCCTCCTTGCCCAGGGTGAGCTAGAGGTCGAGCGTGCTGGCCACGGCCGCTTCCACTTCGTCTTCCGTGAACACGCGGCCGGCATAGGGGATGGTGGTGCCCTCCTCCCAGGCTTTGCGATCGGGGTCGGCGGCGGGGCGGAAGCCAGCATGCACCTGGCGGGAGTAGTCGCGGGTGAGGCGGAGGATTTCCTGGCGCAGGGCGGCGGGATCGGTCATGCCTGTGGGAACTCTTTTGACTTCATGCGGTTGGTGTAAGCCTCCTGATCGGCCAGGCAGCACTCCAGGGGGCTGGCCCCCTCCTGCACGGCTCGATACCAGGAAACGGTGCGCTCCACGGTAGTGGCGAAATCCCAGCGCGGCTGCCAGCCCAGTTGCTGGCGTGCCTTGCTGATCTCCAGCTGCAGCAGGCAGGCTTCATGGGGAGCCTTGGGATCGTTCTGGTCGCTCCAGCTGCCCGGCCAGTGCCGCAGCGCTTCCTCCACCAGCTCTTGCACGCTGCGGTTGGCCTCCGGGTTAGGGCCGAAGTTGTAAGCGCTGGTATGCGCCTGGTCTGCCTTGGCCAGCCGTTCCGCAAGTACCAGATATCCACCGAGGGGTTCCAGCACGTGCTGCCAGGGGCGGGTGGCTTCGGGGCGCCGCACCGAAATCGTGTGCCCAGCGGCCAGCGCCCGCATGGCATCAGGCACGATCCGGTCTTCCGCCCAGTCGCCACCGCCGATCACATTGCCCGCCCGGGCCGTGGCGATGTGCAGATGGGGGGTTTGGTGGGGTGCGGATCCACAGAAGCTGGCGCGCCAGCTGGCGATCGCCAGCTCTGATGCCGCCTTGCTGGCGCTGTAGGGATCATGGCCGCCGAGCCGGTCGCTTTCCCGGTAGC
>Ga0194119_10012741_pt1 | contig 10599 bp, 4 predicted proteins | sample TA2MahC100mmetaG_FD_148620 | JGI IMG/M metagenome (GOLD analysis project Ga0194119, IMG submission 148620) | Freshwater microbial communities from Lake Tanganyika, Tanzania - TA2015018 Mahale Deep Cast 100m | ecosystem: Environmental > Aquatic > Freshwater > Lake | place: Tanzania: Lake... | reverse complement strand
GCCACGAGCACCGTTGGTGTTTGCGCTCGTCGCGCCGCATCCCCGTTATGGGTGGCACCGCGGCCCGGTGTGGGCTCGGTTGCCGACGCCTCTATTGAGGCGTCTCTTGATGCAGTTCAGAGGTTACGGGAGGGGTGTGCGGCTGAACTCGCACTCGCGTCTAGTGCGAGACGACGTGATGGGAGTCGGAATCGTATCCCTAATTCTTGTGGTCTACTTCCACGACAAGTTGACGACTATTGATGCCATTGGCATGGAGAGACAGGTCTGCATGAAGTCGATCCCTCTCTGCTCTGGCAACTTGGGGTAGGCCGATGCGATATCGCGACGGTTCGAAGGTTTGGGGAAGTTCTGCGCCAACAGCGATGCGCTCTAATGCGTTGATGACGCTAGTGAGTTTGGACTTGCGAGTCGAGATGAAGCGCGGGGTTGTCACGAACCAGTTGACCTCATCCTCCAATACCTGCTGCAGACTTGCCGGTTCAGGAAGCAATGCCCATGAACGATCTGCGATTTGACGCGCTTCTTCGGTAAGAGGCACTCTTCGGTACAGACTCCATGAAATCTCCTTCAGGGCGGTCTGGATTGGGCCTCCCTCCCGATCTGAGAGCTTTGCGACTTGCGACGGAAGCCAGACGAGGTTTGGCACGAATGTGTTAAGTATTGGGATTCGAGATGCCAGAACTCCTGACAGATTCTCACGCCAAATGTGTGATGCCACGAACTCGTTGCCTAGGTGTCGGTCGTGTATGAAACTCTTGGTCTTGCTTGTGATTCTCAGGCTCTTAGGAAGTCCCTTAACCAATGAGTTATCGTCCCGTAAGTGGCCCTGCTTCGTCGGTGATCCCCACTGATCTGGGACCAGCACCTCTCCTTTTCGTTTTCTCCCCCGACACTCGGGGTCCCGCAAAACCCACGGCAGAAGGACTGGCATCTCCTGATATAGGCTCTTTGGAAACCAAACCCCCATCGAGACCACCAAAAGGCGCGGAATCTTCTCGAAAAGTTGCGGATGTGAAGGAAGGACCTCATTGAAAAATCTGTAGAGAAGATCGTCACCCTTGATCTCTCTTCTCGGCACGAAATCAAGCTAACGGCTTGTCGTATCACTTAAGGTCTGTTGTCTTGAGGATAATTACTCAACTGCTAGATTTTGCCCATGAGTGACTCAGCCGTTTTTCGCTCTCGGCTTAGTACTCTTCTGAAATTTGGATTTGGCGGCAGTGAAGTAGCTCGCGACCCACAAGACGACACCGATAGTCCGGTGAATGGCCCAATGCCTGCCGGTGCTGAGACTGTTGTCGATTGGTTTATCGACGCAATCAATACGTCAGATGAAAAGAGCGCGATTCTGTTTTTGGTTGGCGCTCCTGGTAACGGGAAATCATTCATTGCGAAGCGCGTGAGAGAAGTCGTAGATCCGAGACCCGTAGGTGGTGATGTTAGACAACTGCATAGCCGAATCTATCAATACTCGATTGGTCAAAGTGACCGAAAGCTAAACATCGTAAATGATGCGACGATTGATAGTGAGTCGGGTCTTCTAGTTCGAGATATCGATGACGCGTTTCTCCAGAACTCGCATCTGATAGTGAACGTCAATAGGGGAGTACTTCAGGACGAATTGTCCACCTCGTCACGGTCACTCGGATTTCAGCTGGTTCGCTGGGCCGCATCCGATAGCTCAAGAGAGTTTCAGCTGCCTGACGGTTTTGATGTTAAAGCTCGGAGCGGGACAGGATCGTCCGCAGTAAGGGCCATAGACCTTCTTGACACAGCGTCTGATCGAACAGTGACGGCGGTAGCTCTCTATCTGGATGCATACTCACTCTTCGAGATTCAACCTGAAGTTCGCATAGCAGATGAACATCGTTTGCCCGAGCAGCCGTCTCGATATCAGATTTCGCAACTCAAGAACAGGAAAACTCCGGAGTTCGCTTCTCGGACTCCAGCTGGGATGTTTTCCGAGCGTGTGATTGATTGGTTGTCGGAGTCGCTACCTACAAGCAGCGGTCCTCTGGATCCGTTTATCGCGAATATTCAATCACTCCTGTCACCTGAGATCCAGGCAAATCTCTACACGTTGGTTCGATGTGGCGAGATTGCGGGCGCCAAACGTCTCTCGTACCGAGAGCTCTGGGGTCTCTTCGATGTGCTTATCTGCGGATCATATGACAGTGACGGAGGTCGCAAATCTCCGTATGAGTGGTTTGACTCTCATAGGACTTCAGAACCTGACGAAGCGGCACAATCTGAATGGCTCATGCGACTGGGAAATTGCAGGCTGCATCAAGCGTTGTTCGGGAGTGAGATCGACAAGACGAGGAGAGGTATCAATCCAGTACATCGTCTGATGTCCAAAGTTGATCCGGTCCACGACACTTTGCTCGACGCTGAACCATCGATGGAATGTGTACATGACTCCTTTTACGGAAACGAGTATGGGGAGTCAATACTGGAGCAGCTACTTCGAATAGTTGATGAAGGAAGCCCAGTGCATCGTGTCATCACGGACTTTGATCGAGAGATCGATCGACGAGTATCAAAACTTCTTAGGTCTGACAATGAGGCTCGTGGACGCGGCTCAGAAAGAGACATTCTGCTTAAGTGGTACGGCGCTTACTTGACCCGATTGTTTGCTCTGGCGAATGGATTGAGTGGATTCACGCAAGAGATATCAAGTTGGATCGAGTCTTGGAACACAGCTGCATCATCAGCGGATGCGCCGCTGCGTGGAAACCTCGAACGAGGGCTCCGCGAACTCATCATTCCAAATTTCGACGGTCAGGGTTATACGTACATACCACCGTTCGATGCGAGGTGTGAGCCAATTCGCGTTGCTCCTACAGCTCCACGATTAGCATTGCGACTCGAGAGACAGCTCCGACTTAAGTCTTACGTCTTGGGAGAACGCTTGATTGTGAAAGTCTTGAGTGATGATCATGACTTAGAGAAACAACAGATTGAGTTCGAAGCCGATTTTGATCTCTTTCGTGAAGTACTCGCAAGCTCGTCGAAATCAACGGGATTCACAGAGTCGCATGCCCGAACGACGCCAAGAATCGAGAGATTCCGTTCCGGATTGGCCAGCTGGGGTTCCAATATGGATGTCGTTTCTGTTATCGATTCGAGCTCGAGTCCGATGTCTGTGCGGGTTAGGCGGAATTCCTAATTGTGAGGTTCGGTGACATCCATCTGGGTCTGCGGCGTCCTGAGTATGTGCCAACTGTTGAGATCGTAATCAGCGAGCTGGTTGGTCAATTGGTAGACGTAGATCCGAAATGCTGGATCACGAACTCAGAAAATCAGAATGTGGCGGAGGAGTCAAAGAAGAAAATTGGCCTCGTATATGAGGCGCTAGCCGAAGCTTCACTCAAAAAGGTCAAGTTGATACAGACTCGACCAGTTTCGAGAGAAGCATTATCGAAGTGGCTAGACGAGACCGAGCTGAGCGGACTCTCGCTGGAAGAAAATACCGACCGCCTGGCGTTTGCTGCGGCTCTATTCGATTCGCTCCGAGGGCCCAAAGTGAAGGATGCCAAGAGAAGAATCGTCTTGCCAATGTCTCCTTCGCTTGCAGTGCTTCAAGATGCGAGGGGCCTCTCCGGTCGTGAGAATCCACCCAACACTGCGACTATCGTCGAGCAAATTTATCGCCTAGGAGCCGGAAATTCCGGCGTAGCAAGTCTTGCAATCGAGAAGCTTTGGTTTGCGATGCTTCAACTGCTGCGGGATGACCCCCTACTGCGATCCATAAATGAATCAGTGAATCGAGGAGTTCTCCCGAACGAGATTGCAGACGCCCTTAAGTCTGTTGACGAGAGTAGATTTGAACAGCTCGGGTTGGCTATCGAATCTGACCTCCCCAAAACTCTCGATTTCCCTACTAATCCATTTCGATGGTTTCACACGAGCTGGAATCGCCTGATGTCGCCAGAGTGGACATCTGCCATGTCGTCTAGACGATGGCTCGCGTGGGCTACGTCACTTGTTCGAACAGGAGTCGGATTTGCATACCTCTGGGAAGCTCGTTGGTACGAGTTGGTTGCTCGGGAGATCATCGGGCTAAGTGAAGACCCATCGCGGACTCCGCGTGACTATCACCAACTTATGGCTGAGATCGAAGTGAGTCCGACAGTCAATTGGCTTGACTCCTCAAGAGGAACGTCGGATCGGGATATCTCTGTACGACTGAAAAAGCTGGTTTACAGGGGTAATGGCGTTGCACGTCATTTTGCGCCCTATTTCAAGTCAGTAAAGGACCGAGACCGAAAAATTCTCGAGGTTTCATTCATCGATGGAATGAAAATCCTCTCGGTGGACAAAGATCTGGTCGAATGTATGCGAAGTGTCTTGGATGGACGGGAAGCTGACGGATCGAAAAATACTTGGGAGCTCGTACGGTATCTCCTGATGTCTCGAAGCAACGACGATGAGCAGTCTCGAAGTGACGCTGCTGAGCGACGAGACTTCTATGGATTGTTTCGTAAGAGCGGAACACGGTACTTGTTTGTCGAGCCCTCAACGGAATGGGTGGCTGTCTTGGCAAGCCTCGCCCGAGAGTCACCAAAGGACCCTGCAACACTTTCAACTGTGCTCGAGGATTTAAGGCGTCTTGGGCTTCAGCCAAGTGTTGAAACACTTACCAATAGTCTCGAGGCAACAGGTTTGGCTAGAAGCGCTCCGGATGCAGATATTGGGATCATGGTTGCAAGCGCGTTTGGGGGGGCCACCTAGTGGAGTCGTTACTTGCTAGGAGTCTGGGCCGCAAGCTCTCTGACATTCGGGATTTGAATCTTGTCGAAGTTGAGTCTGCTATCGGTATCGACCCATCCGAGTCGCGAAACTTCGCTGCCGAGATCGTTCGTGAAATCAACGCTCGCTCTGCTCATAGCAATGAAGTCCCAAAGTCCGTACTGCTTGTATCTAAAGATGCCTCCAGGCAGGCTGAAGATGAGTATCCGGATCTCGAAGTCGTTAATCCAACATCAGTGCTCAAATATCGGTTCGCAGACAGAGTTGTAGTTCAAACCTGTGACGTTGTTTCGGCATCTGTTAAGCAGTCATTCAGGCTCGGAATTTCGCGAGAGTTTCCGTATCCCCACGTGGGATCTCATCTCAAGCAAGACCAAATTATTGGTGATCTCGCGAGAAATTCCCTACTTCTGGTCTTGGAGCAAAGTGCCCCACAATTCGATGCAAGTGACTTTCTGACAAACCATAAGTGGATTACACACTCATTGACAGAAGTATTTGAGATGCTGCGTACGAGTTACAAAAAACTCGATAGAGCTCAGGCGGTTATTAAGCCTGAGATCGTTCCTCAGGCTCTCTGGATCAATCACGTTGATCAGGGGTTGCGTAATCTCTGCAAGGGTATTGCTGACCTCAAGTTGTCGGACAAGCCTGGCTCAGCTCTAGGAACGTTCTTTGAGAGCGGCCTTTGGGCCGCATTCTCGCTACCTCGACCTGATGACTTGACCACACGCCGCTATCGAGACAAAAACGTCAGCCGTCATTGGGAAGTCTGTCGTGACCACTGGTCAACCTCTGCACTCGTAAGTGCCACACTCTCAGACATTGCGAGATGTCAGAGAGAAGGTTTGGATGACCCTCATCCGATCCAAGAGCTGGAGTGGCATGATTTAGATAAATTCGCGGAGAACACAGATTTTCGCACAGTCGGTCCGCTATTTGCGACCACTCAGATTGACTTGGGATTATCTCGCCGACACGAACTATTCGCTCAATTCTCCGAGCGAAACTACTTCGGCCCCTGGCTGCCACCGGAACCGTCACCAGAACCGTCACCACCAGATGAATCTGAGGTTCTACTAACGATGGCGTTGCGCCATCTCGACGGGGCTCCACTGCCGGAGAGTTCTGTGTTGGGGGGTGCTAAATTTCTTGAGACGTCAGTTCTGTCTGAGGCGAAAGAGCTCTCGACGCCGGAGTTTGAAATCGTGCTTACAGGACCCGCGGGTCCGGAGGCCCTGAAACGCGCTGCTTCAGGTGCAAGCGTGAGGCTGTCCGATGATGACGCGCTCTATCAATTGAGCCATAGTTCATTCAAGCAAGATTCAGAATCGGGCGAAATGGTGGCACGGGCTCGGATCTACAGAAGCGTAAATGACCCGATTTCCTTTACAAATCCAGTTCTTTCGGTTCAGGCTGTGTATGGAGTCGGCAATGGGGATAACTCACGTAAGTGGACTAAGCAACAACGAGTCATCGTCACTCCACCCGACGGGGCGATGCTCTATTGCAGCGAAACATCTGGTACACGTCGCATTGCGACTTCTATCAGGTGGGTCGGCAGTGGCAAGTTTGATTTGAGTGGTGTAGCCGGAGACAAAGAAGAGTTTGAGCTAGAACTTCAATCGGATCGAAAGTATGAACTAGTTGTTTGGGTCAAGAATGTGGCGGCGGCCCCGAGCTTCAACGGAACTCCACTTGAGCGATTGAATTCAACTGAGAGTTTGTGGTCCAAAGAGGGCTTCCGTTTGGAAGAGGACGGCCAAATAGTTGCCGATGCATTTCGGTTCCGACTCAGCATTCATGAGACAGTTGAAGATCCTGTTCACAGCCCAATCATTGCAGCGATGGAGAAGCGAAGTGTTTCTCTGAATCCTCTTGAATCACAGCTTGAGAGTCTGCGTGGCGACATCGAAAGTCTCTATGGCACGCTCCTCACTAAAGAGGGCTCACAACCATCAATACTTCACGCAGTGTTGCCAACTGATGTGCCGGATGTGCGGGTTGCGATAGAAACTGTCACTTTCACCACGAACCAAAGCTTCATCGTTCCCGACGTTAGCGAGTTCGAATCAAACACAAATCTCCGTAAAGCGTTTGAGAGAGTGCCTCAAGAGGTAGTCACGTCACCCGAGGCAGCTGATTTTGTCTCTGCCTTTTCAGATCTGGGGCTCGTCGAAGAGATTCGTAGGCAGCGAGATTCAGGTGGCGTGGCTTGGATGTCTCGAGTGTCGGTTCGACACCTTCACGGAACTGATCGGTTAGCTCGTTATTTGGAGAGTTATGTTGCCCTTGTCAAGAGAGCTAACGAAGTCGGCGATCCCTGGGGTCAGTTCTGGGCGACATACCCGTTCGCAACATCTGTATGGATAACGACTCCTGTACCGAGGTGCTCTACTGTGTTCCTGACTCCATTCCACCCCATCAGACTTGGATGGCTGGCCTCGGTCGAGGCTCTACTTAGCCCAGTTCCAAAGAAGCGAGCTCAGCGACTGGCGCTCGGTATCGAAGGCTGGAACCTGCCGATGTTTGGGCCAAGTGAAGTCTCGGGCGTGAAGTGTCTAGCTGTTCCGACCGACCCCGGCGCAGATTATGAATTTGCCGGATGGAGCCAACTCCTGAGGTGTGATGGTGGTCTGAATACACACTCCCAAGTTTGTGGACGAAGAATGCCATCGAGTTCCGCAGTTGCAATTTCTGAGTCGAGTGTCCAGAGCGCCTTTTCTGTGTTTCGTCGAATTCACCCCTATTTGAGCAGCCTTCGTGTCGATCTTGCGGACGAGAAGCCCGTCAATCGCGCTGGAGGTGTCGATCGACAAGTGCTCAATGCCGCCGTCGGCGAAGATGGACTGTCGCTTGAGGTATTCGACTCCGTACTTCGAGAAGGTGAGATACCTCAGTTTCCAAATGACTTCGTTGGCGAGTCACGAGTGACGTGGAGGCGATACGATCCTGCGGTCAAGAGTGAAAAACCAACAAGAGTTCATATCAGAATTCTTCAAGATCCGAACATCTCGGTTCGTCTCGATCCATCAAGTCCTGAGAGCGGGCATCGGCGAGGAGTGGTTGGCGGCGTACCTCTTCGTCGATTTGTGGCAGCCAGAGGAAGCGACATCGCCGACGCCGGACTTGAGTCCTATCTCGACCCGTCTTTGCGTTCGAGTCATTTGGCCAGCCCCTTTGTGGATGCATTGACTGCGGCGGAGCTTTCTGGCAAGCAACCGCAAGTTCAATCGGTCGCGGTTCAGCTACCGATAAGTGGGGGACTTGTGGGTAACTCGTTTCTGACAGTGTTCGGAGAGTCGCACATCAGCCCGTCGGCAGTTGCAAGACTCTTTCGCCAAAATCAAGAAAATCCAATGATGATCTGGGAATGGAATGCACCGTTCCGGTCGGACATTCGGAATTTCGGTAACCGTTCAGTAATCGACTCGAGGTCTCACTACTCAATTGCAAAAGTCCCTCAACGTTTCAAGGAAGAAGTCCAAACCCTGCTAGGCAGTCTGTACGAGGATCAGCCGTCATTGTCACATGTTGATCACTTGCTCGGAGTGCTGGGTACTCGTGGCGTAAGCCTTGCTAACTTGCTCGCGTCAGGTGAAACTCAGGCCCTTTCGGCGCTCGGGTTCTACGTGGCATACGAACTTGCGGACTGCGTCTGGAACCCTGATGCACCTCTCTTCGTCTTGCCTTTAGACGTCTGTCAGGGGTTCATGTCGGCACTTCTGGACAAAAGTCCTGGTGAGTTCTCGGGCAAGCGAAGCGATCTTGTGATGATTCGATTAGCTACAGATTCAATAAGTTTTCGCGTGGTGGAGCTCAAGTACATCGGCGCCAAGAGTCCCTTTGCCCGCCTTCCGGAAGTTGGCTCTGGCGAACCCAATCTTGAGAAAGGTCGGGTGCAGCTACGTGATGTGAACGAACTATTCGAAGAAATTCTCATTGAGTGGGATCAGCTTCGTGCAACTGGCGCAGATAGTAACTCAAGTCAAGATGAACGTGATGCTGCGAGATTTGAACTAGGGCTGATGGGGAATGCTCTGGCGATGCTGCTGGAGGCCGGAATGAAGACCAACCCAAATGGCTCCGGGAGAGATGATCTGGCTTTGCAGAGTCTCGAGAACCTTGCAAACTCTAGGTGCAACCTAGTTCTAGAACCACCGTTGCTCCTCGGACTTTACTCACTGACGAAATCTGATCCTCATGCTCGTGTCGGCACAACTCATGCTGGTGAATCGCTTGGCATCACGGAGTTCATTGCAGATCCTCGTGCGCTCTACTCGCAGATTCAAACTCGTTCTGGACCAGCTTTTGACTCGTGGGTGAATCTATTCTCATCGACGAATAGTTCGGTTCAGGCGGCACCTGAATCGAATCAGCCGAGTAACAGGACTTCAGCCGCTGGACACCACACGCCTCAGATCGATAAACCTGGGTCTTTAACTGCGGACTCTGCGAGTTTTGATGAACAATCTGATGAGGCCGATCAGGTAAATCAGTTAGATTCCAGCGGGGGTGATCAAGTGGTTCATGGACCAACTGATGCTGCTCGCCCCGAGGAATCGACATCGAGTGTTGCAGTTCCAGCGGTTCTCGACGAGGCAAATCAGGATCCTCAGGTTATTGGTGATGGAATTCGAGTAGGAGTTGGTCATCGACTGTCGGTGCCAAACGGTCCTCCTGTTGACTTCTGGCCAAGCAATACTCGTTTGAATCAATTCAACTTGGGGGTCGTTGGCGACTTAGGTACTGGCAAGACGCAGCTTCTTCAAGGTTTGGTGTACCAGATTCGCAAGCAAGGTAGTGCTCAACAGCAGACACCAGTCTCGGGACTAATCCTCGACTACAAGCGCGACTATCAAACGGATCGCTTTCTTGGAGCAGTCGGTGGTCGTTCGCTTGAGCCTGTTAACCTACCCCTCGATCTCTTTCGTGTGGAATCCGTTGGAGGATCAAGAGCTTTGCGGGTGTGCCAACAGCGCGCCAGAGAATTCGCCGATGTTGTGGGCAAGATCTACAGCATTGGCGGAAAGCAAAGAAACACATTAACGAAGGTAGTAAGAGAGTTGATCCAAACCGAAAGACTCAGCCCGACAATGGCTCAGGTACATGAGGCATATATGCAGGCGGTTGATCAGGAGCCAGATCTTGTTTCATCTGTTCTGGAGAGCTTTGTCTTCGGTGAAGTGTTCTCTGAAAATCCCGCTGAGATGAAAACGATGGCAGAGTTGCTTGAAGGCGGGATTGTTGTGCTGAACCTCTCGGCACTTGGGGCCGATCAGAAACAGAAGAATTCGCTTGTCGCTCTATTCCTCAATGAGTACTACTCCCACATGTTAAAACTTCGTAAGTGGAAGCCCACACAAGTCGGCGACAATCAGCTCAGAGTCCTTAATTCGATTCTTCTAGTTGACGAAGCCACCAACATCATGCAATACGAATTTGACGTACTAACTCAGATTCTGCAACAGGGTCGCGAGTTTGGAGTCGGTGTAATGCTGTCATCGCAGTACTTGTCGCACTTTGACACAACCAATGTCAACTACAAGGAGCCGCTGCGCACCTGGTTCATCCACAAGGTCCCGCATGTAAGGCAACGAGAACTTCAGAGCATTGGAGTACCAACAGCAACTGCTGACGACGCGGCTCGAGTGAGCTCGTTAGAGCCACACCAAGCCTATTTTGTTTCTCTGGATTTCAATGGCGTCTTTATTCGGGGAAAGCCATTCTTCGAAATGCTGGAGAATGAGTAGGACCCGAACTTCACCGAATTGAAATCAGGTGTTGTCCAATCGCTTGTGCGAGTGGGATTGGAACAGCATTTCCGATTTGGGTGTACTTGGG
>Ga0194119_10012730_pt1 | contig 10603 bp, 7 predicted proteins | sample TA2MahC100mmetaG_FD_148620 | JGI IMG/M metagenome (GOLD analysis project Ga0194119, IMG submission 148620) | Freshwater microbial communities from Lake Tanganyika, Tanzania - TA2015018 Mahale Deep Cast 100m | ecosystem: Environmental > Aquatic > Freshwater > Lake | place: Tanzania: Lake... | reverse complement strand
CAAGCCGAGCTTTTGTTCGAGATCGAGCGGCGAGAGCGCCGAGCGGCCGACGACGCTGGCGCGGAAATTCGGCGCGTAATCATTGACCGTAGCGATGATGAAGTCGGCAGTTGCCTCGCGCATGCCGGGCGTGTTCCAGCTGCGTTCGGGTGCATCGGGCCGCGAGAGGTCGTAGTCGAAGTGCTGGCAAAAAAGACTCGCGACGTGCGCGCCCTCGGGCGCGAGCGTGTCATCGAGAGTCGACGGGATCAGCATCTCGACGATGGGTTCACGCGAGATGCCCTGCAGACGCGCCGAAGCAAAGGCGCGATCCATGTAGCCGAGCGAGGGGGCTATGATGATGCCCGCACCAAGATGCGACTCGTCGGGACGCGAGCGTCGCGCGCTGAACTTCGGCAGTTCGCTCAGCGCGACGTTCATGCGGAATGTGGCCGAGCCCACGCGCCAGCGTTCGATATGACTGCGGAAATCTTCGGGCAGGTCCTCGGCAGCGAGCAAAGATAAAAACAGCGGTTTCGGACCGAGATTACCGATGATACGCGGTGCGCCGAAGACTCGGCCATCGACCAGCTTGATACCGCTTGCGCGCACGGCGTTGCGCGCATCGCGTGGTGCACGTTCGCGCGTGGTGATGATGTTCGCGACCGGAGCATCGCACTCGATATGCACGCCGAGCCGACGCGCTTCGGCGGCGAGCGCTTGGGTAATCGCGCCCATGCCGCCGACGGCATGTCCCCAGACTCCCGACTTGCCGTTCACTTCGCCGAAAGCGTGGTGTAGCAGCACGTAGGCACTGCCTGGCGTGTAGGGGCTCGCATAGCTGCCGACAACCGAATCAAAACCGAACAGTGCCTTGAGGGGTTCGCTCTCGAACCAGTGATCAAGGATTTCGCCGGCGCTGCGCGTGAAGAACTCGTGCAGTTCGCGCTGTGCCGCGAGCGGCATGGCACGAAACTCGCGACCGAAGCGCAACACCTCCCAAAGATCACGCACGCGACGCAGATCGGTGGGCGGCGTACGCTGCAACAGGGCGCGCAGCAAATCGACGGCGCGACCGAGCAGCGCATGAAAATCGGGCAGGCGGGCGGCATCACGCGTGCTGTAGCGACGGATTTCTTCGAGAGTGGTCGCCGAGTCGGGACCGGCACTGAACGAATCGCCATCGGGCAGTGGCAGGAAATTCTGCATCGGTCGCTCGAGGATGCGCAGTCCATGTTCGGCGAGACGCAATTCGCGGATCACCTTCGGCTCGAGCAGGCTGACGGTATAGCTCGCGGTCGAGTTGCGAAAGCCCGGCGCGAATTCCTCGGTGACGGCGGCACCGCCGACGATGCCGCGGCGCTCGAAAACTCCCACCCGCAAGCCCGCCTTGGCCAGATAACAGGCACAGACGAGGCCGTTGTGACCGGCGCCGATGACGAGCGCATCGAAATCGGTGGTAGGGGGGTTGCGACTGGATGAATTCACAGGTACTGTATGTATCAACACTGCATAGATAAACAGGGGTGTCCCGTGTCAGACCTCACGCCACGACAAACCGAAATTCTCCGTCTGATCCAAAGAGCTATTGCCGAAACCGGCATGCCGCCCACGCGGGCAGAAATCGCGCAAGAGCTCGGGTTCAAGTCCGCCAACGCCGCCGAGGAGCATCTGCGCGCACTCGCCCGTAAGGGTGTCATTGCGCTCGTGCCGGGCACCTCGCGAGGCATCCAACTCAAAGACATCCTGCGCGAGCAGCTCGGTCTGCCACTCATCGGCCGCGTTGCCGCCGGCAAGCCCATTCTCGCAGAAGAGAACATCGAAGCGCGCTTCAACATCGATCCCGACATTTTTTCGCCCCGTCCTCACTATCTGCTCAAGGTGACCGGCATGTCCATGAAAGACGCCGGCATCCTCGACGGCGACCTGGTCGCGGTACATCGTACCCCCGAGGTGCGCAATCGTCAGATCATCGTCGCGCGTCTCGAGAACGAGGTCACCGTCAAGCGCTACAAGCAAGAAGGCCCCACGGTCTGGTTGTTGCCCGAGAACCCCGACTTCGAACCCATCCGCGTCAACCTGCGTGAAGAGCCGCTCATCATCGAAGGCGTGGTGGTCGGTGTGCTACGGCGTGGTGCCACGGGTGCCAAGGCTGCCTCTGCGGGTCTGATGTAAGCGACCAAGAAGTCACCACCTCTCCGAGGTTCGCCATGAAAAATTTTGAACTGCGCCTCTCACCAGGCGCCACGGACGTGCTCGTCCGCGAAAAAGTGATACCCAAGCGGGCACGTCGTCAAAGTTTCAGTTGCCCTTGTGGTTGCGGTCGCAGCCGCTCGTTTACACAACCGCGTTCTTTGCGAACCTCGGTGTTCGCAAAGCCACCGTCCGGTTTGCCGGCGTGAGACATCGCCGATCGTGCCGCGCACGCTGCCATCATGGGTCAGGTCACTCCAGACAGCCCGTCCGAGCCCACGCTCGAGCGCTTACTCGAGCATCCGGCCATTTGGCGCGGCCGCAGCGCTGCACGCACCGCTACGCTTGGCACGGGGTGTCGGCGGCTCGATGAAGCTTTGCCGGGTGGTGGTTGGCCCGCAGCCGGACTCACCGAGATCCTCACCGCGCGCAGCGGTCTGGGCGAGCTGCGTTTGCTGATCCCTTTGCTCGCCACGCTCGGACGCGAGCTGCCTGCGCGTTGGGCTGCCTGGATATCGCCCCCCTTCGAACCTTACGCTCCCGCACTCATCGCGGCAGGTGTGCCGCTCGAGCGTCAGCTCGTGGTGCGTACGGCTGATCCCGCCTGGGCTATCGAGCAGGCACTCGACTCGGGCGGCTGCGCGATCGTGCTCGCGTGGTTTGCGTCGACAGCGCGCAGCAGCGGTGCAGCACGCAGCAGCGGGGCAGCGCGCACCAACAAGTCAACGCAGCTCAGCGCCTTGCGTCGTCTGCAACTGGCGACGCAGCGCGGCCAAGTGCCGGCATTTCTGTTTCGTCCGCTCGATGAGGCTGCGCAGTCCTCGCCTGCCGAGCTGCGTCTTGTCTTTGAGCCCTCACTCGAGGGTGGACGTTTGCAACTATTGAAGAGCCGCGGTGGCGAGCGTCGCCCGCTCGATATTCTTTGGAGTGAATGGCGCGAGCCGAATCTGCGCGAGCTGAAGCAGGGCAAGCCGGAGCGAGATGTCCATGACCAGACGTGAGCGCGTCTCGTCCGTGACCCGCGCGTTTCGTGCGCCGCGGCGCTCCCAGCCGTCGCAGCGACTTCAGCCGTTACCAATCCCTCAGCCAACGCAGAAATCCGCGCCGCTGCTGCTCGAGTCCTTGTTCGACAGTGCACCCGAGTCCTGGATCGCTTTGCTGCCTCAGCCTCCTCTCTCGCAGCACTTGCCGCAGGGCGAGGTCGAGGTTACCGATTCAGCGTTGCTGCAACGCTTGGCCTCGATTGCCGGCGGCTTCACCTCGCGCGTGAGTCTCGAGCCGCCTGATGCGCTGCTGCTCGAAGTGCGCGGCAGTTTCCAGTTGTTTGGCGGCGCGCAGTCGTTGTGCCTGCAGCTGCTTGATCGTTGCCGGCAGGCAGGCATCGAACTGCGTTGGTCGCTGGCACCCACGCCGCTCGCAGCACTCGCGCTCGCACGCGCCGGAGGCGAGACTATTGTGCTCGCTCGAGATCGTCTCGCGGGGGTGCTTGCACCCTTGTCGCTCAAAGTATTGGGCTGGCCTGCGCATACCGTGGCCCGGCTCGATGCCGTGGGCGTGCGTACTTTGGGCGCTGCGCTGCGCCTGCCGCGCGCGGGTTTTGCCCAGCGCTTTGGTCAGCAGGCCTTGCTTGCGCTCGATCGGCTCACGGGTGCAGCGCCCGAGCCGCGCCGCATGTTCGTCATTCGCGAGCGTTTTCGCGCACAGCGCGAGCCCGGGTTCGAGCTCTGTGTACAGTCGATGGTACTGCAGTGTCTCGATCCGCTTTTGCTCGAGCTCGAAGATTTCTTGCGGACTCGCCAATCGGGTATCGATCTTTTGATGCTGCGATTACAGCATCGCAATCGCCCGCCAACTCGAATTGACTTGCGTCTTGCGAGCGCCGAATTGCTGGCCAAACAATTCCGTGAGCTGTTGGCGTTGCGTTTGTCGCAACTCGAGCTGCCGGCTTCGGTGCAGCGCATCGAATTGCGATCCGGTCCGCTGCAGCCCTTGGTGACCTGCAGCGAGTCGATCTGGCGACCGGGTGAACATGGCGGTGCTGCGGGGCGCGAGTCACCAGCGCTGATCGAACGTCTGCGTGCACGACTCGGCAGCGCTGCCGTCTATGGTCTGTGCCTCATACCCGAGCATCGACCCGAGAGCGCCTGGGGTATTGCCGAGCCTGGGGTGGGCACGGCCTCTGTGCCCAGGTCGACATCGAGTGCGATGTCGCGGCGACCGTTATGGCTGCTGCACGAGCCCGAGGCATTGCCCTCGGCGCTGCAGGACCTGCGGATCGTCGGGGGTCCGGAGCGCATCGAGACGGGGTGGTGGGATGGCCGAGAGGTCGCCCGCGACTATTACATCGCGCGCGATGAGGCAGGCGCCGAGCTTTGGGTCTATCGTGAGCGCATGCCGCCACACGCGTGGTATCTGCATGGGGTTTTTGGCTGAAGCCGACCTTAGCGACCGGTGAATTTGGCGCTGCGTTTTTCTGCAAAGGCCGCGAAGCCTTCGCGGCTGTCGCTCGTGTTGCCGGTGAGCGAGGCCATCGAGCGCGCTTCGAGGGCCAGTTGTTGCTCGAGGGTGTTGTTGCCGCTCGCGATGAGCAGGCGTTTGACCTCGCCGAAGGCGCGGGTCGGACCGTTGACGAGCGAGGCGGCGAGATCTCGCGTCTTTGCTTCGAGTTCGAGATCGGGCACGACCATGGTGACGAGCCCGGAATTCTTTGCTTCGGCAGCGCTCAGCACGGGGTTGAGCAGCATCAATTCTTTGGCGCGAGTCAGGCCGACGATGCGCGGCAGGTGAAAGCTGGCGCCGCCGTCCGCCGACATGCCGATGCGCGTGTAGGCGAGGGTGAGTTTGGCCGACTCGGCGGCGAGGACGACATCGCCGCTGATGGCGAGACTGAAACCCGCGCCCGCCGCCGTGCCGTTGATCGCCGTGATGAGTGGCGCCGACATGCGCGAGAAACAACCCATGGCGGCATGCAGCGGACCGATGATGCGATTGAGCAAGCCCGCCACCTCATCGCCGGCGGCCACGAAGCTCTGCACATTGCCGCCGCCACTGAAGAAGCGCCCCTTGCCGGTGAGCACCACGGCACGAATCATCGGGTCGGTTTCGCAACGCGTGGCCGCCTGCAACAACTCGTTGGCCATGTCGACGTCGATGGCATTGGCCGATTCCGGGCGGTTGAGCGTGATGCGGGCAACGCCGCCTTCAAGGGCGAATTCGATGTGCTGGAAGCTCATGGTCGGTGTTCCGTGCTGCGAAGCGTGAATTTGTGATTGCGTGATTGGCGTCGCCGCTCACGGCTGTGCGCTTTGCGTTCGATGAGTTTGCCGGTGACGTACTGGTGCAGGATGCTGCTGATCAGCGACTGGTAAGGCAAGCCTTCTTCGCCTAGATACTGTATAAATAAACAGTATTATGGGTCCAGCCACGAAAGTCCCCGATTTGCCCGGGTATGCCGAGTTGCATTGCCTGAGCAGTTTCAGTTTCCTGCGCAGCGCTTCGCAGCCCGAGGAGCTGGCGGCACGCGCGCTCGAGCTCGGCTATGCGGCGCTCGCGATCACCGACGAGTGTTCGGTGGCGGGGGTGGTGCGCGCTCATGCGGCACTCAAGGGCGCGGCGACCCGCCTCATCGTGGGCGCCGAATTCCGCCTCGACTGCGACACGCCGCTGATCGTGCTTGCGACCGACCGTCAGGGTTACGGTCAGCTATGTCGCTTGATCACTCGCGGTCGGCGCGCAGCTCCCAAAGGTGAATATCGACTGAGCCGAGCCGATGTGGCGGCTCTGATCGAGCCGCATCACTGCCTTGTGCTGTGGGCGCCACGCCCTGCAGATCTTGCGCGGGGGCCTGTGATTACCGCCTGGCTGCAGCAGCTCTATGCCGGATCCGCATGGATTGCGGTCGAACTGCTGCGCGATGGTACCGAGCGCGCGCATCTGGCTGCCTTGCGTGCGCTCGCGGCCGAGGCGGGTTTGCCGCTGGTGGCTGCGGGCGATGTGCGCATGCATGTGCGCGAGCGACGTCGTCTGCACGATGCGATCACCGCGATCCGTCTCAACACCCGAGTGGATGAGGCGGGCTTTGCGTTGCTGCCTAGCGGTGAGCGTCACCTGCGTGCACGCCAGCGTCTGGCCAAGCTTTACCCGCCCGATCTGCTCGCCGAAACGCTCGCAATCGCCGCGCGCTGTCGTTTTTCGCTTGATGAATTGCGCTACGAATATCCGCGCGAGATCGTTCCTGAAGGACAAACCCCGGCTTCCTGGCTGCGTACCTTGGTCGAGCGCGGCGCCGAACGGCGCTGGGGCGGGATGCCACCGCCTGCGCGCGGTCCGTCTGCAGCCATGCATCCGGCGCGCGATGTCATGCCGCCCTATGTGCGCACGCTGGTCGAACACGAACTCGCGCTGATCAGCGAACTTGCCTACGAGCCGTACTTTCTCACTGTGCACGACATATCGTCGAATTTGCACAGTCGTGGAATTCTTTGTCAGGGACGCGGCTCGGCCGCCAACTCTGCCGTTTGCTATTGCCTCGGGATCACCGAGGTCGACCCCTCGCGCATGTCAATGCTGTTCGAGCGTTTCATCTCGCGTGAGCGCAACGAGCCGCCGGATATCGATGTCGATTTCGAGCATGAGCGGCGCGAAGAGGTCATCCAATATGTCTATCAAAAATATGGCAGACATCGGGCTGCCCTCGCCGCCACGGTCATCAGCTATCGCCCGCGCAGCGTGCTGCGCGACTTGGGCAAGGCGCTGGGTTTTGCGCCGCTGGCAGTCGAAAAAATTGCTACGGCCGTCAGCCGCTGGGATCGCAGCCTCGACAGCACGGGCGGCACCAGCAGCACGGGCGGCACCGACAAAAAAGCCCCGCTCGCGGCTTTTCTCGAGCGGCTCGCCGAGGCGGGCTTCGACCCCGAAGATGTCGTGCTGCGGCGGCGTCTGACGATGCTGCTTGAGCTCGCGCCGCAGTTGCTCGGTTTTCCGCGACATCTTTCGCAGCATGTCGGGGGCTTCGTGATTGCGCGCGACTGTCTCGAAGAACTCGTGCCAGTCGAGAACGCGAGCATGGCAGATCGAACGGTCATCCAGTGGGATAAAGACGATCTCGATGCGCTCGGTTTGCTCAAGGTCGATCTGCTGGCGCTTGGCATGCTGACGGCGATTCGTCGTGCGCTCATCATGATCTCGGCGTGGCGTGCGCGCGAAGGTAACGCACCGCTCACGCTTGCGGGTGTGCCGCCCGAGGACCCGCGCGTCTACGACATGCTGTGCCGCGCCGATTCGGTGGGCGTGTTCCAGATCGAGTCGCGGGCGCAGATGGCGATGTTGCCAAGACTGCGACCGCGCAATTTCTATGATCTCGTGATCGAAGTGGCCATCGTGCGACCGGGGCCGATTCAGGGTGACATGGTGCATCCTTATTTGCGGCGCCGCAGCGGCGCGGAGCCCGTCAGCTATCCGAGCGACGCCGTGAAGGGCGTGTTGCAGCGTACGCTGGGCGTACCGATTTTTCAGGAGCAGGTGATGCAGCTTGCCATTGTTGCCGCGGGCTTCACGCCGGGCGAGGCCGATCAGCTGCGTCGTGCGATGGCCGCCTGGAAACGGCACGGCGGACTCGGGCACTTTGGCGAGCGACTCATCCGCGGCATGCGCGAGCGCGGTTACAGCGAAGATTTCGCGGCCCGAATCTTTGGCCAGATCCAGGGTTTTGGTGAATACGGTTTTCCGGAGTCGCATGCGGCGAGCTTTGCGCTGCTCGTCTATGTGTCGGCCTGGCTCAAATGTCACGAGCCCGCCGCATTCACGGCGGCGCTGCTCAACAGTCAACCGATGGGTTTTTATTCACCCTCGCAGCTGGTGCGCGATGTACGCGAGCATGGCGTCGAGGTGAGACCCGTCGATGTCTGCGTGAGTGACTGGGACTCTACGCTCGAGCAGACGCCGAGCGGCCGTCCTGCGATCCGGCTCGGCCTGCGACTCGTCCATTCTTTGAAGCAGGCTGCGGCTGAGCGCATCGTAGCCGCTCGACACACAGGCTCTCTGCAGACTGATCCCGACACGCTGCCCTTCGCCGATCTGCAGCAACTCGCCGAGCGTGCGGCACTCGATCGCGGCGATCTCGAAGCGCTCGCGGCCGCGGGGGCCTGCGCTGCGCTCACCGGCAATCGACATCGGGCTTTTTGGGCGGTGGCGGGGACCGAACTCGCGCTGCCGCTTGCGCCGCCGGCGCGCGAAGAGGCCGTACCGATGCTCACCGTACCCACCGAGGGCGAGAACCTCGTCGCCGATTATCGTCATCTCGGTTTGACGCTGGGTCGTCATCCGCTTGCACTGCTGCGCGCGCCGTTCGAACGGCAGGGTGTATTGCAGGCGAGGCAACTCGCGAGCCTGGCCGATGGTGCGCAGGTGGCCGTGGCCGGACTCGTCACCACGCGACAACGTCCATCAACGGCGAGTGGTGTCACCTTTGTCACGCTTGAAGATGACACTGGCAACATCAATTTGATCGTCTGGAAAAACATTGGCGCGACCCATCGGCGCGCGCTGTTCGAGTCGCGCTTGATGCAGGTGCAGGGACGGCTGCAACGTGAGGGTCTCGTGACCCACGTTGTGGTGGAGCGCATCCATGACCGGACGAGATGGCTCGGCCGGCTATTGACGCGCTCGCGCGATTTTCGTTGACCGACGAACTAGCGCTGACTTGCGCCCTTACCGCGCGCGCCGCCTGCGCCTTCAAGGCCGATGTCGTAATCGTCGAAATCGCTGATGAGCTCAGCGGTGTGCTTCTCTTCGCGCAGTCGCTCGAGGCGTCGCCAGGCGGGATCACCGCTCGGTTTCGGCGCACCGCGACGGCGCGAGGTGTCGAAGTCACGAATGACCTTATCGACGTCCTCGCCCGAGTCGAGATCAACCTCGTCGTCGTAGTCTTCCTGTTCTGGTCTTTCGTTCATGCCCCAAATTTCATGGCATCAGTGCCATCAACCCCCAGACGCGCGAAATTTATTTCGCCGCGCGCCATCTTGCAACGGGGTGTCAGGAAAAATTCACGAACGAGTGTTGCGCGCGTGCGTCAGCGCACGAGGGTGTTCATTTCAAAGATCGGCATCAGCATCGCAAACACGATGACCAGAACGAACATCCCCATGCCGACGATCAGCAGCGGGCCCAGCAAGCCCACCAGCGCTGTGAGCAGCCCATCGAGTTCACGTTCCTGATTGGCGGCGGCGCGTTCGAGCATTTCCTCGAGCCGACCGCTAGCCTCGCCACTCGAGATGAGATGCACGGTCATCGGCGGAAAGAGCCGACTCGCGGCGAGCGAACGACCGATCGGTGCGCCCTCGCGAACCCGTTCGGTGGCGGTGGTCACGGCGTCACGCATCGGCAGATTGGCGATGACGCCGCCTGCGATGCGCAGGGCTTCGAGTACCGGCACGGCGCTGCCAGTGAGAATGCTGAAAGTGCGCGTGAAACGCGCAGTGTTGAAGCCGCGCACCAGACGGCCGCTGAGCGGCAGGCGCAGCAGCAGCGCATCGACTTTACGCCGCGCCTCGGGCGCGCGCACCCAGCGCAAGAAACCGATCACTCCGAGCACGATCACAAGCAACAGCCACGGGCCAAAATCCCGCAGAAAATCGCTGGTCGCGAGCAGCATGCGGGTGAGCAGCGGCAGCGCAGTTTTGCCCGACTCGAATACCTCGACGACTTTCGGCACCACATAAGTGAGGAGCCCCGCGATGACGAGCACGCACATCACGGTGAGCACGATCGGGTAGAGCAGTGCGCCGAGCACGCGCTGACGCAACTGATCGCGATTCTCGGTGTATTCGGCGAGCCGCTCGAGCACGGTGTCGAGCCGGCCCGACTGTTCGCCTGCGGCAACGGTCGCCCGAAAGATTTCCGGAAAGACGCGCGGAAAACCGCCGAGCGCCTGGGCGAGTGGTTCGCCTTCGACGACGCGCGCCCGCACTGCAGCGACGACACGCTGCACGGCGGGTTTTTCGGATTGCTGCGACACCGCAAGCAGTGCCTCTTCGAGCGGCAGCGCAGCGCGCACGAGGGTCGCGAGCTGGCGCGTCAGCAGTGCCACATCGGCGCTGCCCACCCGTGTGCCGCGTTGCGGCAGCCGATTGAGCCAGCTCTCGCCGCTGCGCTTCTGCGGTGTGTCGCGCAGTGGTTCGACGCTGATCGGCAGCAGCTGGCGCTCGCGCAGCAGCTGGCGGACTTGGCGCGGGCTGTCGCCCTCGAGCACGCCGCGTTGTTCGCGACCGGCGCCATCGAGCGCCACGTAATCATAGGCGGCCAAAGATCAGTCCTCGCGGGTGACGCGCAGCACTTCCTCGAGCGTGGTCGCGCCGCGCGACACCTTGGTGATGCCGTCATCGCGGATCGAGGGCGTCGACAGTCGCGCGTGACGCTCGAGTTCGGCCTCGGA
>Ga0194119_10012721_pt1 | contig 10610 bp, 12 predicted proteins | sample TA2MahC100mmetaG_FD_148620 | JGI IMG/M metagenome (GOLD analysis project Ga0194119, IMG submission 148620) | Freshwater microbial communities from Lake Tanganyika, Tanzania - TA2015018 Mahale Deep Cast 100m | ecosystem: Environmental > Aquatic > Freshwater > Lake | place: Tanzania: Lake... | reverse complement strand
CGCCTGAGTTGCCCCGATTCTTCGAGTTTTCTTATAAAATCCGACAGGTCTTGATAAGCCATAATTATAGATAACGTTAGAAGCCAGAAACAAGAAATAAAGTAACAATTTAGTTTTTTAAAATATCATATGCGAATATTCAAAACTAAATGGTTACTAAATTACCGTATTATAACAAAAAAAACAAATGATATTTATTGCCTCTATGTTATAATTGTTTTTATTAAATTCGAAGCACGAAATCCGAAACTCTAAACAATTTTGTTTAATATTTATGAATGAACCGTCGTTTTTTATACGGAATATTCCCATATATGGAGATTTGATCCTGTCTCCGATGGCTGGCTTTTCTGACATCCCGTTTCGGCTGATCTGTCGTGAATTTGGGATGGCTATGAGTTACACAGAGGTGGTTTCCATGGATGGAGTGCTGTGGAAAAATCCAAAAACCTTCAAAATACTTGATTTCAGACCCGTTGAACGTCCCGTTACGTTTCAGATTCTTGGAAATGACGAAGATAAAATTACCGAAGCCTGTCGCATAATAGAACCTTTAGGGCCTGATATTATAGACGTTAACATGGGTTGCTCGGTTTCTGACATTGCCGGCAAAGGCGCAGGCGCTGGGCTTCTCAAAGACACTTCAAAGATTGGTCGTATTTTTAGTAAACTCACTAAAGTTTTGAGCGTCCCCGTAACCGGCAAAATTCGACTGGGATGGGACAACAAGTCACGCAATTATATGGAAGTAGCTCGAATTCTTGAAGACAATGGGGCTTCTCTCATTGCCGTACACGGACGAACGAGATCACAGTTCTTTTTTGGCAAGGCAGATTGGGATGCAATTGCAGAAGTCAAACAAACAGTAAAGATACCCGTTATTGGCAATGGTGATGTAAAATGCGTGGAAGACATTGAACGAATCAAACGTCATACAGGTTGCGATGGGGTAATGATTGGGCGAGCCGCTATTGGCCATCCGTGGATTTTCCAATACAAGGACAGGAATAACGTCTCTTTTCACGAGAAGATAGAACTCATCGAACGGCATTTATCGCATATGCTCGAATATTACGGTCAAGACATCGGTATTGTCCTTTTTCGTAAACATGTAATCAAGTACATTATGGGTATGCATAATGCAACCGAATTGCGTCCTTCTTTGGTAAAATGCACGAATTTTAAGGAAATTATTGAGCTTATAGCCGCTCATATAAATCGAATTCAAAAACATGAAGCAGCGTAATTATAGTTGAGAAATGTTATGATTGAAATTTCTGAACATTGAGGTATCCATGAAAATACTTATTGTCGATGACAGTACTTTCGAGAGAAGGATTCTGAAATCTATCATTGAAAAGGATGGCCATGAGGTCATGGATGCTATAGATGGTCAGGATGGATTTGAGAAGGCAAAATTCTATATGCCTGATCTTGTCGTCTCTGATATTCTGATGCCCAATGTAGACGGTTTTCAATTTCTGAGAAATATGAAAAAGGACAAGAACCTCAAATCTATTCCTGTTGTAATTTATTCCAGCGTTTATGAAGGCGATGAGGACAGGGCACTTGCATTGAAACTCGGCGCCGAATCTTATATTACAAAACCCGAAAACCTTGAAGAAATATGGAAATCGGTTAAAGCCTTAATTGATAAGATAGAGACAAAGAAGGACTTAGCCGAAAGGGGCTTAGCTGAAGATGATGAACGTTTCCTCAAGAGTTACAGCCAGATTGTGGCAACAAGGCTAGAAGAAAAAGTTAAAATACTTAACAAGGAAATTGCCACGCACAAGCGGTTAAATGAGGAATTTTATCTGTTGCAATCAATAGCATTGGCGATTAGCGCAACCCAGAATTTACACGATGCGCTAGTCATCACATTAAAAAAGATATGTAACTTTGCTGGCTGGGTTTATGGTGAGGCATGGATGCCGAATTCGGATGGCACACTCCTGGTACGCAATCACAGATTTTACAGCAACCGTGATAATTTTGAAATATTTACCGAGCAGAGCAGCGAGGTTACATTTCCTCCCGGCGTAGGACTTCCCGGTCGGGTCTGGTCTACAAAACAGCCTGTGTGGGTACGGGATGTTACGATCGACCCGAATTATCTACGTGCGCAATTTGCCAGAGAAGCTGGATTAAAGACCGGGATTGCCTTCCCCGTTATTGCCGACAATGAAGTAGTCGCTGTTATCGTATTTTATTCTGAAAAGGTGGAAGAAAAGAATGAACGACTCATTAAACTCATTTTATCGGTGCTATCACAGATAGGTTCGAGCATCAAGCGTAAGCAGGCTGAAATGGAAACGGAGAAATTAAGAGACCAGCTTTACCATGCACAGAATTTAGCTTCTGTTGGTAAACTAGCAGGTGGCGTTGCTCATAACTTTAACAATCTCCTCACAGTCGTCATGGGATATGCGAGTTTATTACAGACGGAGCTGAGGGAGGATGATCCATTAAGAGAGTATGCGCAAAAAATCATAAGTTCATCACAAACAGCAGCCAATTTAGCGCAGGACCTCCTTGCGTTCAGCGGAAAACAGCCCATCAATCCACAACCGGTAAATATGAATGGAATTATAAAAGATGCTGAATCCATTCTGTCAAAGCTTATTCGAGAAAACATTAAAATGAATACTATGCTCACCGATAAAGACTATATCGTAATAGCTGATAGCGACCAGATGAAGCATATTTTGATGAACCTTACAACAAATGCAAAGGATGCCATGCCCAAAGGAGGTTCTTTGACAATAAGCACCGATGTTATAGAAATAGACGACACATTTATAAAGGCACACGGTTATGGTAAGGTGGGGAAATATGTCCTTATATCTTTTTCAGATACTGGTATAGGTATGGACGAAGACACACGATTGAAGATATTCGACCCGTTCTTTACCACCAAGGAGATGGGAAGGGGTACGGGTCTTGGGCTTGCAATAGTGTATGGGCTGGTAAAAGAACACCATGGTTACATAGATGTCGATAGCACGCCAGGCAAAGGCGCCACATTCAAAATATATTTGCCGCTCATTGAATCAGAAGTTGCGCAGGCAAAAGCAGAAGTGCAAACCATTATCCCCAAAAGTTGTGCAGGAACAATATTGCTGGCGGATGATGAACCGGAGATCAGAGAACTTGTCAAAATAGTATTCGAAAGATGTGGTTATAAAGTAATAGAGGCAGTAGATGGAGAGGATGCAGTAGACAAGTTCGTAAAGAACAAAGACGCTATCACACTCCTGGTTTTTGATATTATCATGCCCAGGAAAAATGGTAAAGAAGCATATAATGCAATAAAGAAGATGAGACCAGACATGAAAGTCCTTTTTATGAGCGGCTATGGTGGTAACGTTATCATAAAAACAGACATCCACAAGGAGGGGTTACACTATATTTTAAAACCTGTTTCACCGACGGAGCTTTTGAGAAAGGCCAGAGAGGTGATGGATAAATGAGAATGGTCAATAAAAAGCAAGCCACAGAGGACACCGAGAGCACAGAGAAATACTTTAAATAAAAGGAAATTATGAATGAAAACAGGTATCATATTAATTTCGCATGGCAGTAAACTAAACAGCGGGAACGACGGCTTGTTTAAAGTGGCCGACATGCTGCGTGCAATGAACCGATGGGACGTGGTAGAGGCCGCCTTTCTGCAATTGGCGGAGCCGGGATTCCCTGAAGTTGTAAAACAGACTGTGGGAAGCGGTGTTGACCGAATTGTCGTTGTACCGTTACTGCTCTTTAAAGGAAATCATGTCTTTAAAGACATTCCTGAAATGCTGGAGAATGAAAAATCGAAATATCCGCAGGTCGAGTTCATTTACGCCAATAATATAGGCGCTGACGAACGGATTGCCCTGATTGCAGCAGATCGCATTCACGAGGTACTGATAGAAAAACAGTACGGAAGCAAACAACGCATCGAACAACCACAAGCCATCGTGGATGAGAGTTTCGAGATCATCGATAAACTCGTCGATTTGGAGTCCGTGCCGGAACTCTACAGACCGATTATTCAGCGTGCCATTCACGCCACTGGTGATACGGAATATGCGTATAATTTAGTCTTCCATCCGAAGGCCGTTGAGGCTGGCATTCATTCATTGAAAAGCGGAAAAAACATCGTGACCGATGTGAACATGGTAAAATCCGGCATCAGCAAAAGCCCGGTCGAAAAATTTGGGGGAAAGATAATCTGTAAGATCGCGGACAAGTCTGTTATCGACGAGGCTAAGAAATTAGGGAAGACCAGGGCAGCAACGGCTATGCGACTGGCAACAGATGAAATGAAGGACGGCATTGTGGTCATTGGCAACGCCCCCACCGCCCTGTTTGAGCTCATTGACCTGACAAAAAAAGGATCAGCCCAGCCAGCCCTGGTGATCGGCATCCCGGTTGGTTTTGTTGGCGCAGTAGAAGCAAAGTACGCATTAAAAGAAATTCCCCTCCCTTACATAACCAATACGAACCGAAAGGGCGGCAGCGCCGTGGCGGTATCTATCGTTAATGCGATTATCGGATTGGCTAAAAAGGGTTGACGAAATAAATCAGTGGCGACGATCCGTCCGAAGAATTTTATTGTTAGCCCAATTCAATAAATATCTAATTGTATTTTAATCGCCTCGCCAACCCTCAGCATATCTTCTTCTGAAAGAACTCCGGCACGTTTGAATAGTCTCAACTTGCTTACAGTAGCCAATTGATCAGCCATAGCCTTGCTTTCTTTACCGTCAAATATAACAAGCGCTTCACTGGGATACAGACGGTCTATTTTGCTCGTCAGGGGAACAATTTGAACACGATTGAGGAATTTATTGGAAGCATCATTACTAACGATGACAGTGGGACGTTTTTTTCTAATCTCTCCGCCAACGGATGGGTCAAAATTAACCCACCAGACCTCACCCCTTTTCATGGGTTATGTCCTTAAAAGTTGCCTCTGCCCACTCAGAAGCATCTTTTTCTCGCTTTTTATCCTTTGACATTTGGGCGTAAGCCGATTCAAGATTTGGGCGTATTACATGCGAGCGGACCAGTTCCTCAACAAATTTGCTAATTTTGCGAGGGCCGATGATCTTATGGAGTCCCGCATAAACTTCCTCATCTACTGTTATGGTCAGCTTCTTTTGCATTGAAATCCTCCGCTAAATACGTGCATTTTACGTATTGGTTTTCAGATATGTCAAGGACTAAATGAGTAATAACGCTATGATGTATCTTTTTGGGCTAACGACTGCATCACCGGGAAGCCAGCTTTATGGCCGATCCTGTGCATGTGGTGGTTAACTGAACTTTTATCTAAAAGTCCTTGGGAATGTCAGCACCAAAATAGCGGGCAACGTCATAGTTTCAAACAAAGAAATTGGAACAGACCGCGCCCATGCAGTCACGAGATACCTCAGTTATCAATCCTAAAGACCTTAATTCTTTTGCCGATCTTTCCAGACCGCCGGACATGGCATGTCTGACGGCTGTCCCATTCGCCTGGGTCGTAGATGCGGATCGCGCCGTCAAGGTGTATGATTCTTTTCCGCTCAGGGGAGTAAACGGCATGGAAATAGCGACTTCCTCTGGATCGCACGCTGTCTTTCAAGGGAAGCACATGGCGCATAGGGTCACCCATTAGAAGGCTGTCCGAGAATTGATTTGAGTACCAGATGCTATACTATGTATTGATCAATCATATTAATATTAGACAATCTATAGTATACATTTAAGATTGCCATTGAATTCTCGGACAGCCTGTTGATTAGTGATTTAGTTTCTTCTGGTGTTTATGAATCTCGTCATCTTTTAGATATCATTGAAAACCGCTTCATCTTAGCTTTCCTATGATCAAAACTATGTGTTCGTCTGTTTTTCTATTATAGGGGTTTTTCAACAGTGTCATCCATATTACCAAATAACTTCTACAAACCTTGAAGATGAAATGATAGGGTCATTAGTGATGAGTGCAAATCTTTTTTTCAATGCGGTTCCTGCAATAATTCTATCATGTAGTTCTGTAATATCATCAATCTCAAAAGCCTTTTCAATTACCTCTTCAGTTATCGGTTCAATTATAATTGATTCATATTTTGTACAATATTTTTTGATGTCATCTAAGTTAGTTTCAATTTTCCCTCTTTCTGCCAAATACCCAACTTCTGCCAAAACCATTGCTGGAATAATTATTTCTCCATCTTCATTCTCAGCACTTTCAAAAATAGCGTTTACCTTTCGGTTTAATTTCCTTTTTTCAAGTCTTAAGATCAAGGCCATTGTAACTGTTACAAAACTATTTTTCACGTGGATATAGTTCCTTATAATCTTTGAATTCTTCTTCTAAGTGGGACAATTCTCTTTTATCCAGTAAGCTTAACTCACAGCTTAAACTATCTTTGATAACATCTACTCTTTTTTTCTTTACTTTCTTTTTCTTAATAAATTGAATGAAATCCAATACTTCATTTATTGCATTAGGAGAAAGCCCTTTTGTTTCTTTTAAGATTAATTTTTCCATTTGCTTCATAACCGATATTACCCCTTATCTAAATTTATTGTTCTCCTTTGCCGCTAAAAAGCATAACACTGGAGCTCACCGGCGACAATTAGTAATTCTGAGGGCACCATCCTTAACTTTGTAAATTCCTATTACCTGCATATTAATGTGTGAAATTATGGGTGTCAAGAAAAATAGGCTGATTTAGACTTTCGGCGACCTCCGCGATCCCCTCTATCAAGAGGGGCTGGGGTGCTGATGGCATTTTTACATACCCCTTTCTCCCCTCTTTTTAGAGGGGAATCCGAAATTATTGAAATTCCTGTGCATTGAATTATATTGTTATCACACAAACATTTCTTTATAATTGTCGAATCCGAACGAGTCGGAAGAATATTTTTAATGTATTCGACTAACTAACCCGAACTCAATCAAATAAAAATGATATATCATTGTAAGGAACGTGAGTTATTGTAACGATGATAAAAGTTTATAGGGTATTGATAATCTCTTCCGACTCGTTCGGGTTAGGGTTAGTTTGAAAGATTTTTAATATGAGATTTGGCTATACAACCGGTAGCTGCGCTACAGCAGCAGCAAAGGCGGCGGCCATTGGGTTATTCACGGGAAATATACCCGATGAGGTAGAGATTGATACACCAAGTGGTACAAAACTCAGGCTCAAAATTTACCATAAGCAATTATCTGCCGATGCGTCTGAGTGCGCTGTACAGAAAGACGCAGGGGATGATCCCGACGTGACAAATGGCTGCTTTGTACACGCAAGGGTCGAGCGAAATTCCACACAAACAATAGAAATTGACGGCGGTGAAGGCGTTGGCCATGTAACAAAGCCGGGATTACAGGTACCAGTGGGTCATGCAGCAATCAATCCTGTACCAAGGCGCATGATCGAAGGTGCAGTTAAAGAAATTATCGGCAATGGCCTCGGACTAAAAGTCGTAATCTCTGTGCCAAATGGAAAAGTAATAGGAGAAAAGACGTTTAACCCAAAACTTGGAATTCTCGGCGGTATCTCCATCATAGGCACAACAGGAATTGTCCGTCCCATGTCTGAAGATGCCTTCAAGACCTCTTTATTATGTGGACTAGATATTGCCAAGGGAATTGGATATGAAACAATAGTGCTTGTTCCGGGTAGTTTAGGTGAACGTTCCACGCTGAACCTGTTTGATATCCCAAAAGACCAGGTTATTCAGATAAGCAACTTTGTTGGCTTTATGCTGGATGCGGCAGGAAAAAGGAGCTTTAAAAGGGTTATTCTTGCAGGGCATCCTGGGAAATTGGCTAAACTGTTACGGGGTGATTTTTACACCCACAGTGCGGTCTCAAAGCCTGCAAATGATATACTTTTAGAAGTAATCAAACTCAGTCATTTTCCAGTTGAGTTCTTAGATAATTTGAAAGAGATTTCTACTATAGAGGGGATAGTCGAGGAATTAAGAATTTCCGGTAATCTATCTATAATGAATGGTGTAGCAGAAATGATTGAGGACAAGGTGTTGGCATATTTAAAGGGCAAACAACCGCCAGCCCCTCCAGAGGTTGGCGTAATTTTATTTGATATGAAAGGCTCTATTATAGGCATCTCGAATAGTGCTCAGACATGGTTGAACGTTACAAAAACAAAGTCATTATAGTAGGTTGTGGGCCCGGGTTAAAGGCGTATATTTCTCCCAAGGCCCTGTACAACGTTAAAAAGGCCGATATCCTTGTGGGAAGCCGGCGTTTGTTAAAACTATTTCCTGGTGTCGATGCTGAAAAAATAATCCTGGAGAAGAATTACAATGTCCTGGTAAACAGGATTGCGGACTGGAGTTCTGCTAGGCAGGTCGTGGTACTGGTGAGCGGCGATCCATGCTTCTTTAGTTACTCGAGGTTAATAATAAAAAAGCTGGGGCGTGAATCCTGCAGCATTATACCCGGAATTAGCAGCATACAGCTTGCCTTTGCAGCCATAGGGGAAAGCTGGGATGATGCCTGCTTTATCAGTCTGCACGGAAGGGATTCTGAGTACGCACAACTTGTGAAAAAGGCCGGAGTTTTCGCTAAAGTAGGAATACTGACAGATCATAAAAATACACCTGCTTTTATCGCCCGCCAATTACTGGCAGGCGGAATTCAAGATAGACGAATGTTTGTGTGTGAAAATCTCTCCCTTCCGGAAGAGCGTATCCTGGAAACGGATTTAGCCTCAGCAGTAAATATAAAAACAAATGGTTCAATTGTGGTAATTATAAAGAAGGATTAACGGACTGTCTTGCCACGAATCAACTCGAATGGGCACGAATAAGGAAATACAGGAGCAAGAGAGTAAAGGTTCCCTCGCCTCTTGTGGGAGAGGATTAGGGTGAGGGGGATTTGGGGATGAATAACTACATATGGAAATAGGCAATTTTTACGGTATTGGTCTTGGCCCTGGCGATCCAGAACTCCTCACATTAAAAGCCCTCCATACTATTCAAACGGCGGATTGTATCTTTGTCCCAAAATCCGATACGAAAGAAGACAGCCTGGCATTAGATATTGTTAAGGATTATGTAAAAGGGAAAAGGGTAATCGAACAAATTTACCCCATGACAAAGGACAAATCCATTCTGAACACCGCCTGGCAAAAAGCTGCAGAAGAAATTTGTTCTGATGTTAAAGCCGGATACGACGCAGCTTATCTAACGCTGGGAGACCCCATGACCTTCAGCACTTACATTTATCTGCTTCGTTATTTAACCACTATGCTGCCGGCACACGCCATACACACGATTCCGGGCATTACTTCATACAATGCCGCCTCTTGCGCTGCCAATTATCCCCTATTGACGGGAGATGAGCGGTTGGCTGTAATTCCAGTCCCGAAGGACATTGCAGAATTGCGTCCCATTCTGGAATCCTTTGACACAGTTGTCATGATGAAAGTCGCTAAGAAGTTGGATGAGGTAATTCAATTGCTAGAAGAAATGAATCTCTCAGAAAACGCCTTATTTGCCTCGTATATTGGGCAAAAGAATGCCTATCTTACCTATGACCTCATGTCCCTTAAAGAGAGCGGCAGAGGATATATGTCGGTGCTGATTGCAAAACGAAAAAAATAGACGTTAGACAATTGACTATTGTCCAAAGTCTAAAGTCCAATGTCTACAGTCTATAGTCCAACATTTATAGTCTATTTTATACTTGCTTTTAAAATTCCTATGATTCATAATGCCGTCCTGCTAGAGGATAGTTTCTTATATTTATTTCCTTATGATAGTTTTGAAGGCTTATTATGATGGAAAAAGACGCTATCTTAATGGAAATTGACAATATCAAGAACCAGCTTATTGAAAAATATAAGCCAGAAAAGATTATCCTTTTTGGCTCAGCGGCATGGGGTGAAGATGAAGTGCATGATATTGACTTATTTATTATAAAACGAGATGTTCCCTATTACGGCGATGACAGGATACGAGAATTATACCGTTTAATGGATACGGATCTTCCAGTTGATTACATTGTTTACAAGCCAGAAGAAGTTGCAGAACGCATTGCCCTTGGCGACCCTTTTGTAAAAAAAATATTCAAACAGGGAAAAATTCTTTATGGTTGATTAATTAATAGACTTTGGAAAATAGACTATTGTCTGTAGACTTCAGATGTGAGGCAATGGATTTAAAAGGGGGTGAATAATTATGAAAGTGAGAGTGATAATAGAACCTGATGAAGATGTTTATGTTGCATATTGTCCTGAATTGCCGGGGTGTGTAACCTACGGTAAGACCGAAGCTGAAGCGCATGAAAATATAATGGAAGCTATAGAACTCTATTTAAGACCTTCAAAAGAAGAAATATCAAAGGACGCAAAAACTTTTGAGGTTACTGTCTAATGGGACAAAGACAACCCAATGGATAAAAAGACTAAAATGGACTTTGGACGATAGACCTTGGTTTTAGACTTTGAAGATTGGTTTTTGGAATTTGGTCAGTTATAGTAAACGAATTAAATAAGGTGACATAATGATAATATCTTTTTTGGACGCCATCGTTGTGATCGCTTAAAAACTGCCCTTTTTAGGGATTCAAATGTTTCGAAATAAACATTTGTGGTTTCTTC
>Ga0194119_10012718_pt1 | contig 10613 bp, 7 predicted proteins | sample TA2MahC100mmetaG_FD_148620 | JGI IMG/M metagenome (GOLD analysis project Ga0194119, IMG submission 148620) | Freshwater microbial communities from Lake Tanganyika, Tanzania - TA2015018 Mahale Deep Cast 100m | ecosystem: Environmental > Aquatic > Freshwater > Lake | place: Tanzania: Lake... | reverse complement strand
GAAGTTGACGACGAACTCTTTGAAGAAGCCATCTCGCCAGAGGACTTTGACACCCTTAATCTTGTTGATTCGCTCAGCCGCATACCGCGCTCGAGAGAGGATGGAGTTACCAACATCGACGAAACCTTCTGGTCCCATCAAGGACATATATGTGGCATTGGCTACTGCCCATAGGTAGACCGAGTTTCCAGTCCAGTCCTTGCCATTCTCGCGAGAACCATATGAAGATTGATGAAAGAGTGTCAGACCGAAGGCCATTTCGCCGGGGACTGTGGTGCCAGTCAAGCTCACTTGAAGTGTCGGATACTCCTTGGCGTACTTCTCTTCATCTCGAGTAGCGATGAAGCCACCGACTCCGCCACCTGCATTCATATGGACACCGAGGGGCTGGGTGGTACCGACGATAATGTCGGCTCCGTATTGCGATGCGGGTGCGATGACCCCGAGTGAGATCGGATCAACTCCCACCACGACTTCAGCGCCGACGCTATGCGCCAACTTGGAAATCTCAGCTGCTTCGCTCTCGAGCGCACCGAGGTAGTTGGGATTTTCGAAATAGACGGCGCAGATCTCCTTGTTGAGCTTTGACTTCAGGTCAGCTAGATCGAGACGTCCCGTCTTCTTATCGAATTTCACTTCTACCACCTCAAGGAAACCGTCCAGCTCCTTGAAGCCTGCATAGGTGCGAATCACCTTTGCTCGCTCGGGATCGAGAGATGCCGGAATCAAGATCTTCTTTCGCCCATTGATTCGCGCAGCCATGCGCAGCGCGTGCCCTGCTGCAGTGCCATAGCTATAGAGAGGTAAGCCAACAAACTCCATGCCGACTAACTCGCCCAGTTGGCTGCAGAATTCGAACCAGACCTGGTTTCGACCATGGTCAGAAGATGGAGTGCCCCAAACCGGGGTTGAGAACTCAGTTCGCGTCACCATCTCATCGCAGATGGCCGGGACATAATGATTCCAACATCCAGCACCGAGGAAGGATCTGTAATCCTCGGCCGAGATGTTCTTTCTTAAGATGCTTGTCAGATGTTTAGAGAGCTCTGCTTCGGACTTTATCCCGCGAGGTACTTTCCACTTTCCCTTGAAGAGATGGTCGTTCGGGATCTGCTCGAAGACTTCATCAATCTCTTTGACTTCGGCTACGCGAAGCAACTCTCGATAACTCGCTGGCGCTGTATTCGCCATGTAGGGATGAGGCTGTGGAAGTGTCTTGTCCTTTGCTGACATAACGTCATCCTTCCGAATCTCTAACAATCCTGCACCTTCTAGCTCAGCTACCCAAGCGACCTGAGCTCTATATCGGTGTAGCTGATGAGGGCGACGCTACCTGATAGAGCAATCTGCAGACAACAGTTCGTGAGATGGAGGTGTGGACTTGAAGAAAGCTTGGTGGGGGATTGCGCAAGGGTTGGTTGAAGTCCATCTGTAGTTCTGTCGGAATCAACGCGAGGAGTTTCTCGGCAGAAGCCACTACATAGATTCGAGACCAACCAATCGCCTCAATGATTGCAGCGCTCAGTTGCTGATTGCCTCTGCCAAAGAGGTATCCCTGGCCGCCAATAACACCGAGAACAAGTTCGCACTCCGAATTTCGCGCCACAAGTTCCCCAATCTCTTTCTCGCCAATGTCCTCACCGATGCACCGGCCATCGAGGATCGCATGGACGCCCCTCGGTGAGAGCGAAAGCCCCAGAGCTTTAAGGATTCGATTGGTGCTTCCGCCCGGCCCGAATAGATAAAGCGTTGCGGGTTTCATTCTGTTCGCATAACGAATGGCCAACTCTTCCAGAGCGCTCGCTCCCAGATCTCCTGAAGCTGATTTAGATCTCTGAATCAAGTCAGGGGCATAGGGGGTCTTCGCCACTCCGAAGAATTCAGATCTCGAGTAGTCATTCGACCTTTCATCGAGATCAAGAATCTCTGCATCTTGAGTTTGTAGGGCACCTTTGATCGTAGCCCCGCCAGCGATGATTCGTTGAAGAACTTCGCCCACTCTCGCTGGATGCAAACCAAAGATCCCGCTTCTCATCTTCACACCGGCGGGGATACCAAGTAAAGGAATCGAATCTTGAATGATTTCGAAGATATCTCGCGCCGTGCCGTCCCCACCAGCGAAGAGAATAAGGTCGACTTCATCCTTTAAGAGAGTCTGCGCGATCTCTCTGGTATCTGCGGCAGTGGTCGAAGTACGTGTTATCGGGATGAGGTCAATCTGAGTATGGTCAATCAGCGATTGCAAGAGATCGCCACCCATCTCGCCCTGCGCAGTCAAGAATCGGATCTCGCTTTTTCTTTCCATCCAGTGAGGCGAATTGAAGAGAGTCGTGAGCGCCATCTTCGCTCGATCGGCTGAACTTCGAATTGCACCGCGCCTAGCAGCCTCAACGTGGATGCCAGCATCTGTGCCATGGAGACCAACCTCACCCCCCATTCCAGCAATCGGATTGATCATGAACCCGATTCGAAAGGGGCGCTCTTTCATTGCAAAGTTAGCGACCGATTTCTTTGGCTATCTCATCTACTGCCGTACGAACTGTCGAAACCATCTTCTCTAACTCAGAATCTGTAACGACAAAAGGAGGCGAGAAGGCGAGTGTGTCTGCTGCTGGCAGTGCGCGAGTTATAACACCGAGTTCCATGGAACGTTTGGCCGCACGAATAGCGACCTTCTCGCCTGGATCGAAAGCCTTTGCTGGATTCTTCTGGTCGACAAGTTCTATTGCACCAATCAGATGTTTTCCACGAATCTCACCCACGAGAGGGTGATCCTTGAATGTATCTTGAAGAAGTTGATGGAGCAGCGCACCCTTTTTCACAGTTCGTTCGAGCATCCGTTCATCTTCCAAGATCTGAAGCGTCTCAAGCGCGCAGCGGGCTGCGATTGGGTGAGCTGAGTAGGTGTAACCATGTCCGAAAGCGCCATACTTTTCAGAACCATCACGCAATACCTTCCAGATTCGCTCAGAGACGATAGAAGCCGAGAGCGGGATATAGGCCGAGGTCAATCCTTTAGCGACAGTGATGATATCTGGCTCAAGTCCGAAAAGATCTGAGGCGAACATGGTGCCAAGGCGACCAAAAGCAGTGACAACTTCATCTGCAATGAGCATCACGTCATATTTCTTCAAGACCTTTGCAATGGCAGGGAAATACTCCGCAGGAGGAACGATCACACCGCCGGCGGCTTGAATCGGCTCTGCGATAAAGGCGGCGACCGTTTCAGGCCCTTCCTTGATAATCATCTCTTCGAGCTCACGCGCGAGTTGGGCTGCAAAATCTGAATCACTCATCCCAGGTGCTTTCTCCCAGAGACGATGTGGTGGGCGGGCATGTCTGATCATCGATAGTGGAAGATCAAAACCTTCATGGAGGTTCTTAAGACCGGTGAGTCCACCAGAGAGGACGGTCACTCCGTGATAGCCACGAAATCGCGAGATGATCTTCTTCTTCTCGGGCCGTCCAATTGCATTGTTATAGAACCAGATGATCTTTGCGTTGGTGTCATTGGCATCGGATCCGCTATTGCCGAAGAAGACCTTCGCCATATTCTTCGGCGCAAGGGAGATGACTCGCTCAGAGAGCTCGACTGCGAGATCGGTGCTCATGCCAGAGAAAGAGTGATAGTAGGAGAGCTTCGTTACCTGATCTGCGATGGCATCTTTGAGACGTTGATTGCCATAACCGAGATTGACACACCAGAGCCCCGCCATTGCATCGAGATATTTGCCACCATCGACATCAGTGAGTGTGCATCCTTGACCTGAGGCGATGATCTTGCCGCCACTCTCTTCATGCGCTTTCAGTGCGGTAAATGGATGGAAGAAGAAACGTCGATCCTTCTCCGAGAGCGACAGTGGCATTGAATCCCCCTCACCTGTTCGAATAGCGCATTTTCTTGGCGTGCACTCACGAGGGTAGTGATGTCATGAATCGATGTCTAGATTGACGCTGGGTGTGCCTGGTAACAACTTCGAATTAGCGGTTTCGATGCTCCTTTGGCTCGGCTGTCTTAGACTTCGCAACATGTACTCAACCGAAAAATCCCTTGCCGACCTACTCAAAGATCCAACGCTGATCAAGAGTCAGTTGTTCATCAATGGGAAGTGGCGAGAATCTTCGGATGGGTCGAAACGTGAAGTCATCAACCCGGCAACGGGGGTTCGCATAGTTGAAGTGGCAATGGCCACAGTTGATGATGTTAAGGAAGCAATCTCAACTGCGCAGAGCGCGTTCGAAAAGTGGTCGAAACTGACAGCCCTTGAACGTTCAAAGATCATGCGCTCTTGGTATCAACTCATTATGGATAATGTCGAGGACCTTGCGGTGATTCTCACTGCAGAGCAAGGCAAACCGCTCACTGAATCCCGAGGCGAGATAACCTACGGGGCCTCATTTATTGAGTGGTATGCCGAAGAGGGAAAGCGACTTTACGGTGAAACGATCCCGACAAATGTCGCATCTCGCAGACTTCTCACGATAAAGCAACCAATCGGAGTCACTGCAGCGATCACTCCCTGGAACTTTCCGATGGCGATGATCGCAAGAAAGGCCGGACCTGCTCTTGCCGCTGGTTGTTCTATGGTGATCAAGCCCGCAACTGATACTCCGCTTTCCGCACTTGCCATGGCAGAACTTGCTCATCGCGCTGGCGTCCCCGCAGGGGTTTTGAGTGTGATTGTCGGTAATCCACGGATGGTGGCGGCAGAGATCACCAGCAATCCACTGGTTCGCGCGCTCTCGTTTACTGGCTCGACTGAAGTAGGTAAGGCGCTGATGGCAGCATCGGCACAGACGGTGAAGAAAGTAGCGATGGAGCTTGGCGGAAATGCACCGCTGATCGTCTTTGATGATGCCGACGTCGATGTGGCAGTCACTGGTGCGATTGCCTCGAAGTTTAGAAATAGTGGTCAAACCTGCGTCTGCGCAAATCGCATCATCGTGCAAGCAGGGATACATGATCGTTTCGTCGAAGAATTGAAGAAGGCAGTGGCAGGACTTCTCGTCGGTAATGGTTTGGATCCTGATACCAAGCAGGGTCCGCTGATCAATGAGAGCGCTGTAGAGAAAGTTGAAAGCCATATCAATGATGCGCTCAAGGCCGGTGCACAAATCGTCGCCGGAGGAAAGCGCTCGCCACTTGGCGCAACCTTCTTCGAACCAACGATTCTCACTGGAGTTAAGGAAGAGATGCTGGTCTGCCAAGAAGAGACCTTCGGGCCATTAGCGGGAATCGTGAAATTCACAACTGACGAAGAGGCGATTCGCATTGCAAACAACACTCCATTTGGACTCGCGGCCTATTTCTTCACTCGTGACAATGCACGCGTCTTTCGAGTTGCTGAGGCGCTTGAGGCGGGAGTGGTCGGAGTCAATACGGGATTGATCTCTTACGAAGGCGCGCCATTCGGTGGCGTAAAAGAGTCAGGCGTTGGTCGAGAGGGATCAAAGCACGGTATCGAGGAGTTCTTAGAGATCAAGTACATCTGTATCGACCAGATCTGATTCTGCTCTAACGAATCAACTTAGTTTTGTAGGTGGAGATCTCGCTCAATCTCGGCGACACATTTTTGCAGCCTTGGTAGCAGCTTCGTCACTAGCTCCTCTTGAGAGATTCTCGAGGGGTGAGCACTGACATTTGCGGCTGCGAGCACCTTTCCATCTTTGCCATGTATCGGAACCGAAACGGATTCGACGCCCTCTTCAAGTTGACCGACCACGATGGCGTAACCATCCTTACGAGCTTTGGCAATGATCTTTCGAAGCTCGCCCTCATCAGTCACCGTCATCGGAGTGAATTTCTCAAGGTGTGCAGAGGCGAAGTAGTTTGCGAGTTCCGCTTCGGTCATCGAGGCCAAGAGGACTCGCCCCATAGAGGTCGCATAGGCAGGTAGTTGGGTGCCGACTGCGAGATTGATTGTCATCAGACGATTTCCACTTGCTCGACATACATAGATCACGTTCTGTCCCTCAAGGACAGATGCCGAACAGGATTCACGGACTTCGGTAGCCATCTCTTCGAGGTGTCCTTGTGCGATCGAAACGAGGCTGAAGGAGTTGAGATAGGCATAACCAAGTTCGAGCACTCGAGGCTTGAGGAAGAAGTATCGGCCAGAACTACCTACATAGTTGAGCGATTCCAAAGTGAGGAGAAATCTTCTCGCCGTCGCGCGAGTGAAGCCCGTCAACTCTGCAACTTCAGAGAGCGTCAATTTAGAGTTCTCGGCATTGAAGACCTTCATGATCGAAAGACCTCGATCAAGAGATTGGACGAAATCCTTGGACTTATCCAGGAATTCTTCACTCACCTTCGAATACTAGCGCGGGCACACCATCAGCAAGAACTTAGTTAACTCACGAGTAGGCGATAGTTGAGATGCTCGTTGGCTTGATCGGAACTTGTGGTGCGAAGCCAGAGTAGCTATCTGGCTCGACGCCAGTTTGGTCTGCAATCAATTTTTGTGCGAATGGCGCGCAATATCTTCCTTGGCATTTACCCATTCCTACGCGACTTACTCGCTTCAATGCACCCGCCGAAGTCATATCTTCGCGCAGATCATCGATCAGTTCTCCTTGCGTGATACTCAAGCAGCGACAAATCATCGTCTCCCTCGTTGCGAATTGATCGAAGATCCGAGGCGAGCGATAGATCTTCCAGAGCACGCGCTGGAATAGGAGATGTCGATAAAGGCGGATTCGAGCCAAACTCGCTCGAAGACCTTTGCGCTTCGAAGTAAGAGCAGCAAGGAGCGAAGTGGCCAGAAGGTTTCCTCGTAGTTTCGCAACCTGAGCTCCATTTATGCTTGCACTATCGCCGATTACCCAGATATGGCTCTGGCTCGTTCTTCCATCCATCAGAGTCTTTGTCTTAAGGCCAAGAGTGATGGGATCGATCTCGTGATCACATCTGAGGTTTCGTGCCAACTCGTTCGATGAAATAAAGCCAAATCCCATCGCGACTGAATCGACAGCGACCTCAGTCATTACTTGGGCGCTTCTGTTGCTATTTCTGTTGCTATTGATTGAAGAGATCGTGGCTCGCTCGACTTTTGATTGACCCGAAAACCCACTCACGCAGGCGCCTGAGATGTATCGGATTCCAGCTCGCTTGATAGTGAGGAAGTACCCCAAACCACGAAGTGCCATTGTTGGCGAGATAATGGCGAGGGCGAGAGTCAGCGCGAGTGATAGCGGCGAGAATATCCGCGCACTTTCAACCAAGGCAACGACTTTGGTCCCATGCTTACTTAACTCTGCAGCCATCTGAAGGTTGAGCGGACCATTACCTGAGACCAATACTTCTCTTCCTGGTGAAACCGAATAACTTCGAAGAAGCGTCTGTGCCGCTCCTGTTGTCATCACTCCAGGAAGTGTCCACCCTGGCATCGGAATACCGCGTTCGTAAGCACCTGTTGCAAGGACTAGCTCTTTTGGTTTGAAGATATAGCGGTGATCAGCGTCGTATGCGGCGATGTGATCGTGATCAAATGCGGCCCAGACTGTGATTGCCTGCATGATACGTACACCAGATTCTCGAACCGCATCAATCAATTCTGCGCCTTCGCGAAATTGCGCATCTAACGGATGAGATGCACCGGTCTCATCCGTTACAAGTTGGCGCTGTTTGAAGTATTGACCGCCCAGACTCTTTCTTTCATCAATGATTATGATCGAATCTGGTCTTACCCCATCGGCAACGAGAGAGCGCGCGAGTGATAGGCCCGCGGGGCCACCACCGATTATTAGAAGATCTGGACTGAGTGTGATCTCATCAAGTGCGCTAATTCCTTCGTCATCGCTCGTTAAATCAATAGGAGAGTGGCGATGTTGTTCTTGCGTGACAATCCTTGTGCCTGACTTGAGTGAGCTCATACATGAGAGAACTCCGGGCTCATCATCTACTTCGACTTGGCACTCATTGCAGACGCCCATGCCACAGAAGATTCCGCGGGGTTGGCCTATTTCATTCTCTCGACAGGTAAGTTGGCCATTTCGCACCATCGCTGACGCGATCGAATCGCCAGCCCTACCCTCGAAATTTTCACCGCAGTAAGTGAAGGTGAGAGTTTGCGAGAGATGCCTACTGGCTTCATTCACTTCCTTAGCGTTACTCTCACTCATGGCAGTCGAATGATACGAGTCTTTCTCGGCAATCGAGCGAGAAGTAGCAAGTGGCAAGCAGATTGACTCTTCGGGACAAGGTCCGAGATGCGAACGAGAGATGGCATGAAAATGGGGGGGGAGTTGATGTGGCGGAGAATCTAGAAGGACGCGTTGCACTTGTTACTGGCGCCTCGAAAGGAATCGGAAGTGCGATCACTGCTCGACTGATTGCCGGTGGAGCCTCAGTGATCGCTCACTATGGTCAAGATAAAGCCGGCGCAGAGCTAGCAACAAAGGGAGCAGGCGCTGACCAAGCAATTTTGATTGGCGCAAACCTCGCTAGTGCAGACGGTTATTCAACGCTCTGGAATCAGGCAAAGTCATGGAAAGGTCGAGTCGATATCTTGATCGCCAATGCCGCGGTGATGCCAGAAGCTTCGTTAGAAGATAGCGAAGAGGTTTGGCTTGAGGCATTTGATCAAGCTTTGCAAGTTAATGTCCGTTCTACGGCACTCTTGATTAGAAAAGCCGTCAATCACTATCTGGAGATTGGTGGTGGAACGATCATTGGGATGACAAGTTGGGCGGCTCAACAAGGCTCGGGTAATCCGCGACTTAGTGGCTATGCGGCCTCAAAGGCGCCGATTGCAGCGCTATTGAAAACAGTTGCACGGGCATATGGAAAATCTGGGATCTTTGCTTATCTGATCGCACCCGGCATTGTGAGAACTGCGATGAGTGAGAATTCCGCGAAGTCAATGGGCGGTGAAGAGGTAATCACTGCTCGACTTGCGATGGGTGAGTGGGTGCCGCCTGAGGAGATTGCGGAATTGACCGCATTCCTTGCGAGTGGAAAGAATCGCCATCTCAGCGGCGCGACTTTCGATGTCAACGGGGCCACTTACATCCGCTGAAATATCCAGAATCTGCTTAACATCCCTGTAACACTGCATTGGCAGAATCCGAGCCATGTTCCCCGATTCCGATACTTCAGGAAGACAGCGAGACTTCGTCCTTCGAACCCTTGAAGAGCGAAATATCCGCTTCGTTCGACTCTGGTTTACCGATGTACTGGGTTTCCTTAAATCTGTTGCGATAGCGCCAGCAGAACTTGAAACCGCCTTCGAAGAAGGTATCGGTTTTGATGGTTCTGCAATCGAAGGTTTCGCTCGCGTGAGTGAGTCGGATATGTTGGCGAAACCAGATCCCCAGACATTCTCAATCTTGCCCTGGCGTACTGAGAATCCAGGTGCCGCACGTATGTTCTGCGATATCGCTATGCCAGATGGTTCACCTTCACCATCTGATCCACGTCATGTTCTTAAACGTACTTTGCAGAGCGCAGCTGATGCAGGTTTCACCTGTTATACCCACCCTGAAGTTGAGTTCTTCCTCTTCAAATCAACACCAAAGGCTGGTGAGGTGCCAGTCCCGGTCGATCAAGGTGGTTACTTTGACCATACACCGAGCGCGGTGGGACACGACTTTCGACGTCAAGCTATAACGATGCTCGAAGCAATGGGAGTTTCAGTTGAGTTCTCTCATCACGAGGGAGCGCCAGGTCAGCAAGAAATTGATTTGCGATACGCGGATGCGCTATCGACTGCTGACAACATCATGACTTTCCGACATGTCGTGAAAGAGGTGGCGCTAGACCAAGGTTTCCATGCATCGTTCATGCCGAAACCTTTTACCGATTTCGCGGGTTCAGGGATGCACACTCACTTCTCGCTTTTTTCGGGTGAGAAGAATGCTTTCTTTGAGGCGGACGCGAAGTGGCACCTCTCAAAAATCGGTCGATCATTTGTCGCTGGAGTTCTGCGACATGCTCCTGAATTCACATTGATCACCAATCAATGGGTCAACTCCTATAAGAGATTGCTCGGTGGCCATGAAGCACCAGCGCGAGCGTCATGGAGTGGGGATAATCGCTCAGCCCTGGTGAGAATCCCTATGTACAAGCCGAAGAAGGAAGTATCAACACGTATCGAGGTTCGATCACCCGACAGCGCATGCAATCCCTACCTTGCTTTCTCGGTGATCGTGGCAGCAGGTCTTGAAGGAATCAGAGGCGAATATCGACTCGATGATGATGAGCGGGCAGAGCCATTGCCGACAAGTTTGAGTGAGGCGATCGCTTCAATGGAGAAGAGCCAACTGGTCCGTGAAGTCCTTGGTGAACCCGTTTTTGAATATGTGCTTCGAAACAAGCGAGCGGAATGGCAGGAGTATCGACGCCAAGTCACCGCTTTCGAGTTGGATCGATATTTGCCCGTTCTCTAGGGATTTCTCGCGGATCTAGTTGACGGGTAAGATTCGGGTCATGTCAGGCAATCCTGTTACAGCCGGTTTCAGATCCAACGCCGGCGCTTTGGGATTAGCTCTGCCGTTGATGACACTTCAAGCATCACTCCTCCTCCTTCGTTGCCGCGACGGGGCCAAATAGCCGGTTCCCTCGTCGCGGGAGAAAGCGATATCGGCAACCCCCAGTCAAAGATTCTTGCCGA
>Ga0194119_10012717_pt1 | contig 10614 bp, 3 predicted proteins | sample TA2MahC100mmetaG_FD_148620 | JGI IMG/M metagenome (GOLD analysis project Ga0194119, IMG submission 148620) | Freshwater microbial communities from Lake Tanganyika, Tanzania - TA2015018 Mahale Deep Cast 100m | ecosystem: Environmental > Aquatic > Freshwater > Lake | place: Tanzania: Lake... | reverse complement strand
CCTCGACGACGGCGACCCCCCCCCGCCCCTCACGCTCTCCTTTGAGGAGATCAGGGTCCACGACATAGACGTGCGCGTGCAGATGAGCACGGTGGACGTGGACGTGCGCGGCGCGCGAATCGAGGGCGGCTACTTTGGCTTTGACCTCCCGCGCAAGCACATGTCCCTGCGCGCCGCCGCCGTGCGCGCCGCCGCCGTGCGCACCCTCGTCACCCCCCGCGACCTCACCGCGCTCCCGCCCGCCGACCGCGCCCTGCGCGCCGCCGACGCCCCCGTCGCCCTCACCCTCCGCTACGACCTCCGCGACGTGGCGGTGGACGACCACTGGTGGGCGGGCGACTCCTTTGGGGCGGGCGACCTGCGCGCGCGCGCCGAGGAGCGCGACGAGGTGCGGGTGCGCGGGGTGGCGATGGACATCGTGAAGGGCGGCACGCCGGAGCTGCGGGGCGCCGTGACGCTCAAGCTCCACAGCCTCGCCCCCTACGTGGCGCCCTGGGGACTCGAGGGCGCGGTGCGCGGCGAGCTCGAGGCGCGCCTCGACCTCTACGGGCTGGTGAGCGACCCGAGCGCCCGCGACCTGCGCGCCGCCGGGCAGCTCTTCTTGCCGGCGGTGGGCGCCACGCGCTTCGCCCTCCGCGCCCACAAGGACCGCGCGGGCCTCGTGCGCCTCGAGGAGGCGCAGGTGTGGAGCCCCCTCGCGGACCTCGAGGCCGCGGGCGACTTTTCGTTGCGGGACCTGCGCGGCGCCGTGGACGTGCGCGCGCGCGCCGTCCGCTGGGCGCGCCTCGCGCCCCCGGGCTCCCCCCTGCAGGCGGAGTGGCGCCCCTGGGGGGCCGACGCGCGCGCGGCGGCGCGCCTCAAGCTCCGCCCCCGCCTCTCGGCGCCCGCGCAGGGCGACGCGGGCCCCTTTGAGGTGGGCGTCGAGGTCGACACCGCCCTCGACGGCCCGCTCCCCCTCGCCGCGCGCGCCCTCGCCACCCTCCGCGGCCCCCACCTCGACGTCCACGCCGCCGCCCTCGCCCTCGGCGGCGCCGCCCCCCACATCTCCGCCACGGCGCGCGGCCGCGTGGACCTCGGCGCCGGCCGCCTCGCCCTCCGCGGCGCCCTCCGCGCGGCGCTGTCGCCGCGCGCGCTGCCCCCCCTCACGCTGCCCCTCTCCGGCGCGCTAGAGGCGGACGTGGAGGTGTTGGGCGCCCTCGCGCGCCCATCCGCGCGCGGCGAGGTGCGGGGGCGGGGGCTGCGCGGCGCGGTGGGGGCGGCGCGCTGGGCGCTGTCCGACGCCCTCGCGCGCTTTGAGCTCGACCTCGGCGCCGAGCGCCTGCGCCTCTCGCGAATCGCCCTGCGCGGCCCGAGCGCGCAGGTGGAGGGCAGCCTGCTCGTCCCCCTGCGCGACCCCGCGCGCATCGAGGGGTGGCTCGACCTCCAGGGCGTCCCCTTTGACCTCTCGGCGCTCCCCGAGGGCGCCCTCCCGCTCTCGGGGGTGGCGCGCGCCGTGGCGTGCACCGAGGGTCCCGGCGGCTGCGACGAGTATATGCGCGCCCACCCGCTCGACCCCAGCGAGAGCCCCGACTCCTGCCTGCCGAGCCTCTACGCCCGCGCCGCGCGCTCGGCGGCGCGGGGGGCGGGGTGGGGCCTCGAGGCCTGCCTCGGGGTGGACGACCTCACCTACGAGCAGCTCAAGCTCCGCGAGCTGTCGGTGAGCGCGCGCTGGGAGCCCGACGCCCGCCGCCTCCTCGTGCGGCGCGCGCGGCTGTGGAAGCAGGCGCGCCTCCTCCTCGACGCCGAGGGGCAGCTCGACGGCGGCGCGGGCGCCTTTCAGCTCCAGGCGCGCCTGCTCGATTTCCCCCTGCAGCTCGCGCAGCTGTTCACCCCCAGCCCCCCCCCCGAGCTCCGCTCCCTCTACGGACTCGTGGCGGGGGAGGTGCGCCTCGGCGGCCCCCTCGCGCGCCCCGCCGGCGCCGGCTCCCTTGAGGCGCGGCGCGTCAACTTTACGCTCTCGGCCGGCGCGCCCGCGCCGCTCGCCGTGGGGGTGGGCGAGGCGCAGGTGGATTTCGACCTCACCCCCGAGCGCCTCACCCTCGCGGGGCACCTCGGGCGCCTCGCGTGGCTGCGCGCGTGGCTCCCGCTCAGCCCCGCGGGCGCCGCCGGCGAGGGCGGGCGCGTGGCGCGCCTCTCGCTCAGCCTCTATGACCTCAGCGTCAGCCTCCTGCGCGCCCCCGCCCGCGGCGACCACGGCTACGCGCGCGAGCTCCGGGGGCTGCTCAACGCCAGCCGCGCCGGCGGCGGCTTCCTCCCCCTCTCCCTCGACGACCCCGACCGCACCCTCAGCGTCCTCGCCCTCGGCGACGACCTCCGCTGCGCCCTCGCCCGCCTCGCGCTGCCCGACGCGCAGCTCTCGCGCGCCACCCTGCAGGGCGACGTGGAGGTCCTCGTCGACCTCGATCGCCCCGACCGCCCCGTGGCGCGCGCCCACCTCGACGGCCTGCGCCTCGAGCACTGGATGCGCGATTCCCTCGGCGCCCTCGTGCAGCTCGACGCCGAAGAGGCGCCCCCCGCCGCCCCCGCCGCCCCCGCCGCCCCCGCCGCCCCCGCCGCGCCCCTCGACCTGTGCGCCACCCGCGACGGCCTGCCGCCCGCCCCGCCCACCCTGAGCCTCGCGAGCGACGGCGCCGTCCACGTGGAGGCGCACAGCCTCGCCGCGCCCCTCGACGCCCTCTACCTCAACCCCGCCCCCGAGCCGCGCCTCCCCGCCGCGGCGCCCGGCGAGCTCGTGGCGCCCGGGTGGCGCGAGGGGGAGTGGGCGCGCCTGCGCCCCCTGCGCCTGCTGGGCCCCGCGCAGGAGATCGAGCTCGCCGGCGCCCTCGTGCAGCAGAGCGCTCGCGCGCGCGCCCGCGCTCAAATCAGCTTCAACACCCTCTCCCCCCTCCTGCGCGACGTCTTTCAGCGCCTCGAGGGGCGCCTCGACGCGGAGCTGTCGGCGGCGGGGCCGCTCGACGCGCTCACCCTCTCGGGGCAGGCCACGCTCTACGACCTCGCCCTCCTCGCGCCCCGCTCGCAGGTGATCGGCGACATCCGCCTCATGGCGCCCCTCGCGCTCTCCCTCGACCCGATCGAGGGCGGCGGCCTAGCGGTCAACCTCCCTAGCGACGCCCTCGTGCGCCTGCTGCGCGACGAGGGGGAGGTGACGCTCAGCGAGCTGAGCGTGGCGCTCCCCCGCTTCTCCTTTGAGCGCCTCGCCGTGGGCTTTGGGGCGCAGCAGCTCGAGGCCAACCTCCCCGGCCTCCTGCGCGTCGCCGCGCAGCTCAAGAACATGCGCTTTGTGTTTGAGCGCCCCAGCGGCGAGGGGGAGCGGGGGGCGCCCGAGCTGCTCCTGTCGGGGCGGGTGGACATCCTGCGCGGCCTGTACTCCGCCGACGTGGTGAGCAGCGACGAGCTCAACCAGGGCTTCCGCAACAACCTGACGGGGCGCACCGCGGTGGAGAGCATGAGCCTCTTTGAGCGCTCCCCGCTCCTGCGCCGCCTGCGCCTCGACCTCGAGCTCAAGGGCGAGGACGAGCTGCTCGTGCGCAACCAAGTGGGCGGGGTGGTCAAGCTCAACCTCGACGTGCAGCTCGACCTCGCCGTCAAGGGCTATCTCTACTCGCTGCCCGGCGACCCCCTCGACGCGCAGCTCTCGCTGCTCGGGGAGGCGCGCGCCCTAGAGGGCTCCACCATCACCTACGCCAACAAGCGCTTTGACGTGCTCAACGGGCGCGTCGCGTTCGGCGGCGGGCTCAAGGCGGGCGGGCGGCAGGCGGGGGTGGGCGGCGCGTTTATGCGCGCGGACCTCGAGGCCACCCACACCTTCCGCATCCCGCACCAGAGCGTCTCCTCCCAGCGCCGCGCCTTTGACAGCGCCCTCAGCAGCGACCTCATCGACGAGGAGGTCACCCTCGAGGCGCGCGTGCTCATGCCCACCAAGGAGAGCGCGCCGCAGGTCAAGCTCGACCTCGTGAGCCAGAGCGGCGCGAGCAAGATCGAGGTGGCGGCGCTGGTGCTGACGGGGCGCTACCCCAACAACCTCAACGCCGCCGCCAGCACCCAGCCCGCCACCGAGATGCTCCTCGCCCCCGTGCTCAACCTCATCGAGCGCCCCCTTGAGGATTCCCTCGGACTCAACCTCAACCTCACCCCCGACACCGTGGGCGCCGGCCTGCTGTTCGTGGACCTCAACAAGTCCTTCTCCCGCCGCCTGCGCCTCTACGCGCGCACCCTCATCGGCGAGGGCGACGCGAGCACGCCGCAGTCGTTTGGGGTGGACTACAAGCTCAACAACCTCCTGTCGAGCGAGTTCACGCGCGAGCAGGTGAGCCAGCTGAGCGCCACGTCGGGGCGCCTGCGCCTGCGCCTGAGCTGGGATTAGCCGGTGGGCGCCCTCGCTCAGCTCCCCCTTACCCGCCGCGCCTCGCTGTGGGCCCCGCTGTGGGCCTCGCTGTGGGCCCCGCTGTGGGCCCCGCTGTGGGCCCTGCTGTGCGCCCTGCTGTGCGCCCTGCTGTGCGCCCGCGCCCCCGCGGCCGCCGAGCCCACCCCCTGCCAGGTCGCCCCCCTCAGCGAGCGCGGCTTCTTTGAGCGCAAGGGGAGCGCTTGGCGCTACATGGGCGCGCCAGCCGCGGAGGGCGGCGGCGAGGAGGGGGCGCGCCCGCTCAAGAGCCCGCGCGCCGAGGACTGGCGGGGGCTGCTCGCGGTGCGCGCGCAGGTCGAGTGCGCCCTCAAGCGGTGCGAGCGGGAGGGGGACCTGCAGATGCTAGTGCAGCAGACGCTGCGCCTGCCCCCCTGGCAGCCGCTCACCGAGGAGAGCCTGGCGGGGGCGTGGCGGCGGCTGATGCAGACGGGGCTCTTTCGCCCCGACTCCTACGTCATCTTTGAGCGCAGCCCCACCGAGCCGCACGTGGAGCTGCGCGTCTGCGCCCGCGGCGCCACGGTGGTGCGCCACCTCAACGTGCGCTACGACTCCACGGCGAGCGCGCTCTACCCCAAGCAGTTTATCGGCGAGGTCCGCAAGCGCCTCGACATCCGCAAGGGGGGCGTGTTCCCCAACGACGACTCGTTCGCGCGCGCCCAGGAGGCGCAGGTGCGCACGCTCTACGAGCGGCTCGGCTACGAGGGCACGCGCGTGCGGATTCGCCCCCGCTACCTCGACCGCCTCGGCGAGCTCGTGGACGTGGACGTGGTGATCTCGGAGGGCGAGCGCCCGCGCCTCCGCCCGCCGCTCGTGCGCGCGCGCGGGCTGCTCTCCTACGCGGAGGTGGCTCAGGCGATCGTGCCCGACGTCTTCTTTGACGTGCTCCCCGACCTCTTTGGCCTCTTTGGCTTTGGGCGCTACGACCGCCGCGCCATCCGAGAGCGCGCCGAGGACCTCGAGCGGCGCCTGCGGGAGCGGGGGTACTTCACGGCGCGCGTGCGCGCCCTCGGCGAGGAGCTGTCGCGGACGCCGGAGGGGCCCGCGGCGCGCCCGGTGATCGACGTGGCGCGCGGCCCCCTCGTGCGCGTGGGCTTCGTGGGCAACGATAGCCTCAGCGACGCCGACCTGAGCGCCGAGCTGACGTTCTCCGAGAGCGGCGCGGTGGACGACGTGGAGGTGGAGCAGAGCCGCCTGCGCATGGAGGGGCGCTACCGCTCTATCGCGCACTACTACGCGCGCGTCCGCGCGCAGGTAGCGCGTCACCTCGCCGTGGAGGAGGGCGAGGAGGAGGTGGTGGACGTGACGTTCAGGGTGGACGAGGGCCCGCAGGTCTACGTGGGCGAGGTGCTCGTGGAGGGGGCGCGGCGCCTGTCGGCGCGCGAGGTGCGCGGCGAGATGCTCATCAAGGGCGTGGCGCCGAGCGGGGTGCTCAACCTGCTGTCGGCCTCCGCGGGCGTGCTGCAGGACGCCGCCCTCACGCAGGACCTCGCGCGCGTCCTCAAGCGCTACCGCGCCGAGGGCTACGTGCGCGCCGCGCTCCGCTGCTCGGACCCTAAGCGCGAGACGCCCACGCAGTGGCGCAAGCGCCTTGAGCGGCAGCGCGCCGGTGAGCGCGACGAGGGGGCCTTTGATGTGTGGACCAGCGACGTGGCGTCCTACCGCTGCTTTGAGGTGCTGCCCGACACGCCCAAGCGCGGCGAGCGCCGCCTGCTCAAGGTGCGCTTCACGCTCAGCGAGGGGGAGCGCACGTCCCTCAACCGCCTCGACATCGCCCCCTTCCTCGACGCGATGGACGAGGCGACGCGCGACGACGCGCAGCGCGTGCTGCGCGCGCTCGGCTTCTTTGACGACCTCGGCGACCCCGTCCCGGGCGCGGGCCTCAGCGCCGAGAAGCTCGAGGTGGTGAAGGGGATCGTGCTGCGCTACCTGCACCAGGCGGGACACTTTAACGCCTCGGTGCTCCCCCTCTGCGAGGTACAGGACGCCGCGGGCGTCCTCGCGGAGCCGATCCCCTGCGACCTCGACGAGCTCTACGGGCGCCGCGTGGAGCGCCTGACGCTCAAGTCCACCCTCGGCCCCCGGGCGGAGGTGGACGGGATCATCCTGCGCGGCAACCTCCTCACCGACCCCAGCGTGATTCGCCGCGAGGTGCTCCTGCGCGCCGGGCGCCCCCTGAGCGCTGAGGCGCTGCTGCTGAGCCAGAGCAACCTGCGCAGCCTCGGCCTCTTCCGCGCCGTCGGAATCGAGAGCGTGGGGCTCGGCGACGCGCCGGAGGGGTCGAGGGTGGAGCCGGTGACGATGGTGGTGAGCGTGGAGGAGAACCCGCCGTGGCAGGCGGACGCGCTGCTCGGCCTCGTGCTCAAGGACTCGCCGCTCTCGGAGGTCTCCTCGGAGCAGCTGCTGTCGCTCAACCTGCTCTACTCCTCCACCCTCACGCTGCGCCACAAGAACGTGGGCGGGCGCGCCTGGGAGCTCGGCGGCGGGGTGAGCCACGACAACCTCATCTCCACGCCGCAGGACGTGCTCGGCGACAACGCGCTGTGGAGCGCCGGCCCCTTCTTCAACAACCCCAGATTCCTCAACACCCACATCCAGCTCTACTCCGGGCTCACCTTTGAGCAGCGCCTCTCCGCCCAGCGCGACAGCTACCAGCAGAGCGGGGTGGCGCAGGTCACCCTCGGCTATGACTTCTACAACGCCTCCTTCCCCGCCACCTGGGGCAAGGGCCTGCGCTTTGACCTCACGCTCGAGGGGCGCCTTGAGCAGCGCCGCGCCCTCTCCGTGGACGGGGAGCGCCGCGCCTTCAACGACCCCACGCAGTCGCTCACCCTCAGCCCGCGCCTCATGTATGACCAGCGCGACAACCCGCTCCACCCCACGCGCGGCCTCTACGCCAGCCTGCTCCTCAACGGCGTGCTGTCGCTCGGCACGCAGGCGCAGAGCGCCCTGACCACCTCCTTCCGCGGGACGTTGACGGCGCAGTGGGTGACGTCGCTCCTCAAGCGGCGCCTCATCTTTGCGCCGTCGCTGCGCCTCGGCGCGCTGCGCAGCTCGCTGCTCGACTCGGAGCTGCCCGCCGATTTCTTCTTCAAGGCGGGCGGCGACGGCGTGCCCTACCCCGTGCGCGGCTACTCCGACGCGTCCATCGAGGCCTGCCGGGGCGCGCAGGGCCCCGGCGCCTGCGCTAACGTGTATGAGCTCAGCGACGTCAAGCGCCTCAACCCTGCCCGCGTGGGCGGCGGCGCGCTCCTCAACCTCAACCTCGAGGCGCGCTTCCCCACGCTGCTCGTCGACAACGTCTGGGGGGCGGTCTTTAGCGACCTCGGCGCGGTGGCCACGGACGTGGGCGCCCTCGGGGCCGATGACCTGTTCCCGAGCGTGGGGGCGGGGCTCCGCTATCTGCTGACGGGGCAGATTCCCCTCCGCGTCGACCTCGCCTACCCGCTGCGGGCCACGCCCTTTGAGCCCACGCGCGCCCTGCGCTGGCACATCAACATCCTCTACACGCTCTAGGGGGCGCGCTCTAGGGAAAAGAGGCCGGGAAAAGAGGCCGGGAAAAGAGGCTACACAGCCCCCGTGCGCTTTGGTACACCTAGAGACGAGTTTTCAGATCGGAGAGTCTCTCGATGCGCCCCACTCGCCCCCCCCTGCCCTGCTCTGTCTCGCTTCCATCGCTCCTGCTAGGCTCGCTCCTGCTCAGCGCCCTCACCCCTGCGGCGCGCGCCGAGCCCTCCTCGTCGCCCCTCGCCCCCCGCGCCCTCTTTGAGCAGCGCGCCCCGCGCGCCCAGATGGACGACCCCGACCTCATGCGCGAGCTCAAGGGCGAGGAGACGCTCAACGACCTGCAGGACATGGAGTACGACCGCGAGGCGATGTCGCTGGGGCGCGGCGTGACGCTCAGCTTCATCCCCGGCGGCGGCTTTGGCATGATGTACGCGGGCAAGCGCGCGCAGGGGCTCCTCACGGTGGCGCTGGCCGCCGTGGGCTACGGCGTGGGGCTCGCGTTCGCCAGCGGCTCCCTCGACAGCGCCGCGGTGGACGTGTGCGTCCACACGCCCACCAACACCGTCGTCAGCGCCAGCACCTGCTCGCGCGGCGAGCCGACTCCCAAGAATCCACGCCAGCACCTCGACATCGACCCCCGCTCGGTGACGCCCGAGAATCCGGAGGGGCTCGCGTACTTTCAGACCAAGGGCAACTACGCGCAGCAGACGCGCGGCACCGCGTATGACGGCGGCCCCCTCGGGCTCAAGCTCCTCGTGGGCACCTACGTGGTCACCACCGCCCTCGGCGCCCTCCTCGCTGGCAGCGCCATCTCCGAGCACAACGACGAGGTCCGCAAGCGCGTGGAGTCCACCGCCGGCCTCGACGTCAAGCTCGCGCCCACGGTGGTCTACGACGGGCGGAGCGCGCTGCTGGGGCTCGGCGGCAGCTTCTGAGGCGCGCCCGCCTCACCAGCCGAGGCCGCGCGAGGCCGCCGCGGATTTCACCCACAGCTCCGCCCACTCCCCCTCCGGCGTCGAGTCCGCCACCACGCCGCCGCCGGCGTGGTAGCACAGGCGCTCGCCGCTCACCCAGGCGGTGCGGATGGGGATGTTGAGGTCGCCGCCCCCGCGCGGGTCGAGGTAGCCCAGCGCGCCGCAGTACACCCCGCGCGCCGCTGGCTCAAGGCGCGCGATGACCTCCATGGCGCGCGCCTTGGGCGCCCCCGTGACGCTGCCGCCGGGGAAGGTGGCGCGCAGGAGCTCGGCGAGGCCCACGCCGGGGCGCAGGCGGCCGGTGACCACGCTCACGAGGTGGTGCAGGGTGGGGTAGCTGCGCAGGGCGCTGAGCTCCTCCACGCGCACGGAGCCCACCTCGCACACGCGCCCGAGGTCGTTGCGCTCGAGGTCCACGATCATCAGGTGCTCGGCGCGGTCCTTGGAGCTGCGCGCGAGGTCTGCGCGCTGCGCGGCGTCCGCCGCGTCGTCGCGCAGGCGGGGGCGCGTGCCCTTGATGGGCTCGGTCCGCGCCTCCCCGCCGGGCGCCCACCGCAGCAGGCGCTCGGGGCTGAGGCAGAGCGCGGCGCGGCGCTCGTCGAGGCGGACACACAGCCCAAAGGCGGCGGGGTTGTGGGCGCGCAGGGCGCGGTAGGCGTCCACCGCGGTCACCCCCGGCCGCAGCTCGGCGGTCATGGGCGTGGTGAGGTTGACCTGGTAGATCTCGCCCGCCGCCATGAGCCGCCGCGCCTCCTCCACCGCCGCCGCGTGCTCGGCTTGGCTCCAGAGGGGCGCGAGCGGCGCGCGCGTGAGGGGGCGCGCGGGCGCGGCGGGGGGCTCGAGCGTCCCCGCCCGCTCCAGCGCCCGCTCCAGCTCATCAAGCGCCGCGCCAGAGCGCCCCACCAGCCAGCCGCGCCCCTCCAGCTCATCCCACACGTACGCCGCGTCATAGCGCGCCGCCCAGAGCGCCGGCAGGGGCGGGGCGAGGCGCTCGGGGGCGCGGGCGCTGGGCGGGGGGGACGGCGGCAGGCGCTCCACGGCGCGCCCGCACTCGTAGCTGATCGCGCAGACGGTGAGGGGGGCCGGGCAGGGCGGCCCAGAGGCCGCCGCGCCCGCCGCGCCCGCCGCGCCCGCCGCGCCCGCCGCGCCCGCCGCGCCCGCCCGCGCGAGCGCCTCGAGGGCCACGAGCGGGTCCTCGCCCCCTGGGCCGCGCCCCTCCGCGTCGAGCGCCTCAAGGCACAGCACCTCCACGGGGCGCAGGCAGAGCGCCGAGAAGCGGGCGCGCGGGTCCACGGTCGGCGGCGGCCCGCTGTCGAGCAGGGCGCCGCCGGGGGGCAGGCCGCGCGCCGCTACCCAGCCGAGCGGGTGACCGGCGGCGAGGGGGCGCCACAAGAGCGCGGCGGGCGCAGAGATTTGAGCGTTTCCCCGTTGATTCTCCATCGCACAAACCTTGACCATAGTGGTGTTGAGCGCCGCCCCGAGGGGCAACACCCCCAACACAACCTACCACACATCCCCCTAGAAAGAGAGCACCGCATGCCCCGCCTCGCGCCGCCTGCTCGCTCAGCTCACCCCCCCCGCGCCCTGAGCGCCCTGAGCGCCCTCAGCGCCCTCAGCGCCCTGAACGCCCTCAGCGCCCTCAGCGCGTCCTGCACAAGCGAAGCGCCGCCCGCCCTGCGCCCCCTCGACCTCGGC
>Ga0194119_10012713_pt1 | contig 10616 bp, 8 predicted proteins | sample TA2MahC100mmetaG_FD_148620 | JGI IMG/M metagenome (GOLD analysis project Ga0194119, IMG submission 148620) | Freshwater microbial communities from Lake Tanganyika, Tanzania - TA2015018 Mahale Deep Cast 100m | ecosystem: Environmental > Aquatic > Freshwater > Lake | place: Tanzania: Lake... | reverse complement strand
CGCTACCGGGAACAAGCAGACCAGGCCGTGGTGCCTGGGCCCCCGGTGACACATCAAGCTCCGCCGTTGATCACTACGGCGGCACCCGTCCTTGGCAGTCCCGGCGCGTGCCGCTGCGCCCGGTGCGGGCATCACAGTATCTGGGTCGACCCCTTTCCGCCGCTGCCCCGTCATCTCCGGTCGGCCCGAAGATCAAAAAAATACGTTTTTACATGATCGCTAACAGCAGTCAGAGCGACGAACGCGCCGCCGAGTGCGCCGCCCGTGGCGATGGCCAGATAGAAGCGCGTGAGCGCAGCAGCGGCGGGCGCGCACGCACGAGTTCGCCGTGGCACACCAGGAGCCCCCAGAACAGCGCGACGAGCAGCGCGAGCACTTGCGCGGCGACGGAGAGGCGCGTACCGAGCACGTTCACCAGGCACGCGGTGACCACGGCGACGCCCGCGAGGAGCCCGATGAGTTCACGGCGGTAGAACGCCGGGCGGTCGAACGTGAGGATGAAGGTAACGAGGTAGACCCCGAGCGGCAGAATCCCCAGCAGCGGGACCGGCGCGATCTCCTGGCAGATCTGATTGGTGATGGCCGAGAGCAACCCACTGCCGCAGGCGGCGAGCGCGAGCCACCAGGGCCAGGGCGTGGGGCCGGGCGTATGGGACCCAAGTGGCGGCGGCGCGGGTTGAGCGCGCAGGGCGACACCGGCGCAAGCGGCGGCAAAGAGGATGTAGATGGCCGTCCAGAGTTGGCGTTGATGCGAGAGCGATAGCCAGAGCTCGATGAGGAACGGGTACGCAGCGAGAGCTAGCAGCGAGGCGAGATTCGAGAGCGCGTAGAGGCGATATGGTTCCCCCGTGCCGGCCCACCAGCGCTGCAGGAGCGGCGAGGTGGCGGCGAGGGTGAAGTAAGGCAGGCCCACACTGAGCAAGAGCGTGGCGAAGATTGAGAACATGGGTCCAGCGTCGAGGGTGCGGAGCGAGAGCGGGAGCGCGGCGAGCGAAACGAGGAGCAGCGCGACGTGCCGGCGCGGCGTAGCAACATGTGCCCACACGTAGCCGGCGACCAGCAGTGTTTGGAAGTACAGCAGGCAGACGGTCCAGACGCCGCCGTGCCGCCGTGCGCGGGCAGGATCAGCCTACCGAGTAGTGGCTGGACCAGGAAGAGCAGGAACGAACCTGCAAAGATCGTAAATTGCACGCCGGCCGAAGCTGCCCTCCGTTATTTGGGCAGGAACGACGAGATGGTGGCGAAGCGCAGCAGCAGGCCCGGGTAGACGCCGAGAACGACGATCATCACCGCCGAAGCCCACATGGTGATGCTGATTCCTGGCGCAGGGGCCGGCGCGGTGTCGGCGGACTGGCCGGGTTCATGGAAGTACATCACCACGATGATGCGCAGATAGTAGTAGGCAGCCACGGCGCTATTGAGCAGGCCGAGCACGGTGAGCCAGAACAGCTTCGAATCGATAGCCGCTTTGAAGATATAGAACTTGCCGAAGAAACCCGAGGTGAGCGGCACGCCGATCAGCGACAGCAGAAACACCGTGAACAGCGCGGCCGTCACCGGCTGGCGCTGCGAGAGACCAGCGAGATCTTCCACCAGTACGTAGCGCTCTTTGGCGCGCGAGAACTGCGTGACGATGGCGAACGCGCCTAGGTTCATAAAGGCGTAGCTGGCGAGGTAGAACAACGCGGCAGCCGTACCAATCTCGCTGCGCGCGGCGATGGCCACGAGCACGTAGCCCGCGTGAGCGATCGAGGAGTAAGCAAGTAGGCGCTTGATGTTCGATTGCGTGAGCGCGGCGAAGTTGCCGACGATCATCGTCAGCAGCGCCGAGATCCACACCACCGGCATCCAGCTTTCGCCGAGCGTCGAAAAGCCCGTGGTGAAGACGCGCAGGAAGACGGCGAAGGCAGCGGCCTTTGGGCCGGCCGACATGAACATGGTGACCGGGGCGGGCGCGCCCTGATAGACGTCCGGCGTCCAGGACTGGAGCGGCGCGGCGGAAACTTTGAAGGCGAAGCCGACGAACATCAGCGCGCAGCAGGCGGCCACCATCCAAGGGGTATCGATGGCGCGCGGGTCAGCCACGAGCTTGCCGATCTCGTCCAGCTTGGTGGTGCCCGTCATGCCGTAGATCCAAGCCACGCCGTACAGCAGGAACGTGGTGGCGAACGAACCAAGCAGGAAGTACTTGATGGCCGACTCGTTGTTGCGCCGGTCATCGCGCTGGAAGCCGCATAGAATGTAGGTGGCGATGGAAGAAATTTCTAGACCGATGAAGACCATGATTAATTCGTTCGACGAAGCGAGCAGGCACTGGCCCACGAGCGAGAACAGGATGAGCGCGTAATACTCGCCCGTGTCGTTGTTCTCGCGCTCGAAGTAGGACATGGAGCAGAGCACCGAGAAAGCGCCGACAACGAGGACCAGAAGGCGGAAGAACGTAGCGAAATCGTCAATGATCAGGAAGTTCTGGAATGCCGGGCCGCGGTTGTCGAGGCCAGCGAGGAACGCCGCGCCGAAGGCGGCGAGAATTGCCACGAGCGCGATGGGACCGGTGCCCTTCCGATTGCGCTCGCCGGCCAGCCCTTCAAGAAGCATCAAGAGCGTGCCGGCGACGATGAGAATGATCTCAGGCAGCGTGCGGAGATAATCAGCCGTAGTGGGGATGAAGTTAGCGGGCATTGTGGTGGGCCACCTCCACGTTCGCCGGGCGGGTTTGTTCCAGCACGATCTTGTTGGCCCCGGAGATGGAGGGCAGGAAGGTCTGCGTGGCCGTGCCCATCCAAACCATCAGGATGACGAGCGGCGCGACGGCGACGAATTCGCGGAGGTTGATTTCGGTGACGTGATGCGCTACGTCATGCGGGGTCTTGCCGAGGAAGGCGCGCTGGAACATCCAGAGCATGTAACAGGCGGAGAGGATCACGCCCACTGCCGCGCCCACGGCCCAGTTGAAGTTGGCAATCGCCGCGCCCTGCAGGATCAGGAATTCGCCGATGAAGTTGTTCAGCAGCGGCAGGCCGATCGAGGCGAGCGTGGTGATCAAGAAGAGGGTGGTGAGGTGCGGCGCCACCGTGGCCACGCCCCCGTAGGACTTGATTTCAAGCGAATGCTGGCGCTCGTACAACATGCCGACGAGCATGAACAGCGCACCGGTGGAGACGCCGTGATTCAGCATCTGGTACACCGCGCCGTCGAGCCCCTGCTGGTTGAAGGAGAAGATCCCGAGGACCACGAAGCCCAAGTGGCTGACCGAAGAGTACGCCACCAGCTTCTTCATATTGGGCTGCACCATCGCGACCAGCGCGCCGACGATGATGCCGATGATGGCGCAGGCGGCGATAGGGCCGGCATATTGGCGCGCCGCGCCGCCGAACAGCGGCAGGCAGAAGCGCGCGATGCCGTAGGTGCCCATCTTCAGCATGACCGAGGCCAGCATTACGGAGCCCGCGGTGGGCGCTTCGACGTGCGCGTCAGGCAACCACGTGTGCAGCGGCCACAGCGGCACTTTGATGGCGAAGGCGATGAAGAAAGCGAAGAACAGGAGCGCCTCGACGTGCGGCGTCAGGGCGACGCGACCGGAGGCGAGAAGTTGTTGGATCACCGGGTAGTCGAAGGTGCCGGTGAGCGAGTAGAGATAAAGGATCGCGGCCAGCATCAGCACCGAGCCCGCCATCGTATAAAGGAAGAACTTGAGGGTGGCGTAGATGCGGCGGTCATGGCCCCAAATGCCGATGAGGAAGTACATCGGGACGAGCGTGAGTTCCCAGAAGACGTAGAACAGGAACAGATCCATGGAGGCGAACACGCCGATGACGCCCACTTCGAGGAGGAGCAGGAACGCGTAGTATTCCTTGACGCGGTCTTTAATGTGGTTCCACGAGATCAGCACACACAGCGGCGTGAGGAACGTGGAGAGGATGACGAGCCACAGCGAAAGGCCGTCGAGCGCGATGTGGTAGCGGATGGCGGGCTGCTCAATCCATGGCTCGTTGATCTCGAAACTCGGCGCGCCTGGATTGGCGAGCACGGGACCGAGGAGCCCGAGCGACATCACGAAGATCGCGAGCGAGAGGCCAAGCGCGATGTACTTGGCGTTGCCCGACATGCTCTTGGGGAGCAGCAGCAGCAGGAAGAAACTCAGGGCCGGGAGGACGATCAGCCAGGTAAGCAGGTTCATCGTACGCCTCCGCCGATGCCGAGGTAGGCGAGCACGGCAACCGCGCCCACCAGCACCCAAGCACCGTAAGTTCGCATGTTGCCGGTTTGGATCCAGCGGGCGAACCCGCCGACGAGGCGCGCGGTGGAGCCGGCGCCGTTAACCATGCCATCGATGAGGCCGGCGTCGAGGCCTTTCCAGAGGAACGAGCGGGAGCCGCCGATGAGCGGATCGACGATGGTCAAGTCGTAGGCTTCGTCCACGCGGTACTTGTCGTAGACGAGGCGGTAGAGACCGCCAAGCTTCGCGGTGAGCGCGTCGGGCATTTCAGGCTTGGCGACGTACATGATGTGGGCGATGACGATACCGAGGATGCCGGCGGCCGAGCCGACGATTTCGAGCCACGCTTCGTGCGCGACGTGTTCGGCGGGAGGGAGGGCGGGCTCAAGGAAGTGGGGGAGATCAAAGAAACCGCCAACGATCGAGAGCGCGGCGAGCACCGCCAGCGGACCCCACATGACGAACGGAGCTTCGTGCGGCTCGGTGTCGTGCGCGGCGTTGTGAGCGACGGCGTGGGCGCGGTCGTCGTGCTTTTCTACAGCATGCCCGTGATCGTCGTGGCCGTGGTCGTCTTCGTCGCCATGGCCGTGGTGGCCGGCGGCTGGGACAGCCGCGCCGCGGAATTCACCGAAGAAGGTCAGGAACATCGAACGGGACACGTAGAAAGCGGTCACCATCGCAGTGAGCACGGCGATCCAGTACATGATCGGCGAGTGATGATACACCGCGCCGAGGATCGCTTCCTTGCTGAACCAGCCGGAGGTGAGCGGTACGCCAGCGATGGCAATCCACGCGCACGCGAGCGTGCCAAACGTGATGGGGATGTACTTGCGCAGGCCGCCCATATGGCGCATGTCTTGCTCGTGGTGCATCGAGTAGATCACCGCACCCGCGCCGAGGAACAACAGCGCTTTGAAGAATGCGTGCGTCACCACATGCCACATCGCGGGGCCGAACGCGCCCACGCCCGCGGCAAGGAACATATAGCCGAGCTGCGAAATGGTGGAGTAGGCGAACACCTTCTTGATGTCCCACTGCGTCATGCCGATGGTAGCGGCGAGCACCGCCGTGATCAAACCGACGATGGCGACGGCTTCCATCGCAATCGGCGCTTTCAGGAAAATCGTGGCCGAGCGGCACGTCATATAAACGCCTGCGGTCACCATCGTAGCGGCGTGGATGAGCGCCGAAACCGGCGTGGGACCTTCCATCGCGTCCGGCAGCCACACATGCAACGGAACCTGCGCGCTCTTGCCAGCCGCGCCGACAAGCAGTAGCAGGCAGATTACGGTCATCATGCCGACGGCATGTTCCACGGGAACCTGCGCGGCCTGCTTCATGACGTCTTGGAACGTCAACGTCTTGAACTGGATCACGATGAGGAACATGGCGAGCGAGAAGCCGAAGTCACCCACGCGATTCACAATGAATGCCTTGTTGCCGGCCGTGGACGCCGAGTTCTTCAGGTAATAGAAACCGATGAGCAGATAGCTGCACAGACCCACGCCTTCCCAGCCAACGAACAACAGCAGGTAGTTGTTGCCCAGCACTAGCGTGAGCATGAAGAACATGAACAGATTGAGGTAGGCGAAGAAGCGATAGTAGCCGTCTTCTTCGGCCATGTAACCGGTGGCGTAGACGTGAATGAGCGAACCGATGCCGGTGACCACCAGGAGCATCACAGCAGTAAGGCGGTCCACCGCAAATTCGAACGGAATGTTGACAAAGCCGCTTTGGATCCACGTTGCGTACGTTTCGATGTGCGGCGTTTCAAGCGGCATGATGGCCGACAGCGTCTTGAGCACCCAGAGGAACGAAGCCACCACGGTGCCCACGGCCACGAGGCTGATGGCGGACTTCGGGAGTTTGCGGCCAAACAGGCCGTTGATCAGAAAGCCAATCAGCGGGAATAAGGGAATCAGCCAGAGTTGCTGCATCGTAGTGTCGGGTTACAGTTTCAGCGAATCGATGTCGTCGGCCATCAGCGTGTTGCGATTCTTGTACACGGTGAGGATGATTGCGAGGCCCACGGCGGCTTCGGCGGCGGCCACCACCATCACGAAGAAGGTGAACAGATGGCCGTCGACGGTGCCGTGTTTATAGGAGAAAGCCACAAAGCTCAGATTGATCGCGTTCAGCATCAGTTCAATGCACATGAACATCGTGATGACGTTCTTGCGGATGACGAAGCCAATGGCGCCCAGGGAAAAAAGGATGGCGCTGACGATCAGGTACGCAGTTAATGGAACGGCAGGAGGGGCGGGAGGCATCGTGTTGGTTAGGTCTCCTTACGCGCCAGCACCACGGCGCCGAGAATGGCAATGAGCACCAGGACCGAGGTGACTTCAAAGGGCAGCAGATACTGCGTGAAGAGCGCGCGGCCGATGTCTTGCGGCGAACCGGCCTTGGCGTCGGCAAAGCGCACCACCACCGAATCCGGCGGCACGGTGCGTTGGATTAGGAAGCCTAGGATGGCAATGAGTGCGATGCCGAGCGGGAAGCCCAGAGCGCGGGCGAGGAAACTCTGGCGCAGGGGCTTAGGTTCGGCGCCCGCATTCAACAGCATGATCACGAACAGGAACAACACCATGATGGCGCCCGCGTACACGATCAATTGCGCGGCGGCGATGAACGTGGCGCCGAGGAGCAGGTAGAGGATGGCTAGCGAGCCCATGACGCCGACGAGCGCCAGCGCGCTCGACACCGGGTGGCGCTGCATGATCATCACCACCGCCGAAAGAATCGCGATGCCCGCGAACAGTGCAAAGAGCAGTGTGTCCATGTTGCGTTAAAGCCCCCACCAGGCCACAATGAAGCCCACGGCAAACAGACAGGCCAGCGAGGCCGGGAACATTTGGATCCAGGCGAAGTCCATCAACTGGTCATAACGGAAGCGCGGCAAGGTGGCGCGCACCCAAATATAAAGGAAGAGCAGGAAGCCGGCCTTGGCCAAGAACCAGAACAGCGGCACAAGGATGTCTTTGAGCACCGGCGCCATGTGCGCAAGGCCTAGGCCGATGAAGACGACCCCGAAGGCCGGCAGCGTGTAGCCATCCATCTTGATGCGCGGGTTCAAGCCGTGGAAGATCATCATCGCGCCCGAGGCGACGAACAGGGCCACGGGCACGAAATCGGAATACGGCGCCGGGAACAGCGGCACCCAGCCACCGAGGAACAGGTGCGTGGCCAAGCAGCAGATGTTCACCATGTTGGCGTATTCGGCCATGAAGAACGCCGCGAACTTCATTGACGCGTATTCGGTGTGGAAGCCCGCGACGAGTTCGTTTTCCGCTTCCGGCAGATCGAACGGGATGCGGTTGGTTTCGGCGAATGCGCCGATTAAGAAGATGATGAAGGCAATGAACAGGAAGGGCGCATAAGGGAATTGGAAGATGCCCCAGGCTGGAATGAAGCCAAATTGAAACCGGTTTTGCGCCTCGACGATTTCGCGCATGCTGAGTGAGTTATAAACTAGCAACGGAATCGCAATCGCGAGCGACAGCGGCAGTTCGTAGCTGATCATCTGCGCCGAAGCACGCAATCCGCCGAGTAGTGAGTACTTGTTGTTCGATGCCCAGCCGGCCAACGCGACGCCGTACACGCCAAGGCCCGACGCGGCGAGCAACACCAGCACGCCGATGTTCAGGTCCGTAAGCTGCATGTACGTTTCAACGCCGAACACGTTGATCTTGGGGCCGAACGGAATGACGGAAATGCCGACGAGCGCACAACTGACCGATAATATGGGCGCTATGAAGTAGAAGAACTTGTTGACGTGGCCGGGGAGCAGGTCTTCTTTAGTGAGGAGCTTAATGGTGTCAGTCAGCGGCTGCAGCAAACCATGCGGGCCGACGCGATTGGGGCCGACACGCAACTGGACGTGGGCGATCACCTTGCGCTCGATCCATTGCAGGTAGGCAAGCGCGGTAAGAAAGACGAAGGCGACCAAGCCCAGCTTGATCATGGTCACGAGGTAGAAGTTCATTTGCCGTATAGTTTCCCGGGGGCTTCCATCACGGAGTTGAGCATCTTCGAGTAGCGGCCCAGCGTACCCGAGGTGAAAAGGGTGTCCTGCGCGGAACGGATCAGTTCCGGCTGAGGCTGGACGTCTACGCGGCCGTTCAACGGTGCGGTGAGCGGCGCGCCGCCGGTGGCAATCACTGGCAAGGGCACATTATAACCTCGAACGGACGAACGAATCTCGTCGAAAATCTTCTCGGCGTTCGCCGCCCCCAAGCCATCCAGCTTGATGGCGCGGGCAGCGAGGCCCAGTATGTCGAGATCGGTCTTCGCGCCCATCACGCTGGCGGCCTTCTTCAAGCGCTGCACCTGTCCGGTGCCATTGGTGACGGTGCCGTTCTTTTCATACAGCGATGCCGAGGGCAGTACGATGTCAGCGCGCTTGGCGGTTTCGGTGAGGAACATGTCCTGCACGACGATGAAAGCGTTGCTGGAGGCAAGGCCCTGTTTCTCGAGCGGGTTCGAGCCCACCACCCAGAATGCGGCAAGATCCGGCGAGGCGATCATCTCAGGCAGCGTCATGCCGGCCGTGGGCGCGGGCTTGAAACCGGGCAGCAGGCGCGGATCGACGCCCATGTCCACAGCGCCGCGCGAGTTGACGTAGTCGACGAGGCAGACGTACTTGACTTTGACGCCCAGCGAATTGCCGAACTCAACAAGCTCACGCACGAGCGAGCCCTTGATGATGTCGCCGAACACGATGACCACTTCGGCGTGCTGCTTAAGGTCTTCAGCAAGCGAACGCAGTTGCGAGAGCGTGGCCGATTCAGACGGCGCGAGCACGGCCTTCTTGGCAATGCTGGTTTCGCGCACCGGGCCCGAGGTGATGGTGTAGACCGCCGCCTGATGATGCCGACAGTTGGCGCGGATCTGGTAGGCGAGGAACGGGTGCTGCTGCGAAAGGTCCGCGCCGATTACGACGACGGCTTTCGCGGTGTACAGCTCATCCGTAGTCGCCAGCGCATTGGTGCGGCCGGCGAGCGCATCGATGAGGCCCGCCACGTCGCCCGAACGTTGATGGTCAATATGCGCGGTGCCGAGGCCCTGGCGCGCGAATTTCTGCAGGTAGTAGTTCTCTTCGTTGGTGCTCAGGCTGGAGCCCACCACGCCGATCTTGCCGCCCGCTGCTTTAATGGCCGGCATCTTCTGGCCGATGGCGACGAGCGCCGCGGACCACGACACTTCCTGCAACTGGCCGTTGATGCGCATGAGCGGCGACTGGAGCCGCTCTGGGTGCGAGCTGAAGTCGAAGCCGTAGCGGCCCTTCACGCAAAGGAAGTCGCCGTTGATGCCCGAACGGTCGCGATTGTTGCCGCGCACGATTTCGCCGTTCCGGACGCCCAGCGTGGTCTTGCAGCCATCGCCGCAGTGCGTGCAGACGGTGCCGACATGCTCCATCTCCCACGGCCGCGTCTGATAGCGGTAGGTGCCGCTGGTGAGCGCGCCCACCGGGCAGATGTCGATGCAGGCGCCGCACTCGTCACAGTCGAGGTGGTCTCCCTTGTTCGGCACAATCAGCGACGACGCGCCGCGATTGGTGACGCCCAGCGCGCCCACGCCCATGCCTTCGTCGCACACGCGCACGCAGCGGTAGCAGAGGATGCAGCGCGGCCCATCGTAGTAGACCACGGGCGACCATTGCTGTTCATCCACGTGATGCTTCACTTCGGTGTAGCGGCTTTCGCCCGCGCCATAGCGGAACACCATGTCCTGCAGTTCGCACTCGCCGCCCTTGTCGCACACCGGGCAATCGAGCGGGTGATTGGCGAGAAGGAATTCAAGCGTGGTCTTACGAGCCTTGACCACCTGCTCCGATTCGGTGCGCACCACCATGCCCTCGGCCACCGGCAGCGTGCAGGCCGCCTGGAGCTTCGGCGTTTTTTCCACTTCCACCAGGCACATACGGCAGGCGGCTTGGAGCGAAAGGCCTTCGTAGTAGCAGAAAGCCGGGATATTGATGCCAGCCTGTTTGGCGGCGTCAATCAACAGCGTGCCCTTGGCAGCCCGGAGCGGCTGCCCGTTAACGGTGAGTGTGACGAGATCGGCCATAGTTTTTTTAGACGGTAATCTGATACAAGCTCGCGTCGATGCCCTGCACGCTCTTGTGAGCGAGCTTGGCTTCGAATTCATGCCGGAATTTTTTGACGATGGAAATAGTGGGGAGCGCCGCCGCGTCGCCAAGCGCGCAGAAGGTGCGGCCCAGCATGTTTTCGGCGAGTTCGCCGACGAGATCGATGTCGGTGGCCGTGCCGTCGCCGCCATCGAGGCGCGTCAGCAGTTTCTTCAGCCACAACGTGCCTTCACGGCAGGGAATGCACCAGCCGCAGCTTTCATGCTGGTAGAAGCGCATGATGCGCAGCGCGGCCTTCACCATGTC
>Ga0194119_10012712_pt1 | contig 10616 bp, 9 predicted proteins | sample TA2MahC100mmetaG_FD_148620 | JGI IMG/M metagenome (GOLD analysis project Ga0194119, IMG submission 148620) | Freshwater microbial communities from Lake Tanganyika, Tanzania - TA2015018 Mahale Deep Cast 100m | ecosystem: Environmental > Aquatic > Freshwater > Lake | place: Tanzania: Lake... | reverse complement strand
TGGCTTCAATCCAAAGCCTCAGGCCCGGCCTAGCGCAAATCGGGTAAGGCGTCCAGCCCGGCAACTTGCGCCGGGTCGCCATAGGGCGGACCCGGGCGGGGGTCGCGCTCGGAGTCCACCGTTCGGAGTACCGCCCTCAGGCGGCGGGGCGTTCTGAGTATCGCGTTCACGCGGGGATTGTCGCCGGATGTTGGGAGTCCCGGCTTTAGCCGGTGAGCACGCTGGAACTCGCGCCATGCCCGGACCGCCTGAAGGCGGGACTCCAGGCACGTAAGGGGTGAGCTACCAGGCAAACTGACCCAGCATACTCAGGAGAACTTTTTGTACTGCCATTAATCTTCGCTTTCCACCCACTTGCTAAGGCTTGGCCGCGGCGGGAGTTTCGGCTTTACCGGGGATCACCGGAAAACAGGCTTCCGCCTGCTTTTTCGCGTCTTTCAACCTATCCCGCAGGATCTTCGATTGCGGCGGGTCGCGGAACTCGCCTCCCTTGTCGCCAGGCGTGTCATACATGTAGGTAAAGGTCAGCGATTCGGAGTAATCCTGGAAATTCATCAGGCTCGCGATTTTGTCCACGGCGCAAACGCAGTGATACATGTTGTCCAGGTTGGTCCCGCCGTGTTCGGCCATGCACTGCTGGACATACTCGACCCGCGCCTGGGTAGGGAAGTCGTTGACCTGGGGTTTGGCGGCCGGCGTGGCGGATTCGGTCGGGGACTTCTTGGGGGATTTGTTCCTGGCGGCGAGCAGGGGGCCAGAGGCCGTGACGGCGAGGACCAGGCTCAGGATAGCGAGTGATCTGGGGGTACTTTTCATGGTATTCCTGCGGGGGATGGTAAATACACTGGATGATAGAGCAGCCTTGAATCTGGCTCAATTCTCGACCGCAAACAGGACGATCGCCTTGAGTTCCTCGTTCATTTTGCGGGCAAATTCATTCAGGCGGGGGTCGGCGGACTCAGTGGGGAGGAGATGCGTCGTCACGATGACTTTGCCCGCTTCCGCCCGTACCGCCACGTTACAGGGCATCCACGCCACGGTGGCGGGTGACAGTTCCAGCATGACTCGCGCCTGAGTCAGGTTGCAGAATTGCAGGGTGTCGTAGTCGGGAAAATCGATGCCCTCCCGCTCGCGGATCACACTACCGATCTTGTTGTGTCCGGTGATGCGAAAGTTGCGTTCGGTGATGGCGACCTCCAGTTCCGCCAGCACATCCTGGTAAGGCTTGGTGGCCGTCTCGGCCGAAAAATAGGCGGGCTCTGGCGGTCGGGGGTCGCAGGCGGAAAGCCAGGTTGCGACCCAAAGGGCGAGCAGCCATCGCGTCGGCTTAGGGTGTCTCAAGGACATCATGCATAATTGGCCAGGCCATCGATCTTCGGAGAGGTGACAAATCAGCAATTCTCATTTTGGCTGAAAGCGTTGCCGTTCCTGGGTTCTGGTCCAGGATCGTGCCTTGGCGTAGATACCGGAATAAGCCTGTCCTGAGCGGAGCGATGGGCGGGTGTTTCCGGCGCCACCGTCCGATTCCGCCGGAAACACCCGCCCATCGCTACGCTCGGGCGGGCTTATTCCGGCCTTACAATGTCACACGCCATCGCAAAATGAGAATTGCTGGGTGACAAATTGTGTCACGGATTAGGGAACGGCTGTCACATTAAACGAAGGCGCCAACCGCGGACCTTGGTATGAAAGGCTTCAAGGATCAACAGATTTTGGAAACACCCAGCACCCGCGCCGACATTACCGGCGTGGTTCTGGCGGGCGGGCGTGGGCGGCGCATGGGGGGTGAGGACAAAGGTTTGTTGCCGTTCCGTGGGAAGCCGCTGGTCTGTCATGCGCTGGCGATACTGAACGCGGTTGCCGGGGATGTGTTCATCAACGCCAATCGCAATCTCGGCGCCTATGCCGATCTGGGACATCGGGTTGTCCCCGACCTGAATGGCCATTTCGATGGTCCTCTGGCAGGTCTGCTGAGCGTGATGCGCGCCGCCAAAACGCCTTATGTGTTGACCGTACCCTGCGACGCGCCACTGCTGGACGCCCGCCTGTTGGCCAGGCTGGTTGCAGGCATGGCCCATCGGGACGCCATGGCCGTCGCCCATGATGGCGAGCGGCTGCACCCAGTCATCATGCTGGTGGAGACCCGTCTGGCCGCGGACCTGGAGACCTATCTGGCGGGGGGGCAGCGCCAGGTCGAGGCCTGGATTCGGCGGCATCCCTGGACCCGTGTCGATTTCAGCGATTGCCCTGACTCTTTTGTCAACATCAACACCCGGGAAGATTTGGCCAGCCTGGACGCATCTCCCTGTGGCAAAATCCTGAAAAATCACCGCGACTGCCCCGATGACGAAGGCCGTGCGCGCTGCCGGGAAGGATCGTACTTCCGGTATATTTCCACCGTGGCTCGCCCGAGTGCCATCATGGACTCACGTTATCCCTTCAACCAGAGACATAGCCCCATGGAAACCCGCCCCCCCTTGCCTCCCTTCAGTCTCGAAACCGCCATTCAGAAAGTTCGCCTGGCCGAGGATGGCTGGAACAGCCGCGATCCTGAGCGCGTGGCATTGGTCTATACGCCCGATAGCGAATGGCGCAACCGTGTCGAATTTCCCAAGGGTCGTGAGCAGATCATCGAGTTCCTGACCCGAAAGTGGCGGCGAGAGCTGGATTATCGCCTGATCAAGGAGTTGTGGGCGTATGACAGCCATCGCATCGCCGTGCGGTTTGCCTACGAGTGGCATGACGATGCCGGCCACTGGTTTCGCGCCTACGGCAACGAGAACTGGGAATTTGACGACAATGGCCTGATGCGTCGCCGTTACGCCAGCATTAACGATCTGCCCATCCGGGACGGCGAGCGACTGTTTCACTGGCCGCTGGGCCGGCGACCGGACGACCATCCTGGTTTGAGTGACTTGGGCTTGTAGGTCTGACTGTAGGGCGGATCGCGGTTGGGCAGTGCTGCAAGCGCCCACCCTCCAGCATGCGCACCGCGCCGGCAGTCCCTCATTTCCCGCACTGTCCTGGTGACGCATCCGGCCTGCCAGCATATAGGTGATGGTCTCGAAACCCCGGTGCGGGTGAGCGGGGAAGCCCGCGATATAGTCCTGGGGGGTATCGCTCTTGAAGGCGTCGAGCATGAGGAACGGGTCAAGTCGGTGGTGCAGGGATTGCCCGAAGACCCGGGTCAGTTTGACCCCGGCGCCGTCGGCCGTGGCGCGGCCGGCAACGATATCTTCGACCGAGCGGGATTGGCGGACAGCTTGCTCTGTGGGAGGTTGAGGAATGGCGTTCATGAAGCGCCTCGTGGTGCGGTGAGTTTCCGGGGGCCTGCTTGCTCCAGCGGCGTTGCCATCCGGTCAGGCGGGTTCGATCAGATCGCGGCCGTCGTTACGCGGGTTGTTCACGAAGGTTCTGACCGCATGCTTTTTCATGTGTTGCGCCGGATAGGGTGTCAGCAGGGGTTGTAACAGGACAGGGTCGGTAATGGCCGGATTCAGCCATGTTGCATAGCTGTCGGGCGACAGGATGACCGGCATGCGTTCATGGATGGGCTGCATCAGCGCGTTGGCTTCAGTCACGATGATCGAGCAGGTTTCCAGAACCTCACCCTCGCGTTCCCAATGCTCCCAGAGGCCGGCGAAGGCAAAGGGCGCTTCCGGGTGCAACTGGATGTAATAGGGTTGCTTGTGCCCATCGGGGCGCGGATGCCACTCGTAGAAGCCATCGGCGGCAATCAGACAGCGGCGACGGCGAAAGGCGGACCGAAAGCTGGGCTTGCTGGCCACGGTTTCCGCGCGGGCATTGATGGTGCTGTAAGGGGTTTTGGGTTCATCGGACCAGGCCGGTACCAGCCCCCATTTCAGCGTCGTCAACTCCCTGCCCCCATGGCCCGACGCGCGCGCGACCAGAAGCTGGCTGCCGGGCGCGATGTTGTAGCTGACTTTGACCTGGGGATGCCCCGAGGCTCCGAACAACTCGGTAAAGCGTTCCAGCGGAGACACACGGACGAAGCGGCCACACATGAGAAGAGAATCCAGTAACAAATTGACGACAACACCCGCCCCGGCAATCAGGGCGAACCCGTCGTCATTGTAACGCGGCGCCCGGTGGGCAAACTCGCCGCTCAGACTGGAGCAGTAGCGAGGGCGGTTTTGATGATAGCCCTTGTTCGTCCCGCGCCCGTGCTACGCGGCAGAAACTCAGGAACCCCATGATTCGAACTGGTCACAGTCCACCAAAAGATTGGTAGAATTTCCGGCTTTTCATCGTTATATCAACCCATTACGCCTGAGAGGAACAAGCCATGTCGATATGCGCCGAAAGTCGCGAAGCCATCATCTGGTTGAGGAGTCTTGGCAGGGAGATCATGCGCCGCAAGTCCGTGCACTATTTGTTGTTGCTGGCGGCTGGCGTGGTGCTCGGTTCCGGCATTCTCCTCTACCTCGTTGAACCCAATATTCCCTCACCGCTGACGGGTATGTGGTATGCCTGGGTTACGTTGACCCATGTCGGGTTTGGCGATTTTGTCGCCGCATCATTTCTGGGGCGCGCCTTGTCTTCGGTCCTGATACTGTTGGGAGTTGGCTTTTTTGCCCTCTCGGCGGGTATCTGCGCATCGATTCTGGTTTCCTACGAGATGGGACAGGTTTCCCGGGAAGTCAGCGATGTGGAACGGAGCGTCGAGGAGATCGAAAACGCGGAGACAAGAATATTGATGGAACTGCAGGCCATGAGCCGGCGACTTCAGGAGATCGAAACCCGTCTGAAGCAATCCCGGGGTTGAGCCCACCGTTGCCTTCAAGTCAGTCTACAGGGTGTTCGGCTCAAGTTTCGTGGGGTCGGCATGGGTCGCCGGTGTCGCCCGGAGCACAAGGCAACGCCGACGGCGGCATGGAAATATTTAGCGTCTGCAAGGCTCGTCTGGATGCCGCGGACGTGGCTCAAGGATCCTGTTCGGCCGACTCCGGGGAAACGGTCGGAGCCCAGCCCTTATCCCGCATGCAGGAGATGAAGGCGACGTCACGATCCTTCATGGCATTCGCCACCTTTTCAGTGTTGCAAACAGTGTCCTCGGGCAACTGCGGCGGACAAGCGCCGATGGCGTAATCCGTACCCCAGCAGGCCCGGCTGGGATTGGCCACGCAGGCTTGCGGTGGTATGGCGACGTTCAATGATTGTTGGTAACAGGATTCCTTGGCGCTTTTCAAGGAGGTGTCAATACTTTCCTGGGAGTTAACCGGGGTATGCGATGCCTCCTTACGTTTCCATGGGTAATCCATGGGAAGTTCATTGGTCATGCAGCCGGTCATGCCAAGGCTGATGCCGAAAAATAACAGGAATCTGCGCATCGAACCGCCTCTCCGGATATCGTTGCAAGAATCCACTGAACGTGACATGACTCTCGATTGCATGGGAAGGTATTCTGATTGCATGAAATAAAACGGATTGGTTGGGTTCAAGGGAGTCTGTTCAGTCCTTCCCCCAGCCACCATGACGCCACCAGGCTTCATCCATTGGCCGAAACGGCGGGTTTCAGGCATAAATTCTCCTGCGATAGATAATGCCATGAACTCGGCGGCCTGCCTTGCCCGGTGTGAGCGCGTTGCCGCGGGGACCGGCGCTGGCGGAGAACGTGTGATCCCAATGGCCCGGGGAGGGTGCTGCCTTGATGGCCTTCAAACAAGGCAATCATCGCCGTCATTCTGTCATGGATTCCGATATTCGGTGCAAGGGCGCCAGATGGCCCGGTCAGAATAAGTCCATGGAACAACCGGGCGACGTGCATGCCGCTGGCTTCTCTTGATACGGTGCGGCAGGACGGGGCTTCAGTCACGATGGGAAGGGCCGGTCTTCTGGCGATAATCCACGCCCTGCATTTCGAAAAGGGCATATTGGGTCAGGTTGCCAGCGTGTCGGGTGATCCGCTCCAGCGATTTGGCGACCAGTATCAGGCTCATGGCCAGGTCGACGACGGTAACCTCCTTCCTGATCAATCCCAGCAACCCCCGTAGCGCCGATTGGAATGAGTCGTCCATCATCTGTTGCCCCTTGACGAAATCCAGCGCGGCGTTCTTGTCCATCACGCTGAAAATCCGGAAGGCCGCTCCATAACGCGCCAGCGCGGCATCACCCAGTTGCTGGATGACCTCCGACCATTCAACACTCAGCGGGTATTCACTGGCTCCCATAATCTCCAGGGGCACACGGGCAATGACGATGGCCTCATTGCCCAGCTTTTCCAATTCGCTCACACTTTTCGCGTACATGATGATCTCCCGCAGGTCAGAGCCGAGGGGAGAGTTGAGGGCGAATAATTGCAGGATCTCGTTGTCGGCCCGATTTTCGAGTTTGTCCACTTCGCTGTCCCGGCTCATGACCGTCCTGGCCAGTGTCAAATCCAGGGTGGCGAATGCCTGTAAGGCGTCCTTGATCTGCCGATTGACCAGGTCACCCATGGCCATGACCAAGTAATGGAGATGCGAGAGTTCGCGATCCATGCGCTCGAAGGTGTGGGGTGTGGGTCTTGAGCTATCCATTGGTGTTTCGTTTGAGGGATATCCGAGCAGTAGCAGCGTTCATCCTGGCAAGCCCAGGCAGGTGTCTGGCCTTGAGACCAGCGTGGGGAAGTTCTCTCCCGGGAGATACCAAACCAAAATACCATGACTGTCATCACCTCGGTATGATTCCGGGCGATAGAGCGGCATTGTTGATGGTAGTAAGGAATAGACGCAACTCGACGCCCACGGGAGCCTCCTGTATCAATAGGCCAGGGGTTCGCGGACAAGCCCGTGCTCTCTCTGGCGCGACAAACTCACATCCATGACCGTCAAGGCGGTCATGTTGATCAATCGCCTGACCGTGGCCGAGGGCGTCAGGATGTGAACCGGTTTGGCCGCGCCCAGCAGTATCGGGCCGATGGTGACGCCATCCCCGGAGGCCATCTTCAGCAGATTGAACGAGATGTTGGCGGCATCCAGATTCGGCATGAGCAGCAGATTGGCTTCGCCTTTCAGGCATGAGTTGGGGAAGATGGCTTGCCGCACCTCCTCGGACAGCGCCGCGTCGCCGCGCATTTCTCCCTCGATTTCCAGGTCCGGCGCGTATTGCTGGATCAGATGCAAGGCCTGCCGCATCTTCACGGCGGTCGGCCGGTTGCTGGAGCCAAACGAGGAATGCGATACCAGGGCCGCCTTCGGAGTGATGCCGAACTGACGCACCTTGTCGGCGGCCAGCCAGGCCATTTCCGCGATCTGCTCGGCGCCGGGATCGTAGTGCACGCTGGTGTCGCCGATAAACAGGGTGCGCTTGGGCAGCATCAGCACGTTGAGCGCGTAATAGTCACGTACACCAGACCGGGCGCCGATGACCTGATTCACGTAATGCAGATGCAGTTCGTGCGAACCAAAGGTACCGCAAATGAGGCCGTCGGCATCGCCCAGGTGCAACATCATCGAGCCGATCAAGGTCGCGCGGCGGCGCATTTCCACCTTCGCGTATTGCGGCGACACCCCGCAGCGCTCGGTCAGTTTGAAATACTCCTCGTGATACTGCCGGTAACGCGGGTCCGATTGCAGGTTGACGAGTTCGAAGTCCACGCCCGGGCGGATGCGCAGACCATAGCGCTCGATGCGCCGCTCGATCACCTCCGACCGCCCGATCAGGATGGGCTTGGCCAGTCCCTCGTCAACGACGACCTGTACCGCCCGCAACACGCGTTTGTCCTCACCCTCGGCATAGACGATGCGCGTCGGCGGAGCGGCCTTGGCCGCGCTGAAAATCGGCCGCATGACCAGGCCCGAGGCATACACATAGTGCGACAGCGCATCGCGATAGGCCTCCAGGTCGGCGATGGGGCGCGAAGCCACGCCCGACTCCATCGCCGCCTGCGCCACGGCCGGCGCGATGGTCGAGATCAGCCGGGGATCGAAAGGCTTGGGTATCAGATAGTCCGGGCCGAACTGCAAATGCGGCTGACCATAGGCCGCCGTCACCACTTCCGACTGCTCGGCCTGTGCCAGTTCGGCGATGGCGTGCACCGAGGCGACCTTCATCGCCTCGTTGATGGTGGTCGCGCCCACATCCAGCGCGCCCCGAAAGATGAAGGGAAAGCAGAGGACGTTGTTGACCTGATTGGGATAATCCGAGCGTCCCGTGGCGATGATGGCGTCGGGACGCACGGACTTGACCAGGTCGGGCATGATCTCGGGCACGGGGTTCGCCAGCGCCAGAATCAGCGGTTGCGGCGCCATGCGGGCCACCATCTCGGGTTTCAGCACCCCGCCCGCCGAGAGCCCCAGAAAGATGTCGGCGTCCGCGATGACTTCTGCCAACTGCCGGGCATCGGTCTGCCGCGCATAGCGGGCCTTATGGTCATCCATTTCCTCCCGACGCCCGGCATAGACCACGCCGGCGATATCGGTGACCCAGATGTGGTCAATCGGCATACCGATGGAAACCAGCAGATCAAGGCATGACAACGCGGCGGCGCCCGCCCCGGAAGCGACCAGCTTGACGGCATTTAGCGGTTTCCCGACCACGCGCAGCCCGTTGAGAATCGCGGCGCTGACGATGATGGCCGTGCCGTGCTGGTCGTCGTGAAACACGGGGATCTTCAGGCGCTCGCGGAGCTTGCGCTCGACATAAAAGCACTCCGGCGCCTTGATGTCCTCCAGATTGATGCCGCCGAAGGTGGGCTCCAGCGCCGCGATGATCTCGACCAGCTTGTCCGGGTCGCGCTCATCGATTTCGATATCGAAGCTGTCGATGCCGGCGAATTTCTTGAAGAGGACCCCCTTGCCCTCCATGACCGGCTTGGCGGCCAGCGGGCCGATGGGACCCAGCCCCAATACCGCCGTGCCATTGGTCACGACGCCGATCAGGTTGCCGCGAGAGGTCAGGTTCCTGGCCTCGGCGGGGTCCCTCACGATTTCCTCGCAGGCCGCCGCCACCCCGGGCGAATAGGCCAGCGCCAAGTCGCGCTGGTTGACCAGTCCCTTCGTTGGGGTTACGGCGATTTTGCCGGGGGGTTGCTCCCGATGATAATCGAGAGCCGCTTTGCGTAAGACTTCATCCATGGCGAATTCCTGATAACCAAACAAAAAGCCGAACAGTCGTGGCGCTACCCTCTGACCTGTTGAATGTCGCCCTCATCCTCGCAGGGCAGGATGGTTGCCGGCGCCCATGTCCGTCAGCAGGCCAACACACATCAATAAGGTCGGGTGAGATAGCGATAATCGTACTCGAATTGCTCGGCCAACCGGCGCCGCAAGGCGGGAGCCGAGAGGATCATGCCGGCTTCACGGTTGAAGGTGATTGAATCCGGCGACAGACTGATCGAGCCCAGGCAAGCCAGGCGTCCGTCGATGATGTCGGCGCGCGCATGCATGTAAGGATGCTGGGCATCGAACTCGGGTCCGCTGACATGTACCGCCACACCGGCCGCCTTGAGCTGATTCAGGGACTTGACCTGGGTGGCCTGCACGGATTCGGGCAGGTTGTTGACGTGGATCGGGCTGATCAGCCGCACACGGACGCCCCGCGACACGGCGGCCGCCAGTTCGCTCTCCAGGGTGGGATTGCCCAGCAATTCCGAATAGACATCCAGCGTCTTGCGCGCCTGGCGATACAAGCCGACCAGGCGCTCTCCGGCGTTGACCGGGGCCACCAGCAGCGCGGAGGAACGTACCACCGGGGTAGGGTTGTAGGTCGGCGGCGTTTGCCCTATGGGGGCGGAATGCGCCCAGTCGTTCTCGAACAGGCGCGCCAGATCGTTGAATTCGATTTTGGAGCGGCGACGCAGGACGAAGTCGCGGTACGCGGAGAAGGTAGTGGAATCCAGGCAGGCCGATCCCAGCAGGAATTCACGGCGATCGATCAGGATGATCTTGGGGAAGCTGCGCGGGAAAATGGGATTGCTCAGGTGGAGTTCTCCACCCGCCGCGGTCAGATAGGTCGCCAGATTGGCCTGCTCCGCCTGGTTGGCCGCATAAGCCCCCTGATCGACGATCGCCCGGACCTTCACGCCGCGCCGCAGCGCGGCTTGCAGACTGGACAAAATATCGGGATCTTCCAGTACACAGATTTCGATGCGGATGTCCTGGCGCGCCGAGTTGATGGCATCGGTATAGAGCGATCGTCCATCCTGGGGCAGGATGGCGACATCGGTGGCCGCGGCATGCACCGGATTCGACCAGACGACAATCCATGCCAGCAAGAGCGGCCAATAGCGGAAACCTGGGATCATGAACAGCTCTCCTGAGACAAGTCTTGTTGATGGGGGTAAGAGCGACCGCTAGCGGCGCGACGGAATCGGAGCAATGGCGCGGGATTCCGTGCCACTGATGGATCCTGTTTTCAGAATTTCATTCCTCATTCGCGTCAAGCCTGATGCAGGCAAGAGAGTGCGGATGAATCAGCAATAGTCATGCCGTGAAAATTCTCGTTCGTATCGGACGGTGAAATGGTCCACCGCAACAACGGTGGGTCATGGTCGCGTCAAGCATGGCACTTTTTTCAGTCATTGAGCCAATATGTCGATAGGGTCCAGCCAGCGGGAATCCCTTGTGGCTGGCAAGGGCTGGGGCGGGTAGCGAGACCTGCTGCATGACTCTGAT
>Ga0194119_10012703_pt1 | contig 10623 bp, 5 predicted proteins | sample TA2MahC100mmetaG_FD_148620 | JGI IMG/M metagenome (GOLD analysis project Ga0194119, IMG submission 148620) | Freshwater microbial communities from Lake Tanganyika, Tanzania - TA2015018 Mahale Deep Cast 100m | ecosystem: Environmental > Aquatic > Freshwater > Lake | place: Tanzania: Lake... | reverse complement strand
CATTCAAAGAAATAGGCGAGTCAATTTGCACATCAATAATTAAATATTTGATGTAATCTGGAGATAGTTTTATTGGTATGTCTTGTTGCAAACAATATTGATTGGGTTCTAAGAGTACTCCGATGTTAGAGTCTTTCAGTATTTTATTTAAGTGCAGAAGAAAACATAATTCACACGCTTTGTCTAGAGCTTTAGAGTCAGTATACCCTTCTCTCGCCGCTCTATCCGCACTATAACTAAAACTGTAGTCATTATTTATTTTGGTTTCGGTGAAATATTTGTGAAATAGCGCTTTTATATAGCTCTCATATGGTTTAATTTTTACTGCTTTCACTCTTTGATCTATAATGTTAAAGAATTTCTCATCATACTCCATTGAACCCGCCATTTCTGACAGCATGTGTATAACTTTAAAATTAAATTTTGCATTATTTAAAACATATAAAGATTTAATTTCTGCACGCGCATCACTATTAATCTCGCTTACAGAACATATAGAGTTAGATAGCTCATTCTCCGCAGTCCTACTACCTCCTTCCCTAGCACTTCCATACGATACAAATCTATTACTATCTAAATTACGTCCAATCGCTTTTTGTACTCTTTCAAATACCTCATTAAACTCCTGCAGCTCCACTTCTTCTCGTTCTTGTGGATTCGCCGTTAGGAGAACCTCTCCGTATTTGCTTTTTCCAATACTCTCCCAGATTTTATCTATTGATTTGCCCTCCAATGCCTGTTTTTTTATGTTTTTTGTTATTTTCATCATTTCTTTTTTTAAAATGTCTCGCGCCACTTCGATTGCCATATCCACCTCTTCCTTATCAAATACAGATGCATCACTTGTGAAATACTCTTTTAGTGAGAATTTATCACGCTGACACAATACACTCTCTAGCTCTGTAAAAAAGAGCGTCAGCACTAATGTCTTCTGATTTAATAACATTCTAAATAAGAAGTCTTCTCTGTAGAGTGGATTGAAATCTAAGACCCCTGTTACATATGCGCGTAGTAATGAAAGTTGCGACACAAAGGCTCCCATTACTGAAGTCTTTTCAGGTAATATGACTAATCTGCCAGATAAGTTGTAATCATAATTACATATTGTTAAGTTCTTAAAAAGAGGCACTTCGAGATCTTTTAAGCCAAAAGCTTTAACCTGGTCAGGTGTGTATTTTGTTAGTTCTAACTGCACAAACTCTTCATTAACGATGCCATTGGTAACAAGGATGTTTAATGTCTTTTGAAGTAATTTATTTGCCTTTTCAACCCCCTCGTCACTTTTTTTCAAGAACTTATATACCGCTGGTAAATAAGGCACTATTTTACTTACATTCGATTCCTCTGATAATATTTCCATTGCTCTTTGCGGTGGTCTCAAACCCCTCTCGTATGATGTCAATCTCGCTCTCGTAAATTCAATTGTCTCTAATGACTTGCATATATTAGAAAGTTTTACTACAAAATCTTGCTCTTTTTTATTTTGACCTATTTCAATATTAGGGTACATACCCGCCGTAGGTTTGAGATTACTGAGCTGATTGTTGATATTCTCAGGCACTGATTCGTCAGTAAGAATACTCGTTTTCTTCAACGAATTAAAAATATCCCCACCAAAAGAAATATGCCAATTTGGAAGCATCTCTGTCTCCGATCAATTTCATAAACGAACTCTTTATATACTCTATATCTCTTTCCCTTTTTTTGTCAATACATCTCTACTACTTGAATATCTGAATATCGATACTTCCTCTCTCCTTTAGACAGTATGCGGTCGACGCCACACTTTAATACGCTTCACCTCTGCCCCAAAATTGATTCGCTCTCGCCTCTCCTCCAAACCTAATTGCTCTTCCAATATCTGCTTCACTCTCACAGTGTCCGATGTGCGCATACGCCCTTGGTCAATCTTTAAGCACTCCTCAAAGAGCGTTGAAAGACGGAATCCAAAATAACCATCATAGGTCGGGTTGTTCGTCACCCAAGACAGTATCGCGTCCTCCCACGGGTCTTGACGACCAAAGCCCTCGTTCGCCTTGTTACTCTCCAACTGCTCCTCTGGGGTCAACCACCACTGCTCACCGTCCTCAAATAACGCAACCGCCTGTGCCCATATCGCGTCCCTGTTCTTCGCAATCAAACCTACATTGATCTGAATATTCGACCCCAACGACACTACCCAAAAACGACGCGACCCCGTTGGGTCATTCAAGAAGGTCTTCGCATTTGTCGTGCCCACAAGGATACTCGGGCGCATAGCCGTTATCTCTGCCTTCGTGTAAGGCGGACGGAAACGCTCAGACTTTCTTGAAATAAATGCTTTCAAAAACTCCTGCGACGAACGCTTCACTAGTCCGTCAAACTCCGAAAACTCAATCACCCAATAATTCAACATGTGGATGTTCGCGTCTTTAGGGTTCGTCTCCAAACTCTGAAGGGAATCCGAAAACAATCCCTGCATCGGCACCAATGTCTCAAAAAATGTCGACTTCTTTAACCCCTGCTCACCTTGCAAAACTAACAAGGTGTCCACCTTGATATTCACGCTCGGGTCGTCTATGTTTGAGAAGTATTGCAACGGACGCGTCACCGCGCTGATCAAAAACTTCTTCATGTATGTGTAATACAAAGAGTAAAAAGGATTCTCGGGGTAAATAGACAGCGAATCCAAAATATACGGTATCCTGTCTATCTTGTCCCACTTCGGAAGACCTATCAAATAGTTCGTGATCGGATTGAACTGATTCCTAACACATAACTCCTTTACCTTGTCCTCCACATCCGACTTCTGAAATTGTATACCGTAGTCCCTCACTATCTCCGTTCTCACCCATGTGACACACTCATCCGTTAACTCCGAGTCTCCAAATAAGTTGATGAAACCAAGCACATTCCTCTTGAACTTTTTATAGAAACGACTGTCATATGTCAGAATAATCTCAAGATTCACAAGATCTTTCTTCACCTCCTCTTTCACATTCTCTCCCGAGCCCACCATCTTCACCCGCAAAAGTGCCTTCACCTCGTCCACATCAAGCGGCTTGATCACCCCCTCTGATACCACAGAGCCTCCAACACCCCCCGCCGCCTCCTCCACAGAGTCCATACCCGCACCCTTAACATGCTTCTTGCTCTCACCCTTACCATTACCCTTACCCTTGTACTCGTCTGCTCGGTTCTGAGACACGCTTTCAGACGCGTTCACAGAATAAGCGTTCGTAGTCGAATAAGGCTCCGTAAACACACTCGGTGGGGGCACATACACCTTCGCCCTCGCACGCTTAAATGCTGTCCCCGCAGGACTACTCGATGGCTCTATCGAAACAATATCTTTTACCCAAGGAAAATCCTCCGAAAGCCGCATATATGTATATGGTCCATACCCCTCCGACTTGCTGCGCCAAATCCCACGCCACTCCCGACGCGCAGAGTTCGCATTATAATTCGGTCCCCACGACGATAACTGGTCAAATAACTTCTCACCGTCATCATAGTTCGATGTTGACGCCGCAATACTCGAACCCAATCCCCGCCACGCTGTGTAAGGCAACGCCATGCGGTCTTGCCTCACTCTCGTGAAAACCTCCTCGTTGTAAAGCTCACTCAGCGTCTCCGCCTCAAACCTCACCTTGTCCTCGGGGGTCTTGAAGTGAAGCTCAAACTCACCGCCCTCTCGACGCGGCTGTGCCTTGTACTCATCCTCCGTGTAGTATGACAACATATCAAATGAAGGGAACTCCGCGTCCACTCCCCCAAAGAAAATTGGAACCCTCCTCAAATCAAAACCGTTCGGCTTCACCACTCGCGGCATTCTGAATGTTGAGAAGTAATTCGCAGGTGTCTTAATATCAAAATGTCCCTGCGGTAGCTTCGATGTGTCAATGCACTTGGCGATCTTCCGATATGTCGCTCGCCACTCGCCCGCCGTGATCACGCGCTTTCCAAGATCAGTCGTTACCCCTATCTCAATCGGAACGATCGGCGCAATAAAACGCATCCCGTTCTGCGTGGGGCTCCACCAAAAGTGCTTCAGAAACTGCTCGCCCCTCACGCCCTCCTCAATCGTATTGATTGTTGCGACCAACTCCTTAGACCACGGCAACTTCGCGCCGTCAGCGCCAAAATCGTAGTCAAAAACCAACAAATCCATCTCGACAAACAAGTCCATCAACTCAAGACTCTCAGAGCAGAGCCTGAAGTATGTCGGCACATACTTCTTGCTCGAAGATGTCGTGCGCGTAAATAACTTGTATTGCACAAGGTGCGCGTCATGCGCTCGCTTCGCCTCAAGACAACTCTTGAGGTCACTTGTCTCTGCGGGGTACACCATTCCTTCGCGTATGAGGTTGTCAACAGGGTTGCGCTGTGAAAGCGCAAGGGATGAAAGCGTCTTGAACCAATACGGTGCTTTCTGCATGAGTTCTCTCTGTCGCTGTGTTGGGTGCGGTGGTTCTACAACACTTAAAGGAGGTCTCCAAGTCTTATTTCTAGCTCGACTGCTAACCCTCTTGTTTCACTAGCGTTTTATTTTTTCGGTAGAGGGGCGGTGGCTTTTGCCCCGCGACTTGTTGACGGCTGTTGCGTGCCTGCCGATACCTTACCCGTCCGCAGCCCCCGTTGTCAACGGCTTTTTACACAAAAAGCAACCCACTTGACTCAAGCGTCTTGTGATGTAATAATCATCAACTCTTTCCCCACGCAATTTGGCACTCTTAATTGTGTTGCCACTTTGAAGCCATCAGGAAGCGTGAGCTTGTAATAATTGTTATGCTTCTGAAAGTTGCCTCCGACATTTCTTACCATCTCCTCTGTCCATACTGATATAATTGCACACTTTTCAAATGACCGACAGAGCACATCCACCGCTCTATCAAACTTATCCTGTGAAGGCATGTGAAACAGGACATCCATACACATGACCACATCTGCTTTTTGAATGTCCACACTTGCGATATCGCCTAAAAAGAAGCGAAAATTATCTAAGCCTCTCTTAGTGGCTTCCAACGCGCAGTGCGTCACCGCGACTTCCGAAATGTCTATTCCGACATATGAACTTATATCTTTAGTCAATTGAAAGCATAGTTCCCCATCGCCATGCCCGAAATCAAGAACAGTAGGACTGCCATACCTTGATAAGACTTCTCGGATCGCATTTATTTTGAAAACAAGCTCGCTCCCACGAGATCCCTCTCCACTATGGAGATTTCTCTTGTAACGAGCGTCCCAATACGATTTTTCATCATAACGATTATTTTCTGTCATCTGCGATTCCTTTCATTGATAATGACCGAACAAGTTATCATCTTTTTCTATTACGAAGTCAAACGCTTTTTACTACTCTCATACACTTATTGCTAACCTTGTAAATTGTTTTACAACATTCGGCGCTTTTTGTGATTTATAAGAGAAGGGTGTTTATAAAAGACGTGTTTTATAAGAGAGGGGTTTTTATAATAGACGTCGTTTATAAGAAAGGGGTTCTTATAAGAGACGTGCAAAAATGGGGTGTTTTTCGCTTTTTCTGACACTTTTTTTATTAAAATTAATTTTAAAACGGCATTTCCTGCCTCGCAATTAATTTGCTTTCAAAAAACAAAACATAATCAGTGACTTTTAAACAAATTAAGACAAACTTAGGCGCAGAGGCTGGATCTTAATTAATTTAAAATCCTACCCTTTTTTGACTTTTTTGTATTTCAAAAAGAATTTTAATGTTAAAAAGTCACAAAAACACAAGGTTTTGCAATTAATTTCAAAGTCTGAGAAATCCCGCCCTGTCCAACGGGTCTAGTCTGAAAGGGCTAAAATACATAGCAATATCGTATACTTAGGCTCCTGTCTCGCGATACCCCTTCGGACAGGGGCTGTCCGTCCACCCTGTCCAAAAACAGGGGTTTGGACAGGCACCCTGTCCACTGTGGACAGGGGTTGTAAGTGCTTGAAATACATAGGGTTTTTTGTCTAGAATTTTCCTGAAATTGCCCTCGTGGACACGGTGGACAGGGTGGAGACTCAACTTTTCGCGTACTCAAACTAATAAAAAACTAGCAGGACATCTTAAGGTCTTGGACTCGACAAAACATATTAATTATGTACTGAATAGCATTATCTCCCAGAGTTGTATAAGTACCCTGTCCACCCTGTCCACATACTATTATAGATATAGAATATCTCACGGAAGTATATATATTCTATATACTTAGAGGGGGGTTAACCTCGCCGTTCTAGTGGACAGGGTAGCGGACAGGGTGGACAGGGTAGGCGTGTCCAACCATTAACAATGCTCTTAATTTAACTACAGACTTACAAGATGGTCAATTTGGAGATAAAACAAAAAGGAGGGTGAGGAGGGGCAATCTCCCCTATTCAAACTCATCTAATACTCAAATGCTCCCGATAACCGTTGACATCGCCCCCCCCTCTGAGCTATTATAAAAGCCTAAAAAGCGGTTTATCTATCCAATATTAAAGGGTAAGGCAGTTGATAAAATACTTGGGGTCAAAACGAAAGCTTCTCAATAAGATTTATGAAGAAACATCCACGCTATTTGAACACCAACGCGCCGATGTTTTAGATCTTTTCTCAGGGTCTGCGCGCGTAGGGCACATGTTCAAATCTAAAGGCTATTCAGTCGTGTCTAACGACCACAACGCCTACGCCTACACAAACGCACTTTGTTATGTGCAGGCAGATGAAAGTTGTGCGCGAGACGCTCAAAGAATTATTGAGGAGCTCAACAAGGTGTCCCCCTCGCCTGGATTTATCACAGAGACATACTGCCTCAAGAGCCGCTTCTTTCAGCCCTTCAACGGCGAGAGAATCGACGCTATACGCGCGCGCATTGAGCAGTTAAGTCTCCCGCCCGAACTCAAAGCCGTTGTGCTTGTGTCGCTCATTGAAGCCGCCGATCGTGTGGACTCTACGACAGGTGTTCAAATGGCGTATCTCAAGCAGTGGGCTGCCCGTTCGTTTAATGCTCTTGAGTTACGCCTCCCTGCGCTCCTCCCGCGCTCCACTAGGGGATGTAGCCTCGCGCTTAAAATGGATGCGCTAGAGGGCATGAAATACGCCTCCGCAGAGGTAGACCTCACCTACCTAGACCCGCCCTATAACCAACACAAATACCATTCAAACTACCACATCTGGGAGACTCTTGTTCTTTGGGACTTTCCAGAGGTATATGGAGTAGCGTGTAAAAGAATTGACGGGAAACAAAAGGGCGGCTTGTTCTATTCAAAAAAGACTTGCAAGAATTCTTTTATAGAGTTAGTCAATGCCTGTGAATCCTCTCACGCGATCGTCTCTTTCAGTAATGAGGGATTTATTACAAAAGAAGACATCGAGAGCTGTCTAAAAATAAAATTTAGTAGAGTGCGGGTTGTTGAAATTAACTTCGATCGCTATATTGGGCATTCTATCGGCAAGCACGATAAGCAAGGCAATCGTATAGGGGACAGCACTCACGCTCAAAATATCGAGTATCTTTTTATTGCAAGCAGATTTTAAATTGACATTCAAGTCAGTATTGAATATACTCGAATATCTTGTGTTACTTCAAAGATAATGAGAGCATATGCAATCGCCGCAACTTGACTTTTTATCGAATCAACATGTGCTACCTGTCATCGGAGCCTCGAATGATACCACATGGCTGAGTGCGCTGTATGAGCATAATAAGGAGTATATCGATTCAAAATCAATACAGATGAGCGTCATTATTCCATATTACAAACGACCAACAACTCTTGAGCAAACCCTTAATTCTGTATTAAGAAATGAATACGACTTGTCTTTGATTGAGGTAATTATAGTAGACGATGGGTCGCCTGCACATTTACGACCAGATATTTCTTTTTATGTTGCGAGAGGACTTGATATAAAATACATATGGCAACCTGATGAGGGGTATCGAGTGTCCGCCGCTCGAAATGCGGGGATCCAAGCTGCGAAGTATGACAATATTATTATCCTAGATTGTGACTTAGCTGTTCAAACTAAATTTTTCAAGGCTCACTCTAATGTGCTGAAGATTAGCACAAATGTAATTAGCATTGGATTGAGAGACTCCTATGGAGTAACACATGAAATGCAAACAAGTGAGTTTTTAGAAAAAGATCCATCATTAATCGGATGCTTTAAAAAAGAAGACTGGCGTTTGACATCATCGATCAAAGAGTATAAGGGGATAGAACATAGTGACTCCTGTTGGCGTTTGTGCTCGGGAGGTAACATCGCTTTTCACAAAAGCATCATTTCTAAAATTGGTTTATTTTCTGAGGAGTTTAATTTTTGGGGAGGCGAGGATTTGGAATGGGCATATCGAGCGCATAAACATGGGATATATTTTCACATAAATTATGAAGCAAAAGCATATCATTATGATTGCCGAGATGATGAGTATCAAGTGGATCGGCAACTAGATGAAGCGAAAAAAGAATATCTTTTAAAGGATCTTGTTCCGCCATATCACTCTAGAGAGTCCACAGAGGGCAGGATTCCATATGTTTCCGTGTTTATTACAAGCTATAACAAAGCAAATTTTATCACTAAAGCAATTGAATCCGTTGCTCTTGCAACTAATTATCGGCATGAGATCGTTATAGTAGATGATGGGTCAACGGATGAGACTGAGAATAAAGTGAGAGCAATAAAACCCGCTCCTCTTCAGGAAATCGTTTTTATCAAAAATAATCATTTTGGTGTTGAAAAGACCTATAGCACTTGCTTAAGTTTTTGTCGTGGAGAATTTATCGCGCAACTAGATGCAGATGATGAGCTATTGCCTAATTCAATTGATCAGTTAATTTCTCAGATCAGTGGACAGCCGATTGATATTGCTTACGGCAAGTACTGTCGTTTTATAAATGAGGAAACTGCGTCAGAACTACCCACACATTCGTGGACATACCCACGGTGTGACAGATATTTGTCAATATATAAGGGGATGTATACCCATCCTCTTCGAGTTTTTAAGCGACGCACATTACAACGAACAGGCGGCTTGCGACACATCGGGCTTGAAGCCGCTGTTGATTTCAGTCTCTATAGTCAGCTTCTTATGATAGCATATGGAGTATTTGTAGATACTGACACATACAGATACAGACAAACTACAGACTCAATATCAAATAGCCAACTGAAGTCGCAAGACTTAGCAACAAAATTAGTAATAATAGACAATGTGCGTAGGACAATAAAATCACATAATTTTATTGTGGAAGAGGTATCTCACAAGACATTTGAAATAAAAATAGGGTTTGAAGATGCGTGTCTGTATTTAGAACATTTGGGGATCGAGGACCCACTGCTAGCGCATAATTTAAGTGTTCTATTTCAGAAATATCCGCTACAGTATATCTATAGACCTTTTGCGTTAGATATATTAAATGACTCTAGTTTCTTGAGATGACTACTGAGCTCTCTATTAATTATATTAACAGGGGAGTCAATAATCGATGCAGTTCCAAAAATAGAGTTTTGGACCGACTCTAAAGGCGACGGAAGCAGCCAGTGTTTTCTATGAGCTAAGACAACTATCGGCATTTTATTGAGTTGGCAATAGCAACCAACAAAGATATCCGCTGCATTTCTTTCCTTGTTAAAAATGTTAAACGGGATACTTATATGTCTTAAATCCATACACATAACTCCTGTTCCACCGAAATGGACAGTCTCATCCGTATACACATCTGCATTAAAATGTAGGAGTTTTTGTTTTTGTAAATGGCTGTTAAAGTAACCTCGAAGGGGTAACTCTGTGTCATAAAAAAGCCGCCCATGATATGTGCAGATGGCTTGTCCATCATATCGTGCTAAACCAAGTATGGAGTTAGCAATATAAGATGGGGGATAAATGATGTCGTCATCTACTGTGAAGAAATAGACATCTTGTCCTTGCAACTGAGGCAGCATGTAAAATTTACCGCTATCTCCTATATCTCCTAGAGCGAGTGTAGAAAGGATCGGTATTACATTTTTAAACTGACCTAGCCAAGCGGGGATATGATCATAGTCGTTCAGATATAAGAAAAGGGTATCGAGTTGAGGCGCGAGTGAATGTACAACAAGATTCAAACTTGACTCGCGGCGACGGATAGATGCCATTCCTGCAACAAGACGCATGGAGCCCCCTTAGTATAAATAGAGATCAAAATGAGAGTCAATGTAATCTTTAAGTTCCTCTACCATTTTAATATAGTCATTTTTTATTTCATACGCGTTCTGTGAAGGGATAAGTGATTTGTCGATAAACTTTTGTGGATTTGAGGATATAGTCACAGGTTTATTGAAAACATCTCTAAAAATACAGAGAAGGTCATATTTGGATATTTTACATTCTCTTGATATATGAACCAAACCAACAATATGCGGCTGTAGCGCCCAAAGGATAACCTCACTTAGTTCTAATGTTGAAATGCCTGACCAAAAACATCGGCTAAAACCTGATATTTCTGCATTGCTCTCAAGAGATAAAAACCAGTGCAACAAACCTGTTCGATTAGGTCCTCTTTTTAGCAATTCAGGACCAATGATTGATGTTCTAATAGTAACATCTTTTGAATTTTTTATTTCACCCATCGCTTTTGATAATCCATAAACACCCATTTCATCGGGGATATCCG
>Ga0194119_10012694_pt1 | contig 10631 bp, 10 predicted proteins | sample TA2MahC100mmetaG_FD_148620 | JGI IMG/M metagenome (GOLD analysis project Ga0194119, IMG submission 148620) | Freshwater microbial communities from Lake Tanganyika, Tanzania - TA2015018 Mahale Deep Cast 100m | ecosystem: Environmental > Aquatic > Freshwater > Lake | place: Tanzania: Lake... | reverse complement strand
ACCGTATCGGTAAGACGCGTCCCTTACGGGCCCTACACTCAGGTCGTTTTGGTAGTTGTTCATACAGTTCTGGCACCCCAGTTCCGTGGCCATACGCAGTCGTGCACCTACTTTCCATAGTTTCTCGATCCACAAATCATGCTGACCCATGGCAGGGGTTCGCATGAGTGTCAATTCTCCTTGTGTGGTGGCATCCGTACGGGTTGTCCACATTGACCCGGTGAATTGCTGGTTGTACTGCAGCCACCACCCCCGGCTGAGGGCACGTCGTATGGTGAAGTAGCCACTCCACACCGGACAGCGAAGCATTTCCCGGCTCCACAACTCGCCATTCGAACCATTGGACAGGCGCAAGGTCGACTCATATCGGGACTTTTGCAGGCTAATGGATGCATCCCACTGCCAGCCGCCCCCCGCCACCGATCCTCGTGCCCCCAGCACCATTCCAAGCACCCGCGCATCGGGCCCATTCGATTTTTGCCAAATTATGGCGCCCCCCAATGCAGTGTCGAGATTGTTCAGCAGCAGGGGCCGCATCAAACGGGTATGAAAGCCCTCTGCGGTAATCATACAGTTGCTTTCGCCCTCCGCCAGTGCATATTCTGCCGTGATTGAATAGCCCACCGATCGCTCCTCGCGCAGTTGGGGCGACCAGCGTATGCTGCGTATAGAACCGCCCACCAGCTCCACATGCAGGTCTTCGGTGAACACCTGAGGGGCGCGATAGCCACCGGACCGCACCAGAGATAGGGCCAAACGGTTTTCCGGAGCCTGCCAACGGATCGAACTCCGCCAAATTCCAGGTTGCCTTATATAGCTTATGATTACTCTGCCCGTATCTTGCCGAAATTCACCTGACAGGTTCACGCCGTCGCTCCGCCATCCCAGATGCAATCGCCATGATGGATGTGGTTGTCCCTCAACCTGCGCAAACCGGCTCCAGGTGAGCATTTGTTGCGCTATGCTTCGTTCCACCACAGGAAGGGCATCCGTCAAGTGTTTTCGGTTAAGCTCCGAACCCGCCAGCAGTCGCCAACCCGTAAAGAGACGGGTGTTCCATCGGAAACCAGTCTGTGTAATCTGTTCATTCGACTGTCCATACTGGCTTATGTGACTGTCATTCCAGCCCGACCATACGCCCATCGGGCCCGTCTCTCGTCCGGTGCCGGAATGGGGCGGAGCCAGGCTATCACCCGAACCGCCGTAGAATGCCTTTCGTTGCGCCGCCTGCCGCGATAGGTAGAACCGGGCCTCGCGGTCGGTGAGCTCGTTGCGGTATGTGGCCTCGAGGTGACCCGAAAGGGATCGCTGGAGGATCTCTTCAGTGAGGCGTGCCTGTGGCGCAGCTACATACCAGTCGCTCCCTCCACGCCGTTCCTCTTCAATGGCGAGGCTGTTTAGACGGATGTTCCAGGTGCGTGACAGGCGCTTCTCTATCAAAAATCCTGTGGATGTGCCCCTCAGTCGCGCCACCTCGCTGAATCCATCGCCATCGTGGTCGTAGGGGGAGCGCAAACGGTGGTTGATGAAAGCCGTTGCGCTTGTCGGCCGCTTGTGAATCTTGTCGCGGCCCGTGGTAGGTTGCGGTCGTTGGGCCCAATCGGCATGCACACGCCAGAGGTGGTCGTCTGCACTTCCCCTATGCAGGATCGACGATTGCTGGAGCGCCCCCCAGCCCCGTTCTTGCGCCCTGCGTGTCACCACATTCACCACTCCACCCACGGCGTTTGCTGCGTAGGCAGCGGATCCTCCCCCCCTGAGCACTTCAATCCGGTCGATCAGGGCAGTCGGCAGGTGGTCGAGCCCATACGCCGTGTTGAGTCCACCCACGAGCGATTGCCCGTCGATCAATATCTGGGTGTACGGACCAGCCAGTCCGTTCAGTCGAACCTGAGTGTATCCACAGGTCTGGCAGTTGTTCTCTACCTGCACACCCGGTGTGTAGGGCAATGCCTCACCCAAATGGGTGGCGTTGACCTGTTCAATCCGCCGCGCGTCGATCGATTTGACCTCGGCCGGTGCACCGCAACTAATGTCTATCGCACTTTCAATCTGAACCTCTTCCAACTCTACCACTGCGGGTCGCAGGGTCACCGAAACGCCCTGGCAACCCCTATCACCCAGATCCAGGCGCAGGGTTTGGTAGCCAACGCTTCTGAAAATCAGTTGTTTTGGAGGATGTTGACTCTGCAATTGAAACACCCCGCCGCCGTCGGTCGTGGTGGCAGCGCCCGTAGATGTTTGAACGCTTGCCGCTGGTGCGGGTATGGAATCGATTCGTTCGCCTATGTTTATGCGCAGCCAGACGCGGCCCGAACAATCAGACCCCGTCGCAGCTTGTTGCCCACTCACCTGACTGATCTGGGTCATCAACAGCCCCGCAAGCAAGCCGATGTAACGGTATGAGATCCCTCTGAGCATTCGGTTCGTGTGGTTCGTTTAGGTTGATGGCAGAAGTATAACTAGGTATCTGGTAAAAGTGGTTCGTTTAGGTTGATGGCAGAAGTACTATGGGCATCAGGTAAAAGTGGTTCGTTTAGGTTGATGGTTTAACTGCAATGGGAATCCTCAAAAAGAGCGATTTGACACTACAAAAATAGAACAATCTAAATAAATATTTAGACTAATCTAAATTAAAAGATGACTTTAATATTTGGGGGCATCAACAACCTTGGTTATTTTCACTAAATGAAATGGTCATACAGGTTTTTTTTTCGGTGGATGATTTTCAGGCGTCTCCCCCTGGCCTGGCTGGCGGGACTGCAGTTACAATCGTGCGATGATCTTAAGTGTACAATATCACTAAGACATGGGTGGTTGAACCAGAATCCCTTCCGTTCCATTTATTTTGCCGCCCTTATGATGGCCGGCGAAATGGCGGGTGGACTACCAGCACTCCTGCACATACGGAAAAGGGGCTACAACAGCGCCATGCTCGTGACCCAAATCGAGGCGTCGTTCTACAAAAAGGCTGTCGGACGGATCACGTTCCGCTTCGAAGAAGTGGCCGCTATGAGGGCAGCAGTCGATGCCGCACAACTGTCGCCCGACCAGGGCGCCACCTACCTGGCCATCACCCGCGCATACAATGAGAGGGGCGACAAAATAGCCGAGGTGCGTGCCCTCTGGAGCTTCCGCGCCCGTAATGCTGACCGCCGGCAAAACTGAATCAGAACTATTGCCAAAACAGATATGAATCCGCCACCAATTATAGGCGGGTAACCAGTTCCATCATCTAATCGGGCAAAAAATGTAATAACTAAGCAGGGCTAAAGACCTCCGTCATCAGCAGAGAACCTGAGCTGTATCGCACCTCAACCCATCCATCCCCGGCCACCTCATTGCTGCAGCCGATTCGTCCGCCCATTTCCATCGCCTCGCAATTGAGCGGATAAACGAGGTTTTGGGTCACGATGCCCCCGGCCCTGCCCATGGGCATAAGAGAAAGCGTCGTTCCGGCCGCATACCATTTTCGAAAAACACGGGGCAACAAAAACGTTCGGGATTGATCGTCGATCAGGTTTAAGGTAATGCAATCTCCATACTCTGCCAAAACACTGAAGTGCGCCAGAAAATGGTCGCTGCGCCCCCCGCCGGCCCAGATGATGTGCGCTGAAGGGTGACCCCGTTCTATCAGGAAATCGAGACCCTTCTGTAAATCGGTCTTATTGGGGTCGGGGCGGAATAAAATCTCGGGTTTGCCTGGTTCAGCCGTATGGGGTAGGCCGGTAGACGAGATGGCTTTAGTGCTGTCGAAATCACCCAAAACCGCATCCACTGTGATGTTTAGTTCCCTCAGGCGATCGTAGGCGCCGTCCAGAGCCAAAAGGTAGGGACACCATTCAAGCAGGGCGGTCAACAGGTCATGACTGCACGCATCGCCGTTGGCCACCACGAGGGCAGGTTCTTGCAGTTCGCGTACAAAGTGGTGACTGCTCACAGTCGCCTATAGCTGTTTGTAGAGGCTGCGGGCAATCACAATCCGCTGTACCTCCGATGTGCCTTCGTAGATCTGGGTGATTTTGGCATCGCGCATCAAACGCTCCACATGGTATTCCTTCACATAGCCATAGCCACCGTGCACCTGAACCGCTTCGGTGGTTACCTTCATAGCGACCGATGAGGCGAACAATTTGGCCTGCGCACTGGCACTGTCGTAGTCGAGGTCCTGATCCTTCAACCAGGCGGCCTTGAGACACAACAGTCGGGCCGCCTCGATTTCTGTGGCCATATCGGCCAGCTTAAATTGGATGGCCTGGTGGTTCATGATTTCTGTGCCGAATGCCTTGCGCTCCCTGGCGTACTGAACCGAAAGTTCATAGGCTCCCGAGGCTATGCCGAGCGCCTGAGCTGCTATACCGATCCGTCCGCCCGACAAAACCTTCATGGCGAATTTGAAGCCGAAGCCGTCCTCGCCAATGCGGTGGCTTTTTGGAACCTTCACATCGGTAAACATAATGCTGTGCGTGTCGCTACCCCGAATGCCCATCTTGTCCTCTTTTTTCCCCACCTGGAAACCAGGCCATTCACGCTCCACAATAAAGGCATTGATGCCCCGGTGGCCCTTCTTCACATCAGTTTGGGCAATGACGATGTAAACCGCCGCACTATTACCGTTGGTGATCCAGTTTTTTGTTCCATTCAGCAGATAATGGTCACCCATATCGATGGCTGTGGTGCGCTGTGAGGTGGCATCAGAACCCGCTTCAGGCTCCGAAAGGCAGAAAGCGCCAATTTTCCGGCCGGCTGTGAGGTCGGGTAGGTAGCGCATCTTCAACTCTTCACTGGCATAAGTTTCAACGCCCCAACAAACCAATGAGTTGTTGACCGACATGCAGACAGAAGCAGAAGCGTCGATTTTGGATATTTCCTCCATCGCCAGCACGTAGGAAATGGTGTCCATACCCCCTCCACCATATTGCGGACTTACCATCATGCCCATCAATCCGAGATCTCCCATCATGCGGATCTCATCGGTCGGGAATTTTTGAAGGTTGTCGCGCTCAATAACCCCGGGCAACAATTGATTGCGTGCAAAATCGCGTGCGGCGTGACGAATCATTTCGTGTTCTTCGGTAAAATGTAGCTGCATAGGGAAGAGAAAATATAAGGGCACAAAGATAAGCGCATAAGGGCTTCCTATGGCTTGTGTTGAGTTGTGTTTCGTTATCCTATAAGACGATGGAGGCCAATTTTGAAAGGTGCCGTTTTTTCAGATCGTTGATAGCAGGGAGAAAGCTGTTCTGTGTTTACTAAAACAGGAGGGGAGAAAGATGTTCCGCCCACAGGTCGAGGATATCCTTACGGATGGTGGCGTTCACTGTTATAGCCAGTAGAATGGAGACCAGAAGGCCAATGCCCACCATCAGGATGTCTTTGCCAATTAACCTGAATGTTTTCTTCCAGCGCACCTCACCATGGTAGCCCGACAGCGTCATACCGATTTCTCTTCCGGCAAACAGTCCGATAAAGGCCCAGGTGGTGCTCATGGGTACGGTATTCACAAGCGTAAACCAAAAAAGAACCGCAGCATACACCAGGTCAATCATGGTGGCGGCCCGAACATCCGTAACATCCGATTTCTCGTCGACTACATTTTGGATTTTATCTCCCCTCAAATAAAAAAGCAGGGCCAATCCCGCGAAAATAAATGCGCAAAAAAAGATAAGTTGCTCAACGGATAAACTGCGCGGAAGGAAAACGGCCACATTGGCCGCATCCTGTGCAATCCAGAGATACCACAAAGTGCCACTGGTGATCCACTGAAAGCCTGTCCAAATGTGACTAGCCTCACCGCGCTGGAGCCAGCGCAAGGGTTTCGACAGCAGCCACCAAATCAGAAGGGCAATAAAAAATGCGATGAAATATCCGGAAACGCTTTTCTGCAGCATACCCGTTACCGTTCCCAGAGTTCCGGAAAAGGAGGTGAGCAACATAAAAGTGGTACTCACAGGGATGCGCAGTCGGGTAATAACCAAAAGCATTAATGGGGACGTCAATTGTAAAAACGAAAATTCAGTTGGAGACTCTGTTAGTCCTTTGCTCTGTAATCTCTGGTAGGATACATCCCCATCGTAGAGCGACCAGCTGACTACTATGGCCACCACAAAAAGGCTTCCGATGTAGAGCCAAAGGTAATACCAGGGATAGCGGTGATTCGATGATATGAATGTACCGATTGTCTGAATGCTGTCGTTGGCTACGGCCGAATAGCCTGCAAGCATAAATCCCAACCACATGGCGAGCTGGGGATATGGAGAAAGGGCCGCACACAAAGACAGCAGCACCAAAACAAGCAGGTAGAATTTACGCTCAGCGTGCAGGTGCACCATCAAGGTGCCCGCAGATTTGCCGGTTACCAGGGCAGGCGCAGTGGACGATTTTTTACCTTTCGATTTTTTGCCCTTCATAGGGTGATTCGGGTGCAAAATGCCACATTCACTTGATTGGAAGGCCTTTGAAATATTATAATTTTGTTAAGAATCACCCTTCGCTGTCAAACGAGTGCAAAGCGATATCCATTTTGGAGTGGATCATGACAGTATAAATGGGGCCACCAACGTGAATGCGGGTACTTCCACCCTTAGTTTTTCACCAGAAGGGAGTTGACCTAAAAAAAATCCATGCATTCGTCCCAACGGGTGAACAATCGGGCAGTAGGAACTGTATTCATGCCGACCCCCTGGCGGGATTTCCGGGTATTCGCCCACCAGTCCCTCACCCGAAACTTCACGGCGAATGACTGGTCCATCCGCGATAAACCACTGCCTGCGTGTCAAGCGGATTGGAAAAGACCCATGGTTTATGATGCAAACATGGTAGGCGAATACATAACCCTGGCTGTGCGGGGTGGAGTGTTCGGGCTTGTACTCGGGTTGAACCCGAACCTCAATAGAGCCGGTGGTCGACGATACCATACCAACAAATATAGAGGACAAACGGGTAGTTCAAATCAGACTGGCTTGAACTGCTCAAAGGCCTGCAGGCAGTCGAAGCAGTAGTGCATCGAACGGCATAAGGTAGGACCGAAAGGGGTTTTGAGAGTGGTGTTGACCGATGAGCAATAGGGACATTCTGTATGCTTCAACCGGTCGAGGTCGGGCTCGCCGTTGTGCCTGGGGGGAGGCGCCAGGCCGAAATTACGAATGACTTCCCGCCCCTTTTCGCTGATGCGGTTGCTGTTCCAGGTAACACTGAAATCGGTTTCAACCCGCACGTCGCGGTAGCCCAGAAGCCCGACCGCCTCTCCCACTTGTTTTTCCAAAAGGCGAATGGCGGGGCATCCGGTAAAGGTGGGGGTCATCCGAACGGAAACCGAATTGTCGCCGGACAGCTCTACCGCGGTGATGATGCCCAGATCAACAACCGACAAAGTGGGAATTTCCGGGTCCATAACCGTGTGCAGGGCATCCCAAATAGCATCGAGACCCGGATTGTTCGCTGCCGATGCGGCGCTGGGGAGAGTGTTGGGCTGGTTTACCATTCGGCCTGGGGGTCGAGACGAAATACTTCAGTCATTTCGGTGAGCAGCGGTTGCAGGAATTCAGTGTGGTAGCCTTTACGTCCCCCATACACGGGCTCCGTCCGATCGGGGTCGGGGAGGTGTAATCCGGCACTCTCCAAAATGGTATGCAAGGCTTCCAGCCACCTTTCCCTCCATTTCGCTTCAATAGGGGCGATGTTTGCATCATCGAGAATTTGCTCGCCTGGGCGTGACTCAAACATACCCAATGCCAAGCCAAATTGCCTGTTGATGGTCGTTTGCAGTCGGGAACGTACGGTTTCGCTACTGTTGCCCAGCTGGCCCACCATAGTTTTAGCGTGGAACATATGATATTTCACCTCCCCCCTGATTTTGGTGGCTAATTGGGCCAGGGGTTTGAAGGATGAATGCGACAAGGTCTCCATACGCAGTCCCGCCGCGAGGTCGAAAAACAGGTGACGCACGAGGCTGAAATCGTATTCACCAATCGGCCACTCCACGAGCTGGCAGCAGGAAAATGCGGCTTCATTGCGGGTGAAGGCATGAATATCGGGGTCGGGGGTGCCGAAATACTCATGGAGCAGGGTATAAAAGCCAAGAGCGTGCCCCATCTGATCCTGCGCAATCGATGAGAAGGCGATATCTTCTTCCAAAATCGGCCCGAGGCCGGTCCATTCCGAATGGCGGTGACCCAGAATCAGGTGATCATCGGCCAGGGCGGTTAATAAATGTCGAAGCGGCTCTAGATGAGTCTCCTCGATGGGGACGCTATTAAGGGGTAAGTTCATGGCTCATTTTTTCTCGGTACTCATCAATTTTATCATTTACCTTGTAGCCACCAGGGTCGCGATACGACTTTTCGGGGGTGGTGGCAAACATATCCTGATCCCCGTAGTCGAGGGCCAGTACGTGACGGGTATCCACCACCCACAGATTGGCCGTTTCACCCCTGCGACCAAATTGTTCCTTGGCATAAACCATGGCCAACTCCGGACTGGGTGCATGCACAATCCCCACCGCACCGTGGCGGTCGCCACGCTTTTTCTGATGAAACACCTGATAAGTGCCCCAATGGTCGTGGGGCGGCAGGGTATCAGCTGCCCCCGGTTCGTGGATGTGTAAGCCGAGGCGGTTGACCCGCGGGTCGAGTGAGCGAATCTCTACAGACATATTGGTTTTGTTTAAGCCAGTGGGGTAACGTACTGCGCATCGGCTTGTCGGAGGGCCTGACGTACCCAGGCGCCGTTTACTTCCGCCGCTTTCCGCACTGCCAATCGTTCAGCATTACAAGGGCCATTGCCACGAATGACGGCGAAGAACTCCGCCCAATCGGGGTCGCCAAACAGCCATTTGCCACTCTCAGGATCCTTGCGGAGCTCAGCATCCGGAAGTGTTAGTCCCAATTCCTGTATTTTAGGCACATAGAGCGACAAAAACTGCTGCCGCATATCATCGTTCGTGGCCATTTTCACCTTCCACTTCATGAGGGTAAGTGTGTGCTCGCTCATTTCGTCGGATGGACCAAAAAAATGCATGATGGGCTTCCACCAGCGGTTGAGAGCATCCTGCAGCATGCTCCTCTGAAGAGGCGTGCCGGTGGCGAGGTACACAAACACGCTGTGCCCCTGCTTAAGGTGAAAACTCTCTTCATAGCAGATCCGCTCCAGGGCGCGACAATAAGGACCATATGAGCCCTTGCTGTTGGCCACCTGGTTCACGATAGCCGCGGCGTCGATCAGAAATCCGATGACGGCCACATCGGCCCATGTTTTGGCGGGGTAGTTGAATACATTCGAATACTTTGATTTGCCATTGATCAGGTCGTTGGTCATAGCCTCGCGCGATTTACCCAAGGTCTCGGCGGCGCTGTACAACAACTGGGCATGCCCCACCTCATCCTGCACCTTGGCCATAAGGGCGAGCTTGCGGCGAAAACCGGGTGCCCGCGTAATCCATGTGCCCTCCGGAAGCGCGCCGATGATCTCCGAATGGGCATGTTGTTCGATCATGCGGATCAGCTGCCGACGGTATTCGGCGGGCATCCAATCGCGGGGTTCTACTTTTTCACCCCGGGTCACGCGCTCTTCAAAGGTTGCAAGCATTTCAGGGTCGTCGTTCGACACGGTCTTGCGGGACTCTTCTTTTGGGATATAGCCTCCTCCGTACATATTATTGGGGGTTAAATTATTGGGGGATAAAAGGTATTACAAACTGGGGTTGGATGGATTAAAATGAATGTTTTTCGGCCATTCTTCGTTTTGAATGGCTATGCCGGGGTCAATTTCCCCGGTCGACATAAACCCAAACAGCAGCTGATCGCTGAGTTGCCGGGCAATTTCGCTGATGCTCAGCGGTCCGTCGGGGCGGTACCACTCGTGAAGGGCGTTCAAGGTCGACAACAAGCCGGCGGCGGCGAGCTTCTCATTGATGGGGCGGAACAGTCCATCGCGCATTCCTTTTTGCAGGATTTCGATGAAGTAGTCGCGGTACTGGTGGCGCAGGTTGATGAAATGCCCCAAATGGGGTTCCGTGAGGTGCCTCCACTCCTGAGCGAATACCATCGATGCGTTGACATTGCCCGTCACCACCCGAACATGGCGATCTACGGCCATTCTCAACTGCATGGGCGCGGGCAAGTCCATTCGCATAATGGGCTCGAGTTGGGTGAAAAATTCTGTAGCCCGTTCAAAGAGTATGTTTTGGAGGACTTCCTCCTTAGATGAGTAGTGGTTGTAGATCGACGAGGCTTCCATTCCACTGGCCGCAGCCAAATCCCTCATAGAGGTGGCGGAAAAGCCTTTTTCGCGAAATAACCGAATGGCTGCTCGAAAAATCTTCTCTTTACTTCCCCGGATTGGTACTGATTTGAGCTTCATGATGGATGCTTATACGAACAATCGTTAGCAAAAGTAGTGAAATCAAAGCTCCCGTGTGTAGATAGAACGCAGAAATATTATTTTTTTATGAACGATCGTTAGTTTCATCGTCATTTTCTGTATTTTTAGGCGTGACCCGCAACGCTGATGATTTTTTTTCGATTGGATGTGGCCGCTGTGCACTCGGTGGCACACCCGATTGTAAGGTCCACCGATGGTCGGCGATGTTGCAGCAGTTGCGGACGATGGCTCTACAAGCCGGACTCACTGAA
>Ga0194119_10012690_pt1 | contig 10633 bp, 3 predicted proteins | sample TA2MahC100mmetaG_FD_148620 | JGI IMG/M metagenome (GOLD analysis project Ga0194119, IMG submission 148620) | Freshwater microbial communities from Lake Tanganyika, Tanzania - TA2015018 Mahale Deep Cast 100m | ecosystem: Environmental > Aquatic > Freshwater > Lake | place: Tanzania: Lake... | reverse complement strand
CAGCAGACGGGTGGCGAACGGCAGAGAATGCAAAAATGGTGGGCGAGATAGGATTCGAACCTACGAACCTCGTGTATGTGAGACACGCGCTCTAACCAACTGAGCTACTCGCCCACCCTGGCTATATTATAGCAGCAAACGGCCAAAAATGCAACAGGAATAGGCCACTTTTTTGGTTGACAAGACCACAACAGTATGCTAAAATGAGCACAAAGCCTGAGGCAGCTTTTAAATCTCTTGGGAGGAGGGACAAAGATATGCCCTACGTGATCGCTCAGCCCTGCATCACGGTCAAGGACACGGCCTGCGTGGCCGTGTGCCCGGTGGACTGCATCCACCCGGCCAAGACAGAGGCCGACTACGGAAAGGTGGAGCAGCTCTACATCGACCCGGACGAGTGCATCGAATGCGGTGCCTGCGAGCCCGAATGCCCCGTCAACGCCATTCGCGCCGGCGATGACCTGCCGGAGGAGTGGAAGAAGTTCGCCGAGAAGAATGCCGACTACTTCAAGCTCTCCGGCGCAGACTTCGAGGCCAAGTGGGGCTCGCCTGGCCGGTAATCAGCACAGGCAGTTTCAGGGGCAGCCGGACTGCCGCACCTGGAGAGCCCAGAGAGGAAAAGGTCGCCAAGCTTAGCTTGGCGACCTTTTCGCGCGAAGAGCAGACCTTGACCCAGGCAGCCAGGCTACTGGCAGTCTGGGCACGGCGGCGCATCCTGTGCACGGTAGCAAGCCAGATTCATAGGTACGCCTTCGTAACCCTTGGTCACATCGCCACTACTGTAACCAGTGGCCTTCTCGATTACCACCACACCCAGCGAGGCGCCGCCCTGCGTGTTGCACTGAGCTGATACCACACCAGAGCCGTGCCAGCCGTCCGGGAAGATGCCCATGTTGGCCATCTTGACGTAGTCCACCTGCTTCTCGTTTAGAGTCTGGCAGATGCTGTAGAGGTAGCCGTTCTGGTCGAAGAAGTCAATGCGCACTACAGTTGATCCTGGTGTGCGGTTGAGGTTCTGGATGGCGATGTCGGTAGTCCAGGTAGTGCCGGCCGGTTCGTAGAGGTCATGGTATTTCTTGGCCAGCAAGGGCAGACCCACGGCTTGCACTCCTATAGCGTTGCGCGCTGACAAGGAGTTGTAAGCCACGGCCTGGCCGGTATTGTAGTTCACCAGGCTGACGACCGAAAGGATGTTGGGCGCATTGACCGGCGGGTCGCCAGGGCCCCACCAGTTCTGCGACTCTACCCGGGCTGAGCCGACGTATTGGCCAGGCAGGTTGTTGATCACCGGCAGGTAGAAGACCTGGGAGCCCCGCGGGCAGATCCACTCCACTACACTATCAATGATGTCCCCGCTGTTGTCGTAGAAGGTAACTTTTACCAGGGCATTGACTGTGGAACTGAGGTTTTGTACCTGGATGCCGGCATTCCAGCCATTGAACTCGCGATAGATCAGCGGAGCGAAGTTGTCCAGCGAGCCCCAGGTGATCGTGCCGCCAGGGGTCCACAGGTCAGCAGGCAGAGCCCGATAGCTCATGAGCATGGTCTGGTTCTTGTCCACCTGATCCACGACGATGCCCATGGGCTGGGAGGTGCGAATCCACACTGAACCCAGCCAGTTCGTTCCTAGATAGGTCGGTTGGTCCACACGGACGCTTTCTCCGGGGCAAAGAGCCAGAACCTCCACAACCTCAGCGCGCAGGCAATCGCCCTGCTTGTAGTACCAGAGCTCTACGGAGGTACACTCATTGCCGCTGTTTTGTATCCAGAGGGTAGAAGTCCAAAGCAAGGGGTTGTTCTGGCCCAGGTTAAGCGTGGCGTAGTACATGTAAGCACCGGTGCGTGGGTCGCGCTGCCCCTCCATGACCTCCGAGATGCCGATGTAAGCCCCTGAGCGTACGGTCTGGCCGCCGATGCCCATCTGGATACGGTTCACACTCACCGCTGCCGGCTGGCCGGCTGCCTGCATGGTCAGGAAGAGTCCTTCCACGTAGTCGGTCGCCGCCAGGCAGGTCTGTCTCTCCGCATACGTCCACTGTTCCTGGCTCAGGCTGACTACGACGCCGGCGGTAGGTGCGAAAGGCTGACCGTTGCAGTCCACCACGTGAGCACCGTATAACTTGTACGTCCAGGCGGCACCCACTGGCACCCGGCCGGTCATCTCCAGCTTGATGGCACCTTTACACTGCGGGCCGCAGTAGGGACCAGAGTAGCCGTACAGCAGCAAGGCGAACTTGCCTGGTGCCCGGCCCACGTTCTGCACCTGAATCCAGGTTTCCCAGCCATCCGTGGTCTGGATGATGGGCACCTGGATGATGACGTTGTCGCAGGGCGGGGACGTGGGTGTGGACGTAGGTGTCGCTGTGGGTGTAGGCGTGCCCGGCGTCGGCGTTATCACCTGCGTTGCCACTTTGGTTGGTGTGCTGGTTGGCGTGCTGGTGGGCGTACGGGTGCGCGTTGGCGTGGGTGTGTAGGTTGTCCGGCCACCGAAGGCGTGATAGGTGTTATGGCACTCAACGACGAGAAGCTTGACTTGCAAGCCACCATACGTGGTGACAGCATAGCCAGACGGGAGCTGGACGGTGACGGTGTAGTAGCCTGGATCAAGTGGGTAGAAGCAGCGTTGCTGGGTGGTGCTATTGCTCGTCCAGGTGCCAACGACCGTACCATGGCTGTCCACCACCGTAACATTAGCCCCGGGCAGGGGCGGCTCGGCGTAGCTATCGCGCAGGCCGTTGCCATTCAGGTCATGGAAGACCGTGATGCAGATGCCGCCAGGAATGACCGGCGTGGCCATGGGGGCTGGTGCCACTGCCGCCGTGCTCTGGGTGTAGTTCAGGCGCAGCACCGGTTTGATGCCCAGGCCGCGGTTACCGTAGCCACTGCTCCAGCCGAAGAGATTGTCTATGCCGCCGTCCGGCCCGTCCAGGCGGAAGGAGACAGCACGGTTGGTCAGGTTCAGCTCCAAGAGGCGTAACTGTTCATCGGTAAGCACAAAGGTGTTCAAGCGCCCCACGGCCAGATCGCCTTCTGTGAGCACGGGCGGTACGGTACCCGATGGGGTGAATCCGTGGATCGTCTCGTAGTTGTGGTTGGGCCAATTGGTGTCTACCCCGTTGCTGCACAGAAGCTCCAAGCGCCACTGACCACCGTAGCTCAGGTATTCGCTAGTCTGGCCAGTGAGCTCCACCGTGGCCCAGTTGATGTGCGCGCCCAGCGGGATAGCGGAGAGATCGAACTGCATGGCCCCGTGGTAGAGGACGCCCTGATAGAACCCGGCATAGATGTTGCTGTCACCGAAGTGGTTGCCGGTGGGTTCGTCGCTCTTCACCCAGCCCACAGCGTTGGGGTAGGGCGAAACAGTAACCGTGGTACCGATCCCAGAAGGTGGTGTGGCCGTAGCCGTGGGGGGCACAGTCGTGGCTGTGGCCACCGGTATGGGCGTGCGGGTAGCGGTGGGGGTAGCTGCCGGCGGGCGAGTGGGTGTAGCCGTGGGTGCCGGCGCACCGGAGAGGGTGCGGTAGGCATCAATGCGCCCATGGCCGTACAGCGGATCCCAACCGGGGGCACCCAGGTCATCGGCTCCTTGCTGGATAGCTTGCACTACCTGATCAACCGTGTATCCTGGGTAGCGGGAGAGCACCAGGGAGGCCAACCCGGCCACGTGCGCTGCTGCTCCCGAGGTGTTGCTCCACACGGCATAGGTATAGCCCGTGCCTTGCCAGAAGGTGCCCAGGACGTAATCGCCAGGGGCAGACACGTCCACGTAAGAGCCTTGCCCGGTCCAGTCGGGATGGTTATCGGTCCTATCGGTGGCGGAGGCAGCAAGCACGTGGTCAAAAGCCGCCGGGTACATGTAGGTATCGCCGCCGTAGGCCGGGGCGATGAGCACTGCCCCCTTGCTATAGGCATAATTGACAGCATCTTGACCAACCAGGGAGTAGGTGCCCCGGATATCCAGATCCAGGACGCGCGCGCCCTGATTGACGGCCCAAGTGATACCATTGGCTACTGCTGCCCAGGTGCCACCACTCGCTCCGGTCACCTTGACCGGCAGGAGACGAGCGCCCCAAGAGACGCCAGCCATACCCACACCATTGTTGGTCACGGCGGCGGCGATGCCTGCTGACCAGGTGCTGCGGCCATCGTCGTCCGCGGGGGGCTTCGTCTCATCCAGGAAGTTGCGGCCAGGGATGATTTTGGCCGCCAGATCGGGATGGGTCAGGTCCAGACCTGTGCCCACGATGGCGATGATTACGCTGGAGGAACCTGTGCTGAGGTTCCAGGCCGCCGGGGCGGCGATGTCCGCCCCAGGGGTGCCACCTAGCTGCCCGGTGTTGTTCAGGTTCCATTGGTAGGTGGCATAGAGACTATCGTTGGGGGAGAGAGCCGCCTCGGCCACGCCGGCCAGATCCACCGGGATGGGCCGCCCGGCCTCAGCGGCCAGGGCTGGCGGCAGAGCCTTTGCGGCGCTAGCGTCCCACAAGGCGGGGATAGCCATGTCCACCAGGTAGTTCGGCTCAGCGTAGGCCACTAACGGGTTAGCGGCCAACACTTTGGCCAGGGTCAGTTCCTGGCCAACGGGCACGGTTACCAGATGGACGTCCAGAGCAGCAAGCTGCCCCTTCTCGGCCAGACCTTCCGCCGCCAGAAGGCCCTCCAGCTCAGATTTGGCGATTCCCGGCTGGAATTTGACCAGAAGCTCCCCAGGTACGAATTGGGCCGCGGGCGCTGTAGCCGGCCTGACGGGGGGGACGCCAGGGTCTTGGGCCAGAGCCACGGGCAGAGCCAGGATAAGCAACGCCAGGACGAAAACGATGCCCAGTTGCAGCGCCCAGAAGTTCTTGTTCCTGTTCATGTTTCACCTCGATTTAGATTAATATCAGGACGCAGATTCACACCCCGCCCCGAAACGGCGAGCCGTGCGCGGGGCGGGGCGCTAATCCGCGTCCCGGCCCATATACAGATAACGCCGTAGCCAGGGATTTGGATACGGCGTTCTGGCCGCTTTCTAGGGATAGTTGCGCCAGAGAACGGGCAGGTAAAGCCACCACCCCGGTACGATGGTTACCTGGGTAAAGCCAGCCGCGGTGCCGGAAACAGCGAATATGCTCGTTGTGCCCAGGGTTTGGCCAGAAGTCAAAGTGGCCGTAAAGCAACCGCGCCAGGTTGGACCGAATGGTGGGCTGATGGTTCCTTTGCCTGGATCATCGCTGTAGAGGTCAACCCGTGTGCCGTCGGCCACCGGGTTGCCATAGCGATCAGTAACGCAGGCGGTAATCGTAGCGCGGGCACCCCCGGCCGGTAGGCGATCCGGCTCAATCGTCACGCTTATGCTGAAAGGACCGGCCGGAGTGAACACGACGCTGGCCTGGCTAAAGTCAGTTCCCACCGTCGCTGTCACGGTTACGGTGGTGGCCGTGTAGGAACTCAAGGTAGCGGTGGCCATACCAGCGGCGGTGAACCCTGTGGCGGGCGTAATGCTCCCCGCCGGGCCGACGTCAAACATCACCGGTGTGCCATCCAAAGCCGGGGAGCCTTGTTGATCGGTGACGGTGACGGTAACCTGGGCGGTCTGACCTACTGTACAACTCGCCGGGTAAGCCTGCACGGTCACGTGGAAAGCTATAGGGGTGAAGATGATGGTGTTTGTGCCCACTGCTGTACCGGCCGTGGCGGTCACCGTAGCCGCGCCCGCCACACCGGAGCTGAGCGTTGCGGTGGCTACACCACCTGCGGTGCCCACCACGGTAGGCGTTAAGGTGAAACTGGTGGTCAGGCTGGTGGTGAAAGTCACCACTGTGTTGTCCGCCACAACGTTGCCGGCGTGATCTATCACGGTGGCGGTTATGATGGTTGTCGTGCTACCATCGGCGGGGAGTTGTGTAGGATAGGCGGTGACAGACACGGTGTAGGGTGGTCCGGGGTCGAAGATGACGCTGGTGGTGCCCACCCGGCCCTGCGCGGTGGCTGTAACGACGGCCGTACCAACGAGGTTGGAGTGCAGAGTCGCTGTGGCGACGCCGCTTACAGTGGGAACCGGATAGAGCGGGTTGATGGTTCCCAGGCTGCTGAGGATGGTCACCAGCGTGCCATCGGCCACGGGGTTGGTATAGCGATCGGTCACAGCGGCGAAGAGGGTCGCCGTCTGCTCCACGGCCAGGCGTGGCGGCATGGCCCACAGGGTCACCGTGTGGGGAGCATCCGGTAGCAGATTCACGGTGGCCAGACCAACAGCGGCCCCGGCGGAGGCGCTGATGGTGGCCACACCGGCCGTCGTGCCGGCCGTGATCGTGGTGGTAGCCACCCCACCTGTAGTGAGCCGGCTGTCCGGGTTCACGCCGACGCCCAGATTGGTGCCGAAGGTTACCAGTGTACCGTCCGCCACGCGGTTGCCCCACATATCGTGCACCGTGGCGGTGACGGTGGCCGTCGCCACGCCACCAACGGGCAGGCTGGCCGGGGCCACCGTTACGGTTACCAGGCTCGGATCGCCCGGAATGACCACAGTAGCTGCCTGGGCGCGGTTGTTACCCAGATAGCTCTCACCGCCAACTACGGTGCCTTCCACCGTGTTGGTGAGGATGGTGCCGCTGGGCACGCCGGTCGAGAGCTGGCCGGTGACCGTGAGCACACGCCGGGTGTTGGGGAACAGGTTGGCGAACGTCCAGGTTCGCCACTGGCCCTCCCCGCCTGCCGGAGGGCTGCTGGCGTCCAGGTAGAGAACGCCGTTAGGCAGAGTATCACTGATGGTCAGGGTATTAATAGTTGCCGTCCCGGTATTGCTGTAGCTGATAGTGTAGGTAATGGTGGCCCCGGGTCTGGCCTGGGGAGTGGCGGCCTTACTCACGTTCAGATCCACGCCCTGCACGATCACGGCGGGTGTGCTCACCGCACGATTATTACTGTAATCCCTTTCCCAGGTGCGCGTGGAGATGGTGGCCGTATTGGTCAATACCATCCCGCCAGGGGCGCGTGTGTCGACGCCGAGAAGCAATTGCAACTCCGGGTACCCTGATCGTGTAAGCACGTCCCTGGTCCAGATGATCGTGGAAGAATCGCTAATAACCCTGGCAAAACCGAGAGCTGGGCCATTATCGGATAGCCAGGTGGTGCTGATAGGCAGGGTATCGGTGATGCGAATGGTTGCAGCATCAGCCGGGCCATAGCTACCATAGGCAATCTTGTAGGTCAAGGTGTCATTGGGATTGACGGTGGAAACGGCAATAGTTTTGCTAACATAGATGTCTGCGGTCCAGACCTGAATGCTTACACCAGCTTGATTGTTGCCAGGATTGCCATCCGCCGTGGTGGACGTAATGCTGGCGCTATTGGACAAGCCTTCGCTAGTTCCCCAACTCTGGTTGGGATCTACCCGCGCCGTGATGGTGACGACTCCCCCCTGGCCGGGGGCGAGGTCGCCCAGGCTCCAGGAGTAGGTGATCCCCGGCGTGGGGGTGATGGGCGGACTGGCAGTGAAATGAATATCTGTCAGCCTGGGCGTCATTTCGTCTTTCAAGACCACGTTCCTGGCTACAGCTCCACTGCTGGCGCTGGCCTGGGCCGCCAGGCCGGGGGCCATGATGCTGCCCGGGTTGTTCGTGTAGACCAGGGTGAAGGTTACAACCTCGCCGGGCGTAGCCGTGGCAGGCATCGCCGTCATGCTGACTGCCAGATCGGCGGGGAGGAAGGTCACGGGCACAGTGCCACTGCGACTACCCACCGTGGCCGTGACCGTGGCGATGCCGTTCAGCGCCCCGGAGGTCAGCGTGGTCGTAGCCACTCCGTTGGCCGTATTGGCCGTCAGGGGGTTGATCGTGCCGAGGGTGGTAGTGAAGGCCACAGCCGTGCCAGCGGCCACACGATTGTTGTACTGGTCAGTGACCGTGGCGGTGATCGTGGCTGTGGCGCCGTCCACGGGGATGCTCAAAGGATGGGCCTGGAGCGTCACCGTGGTCGGGGCGCCGGGACGGAAGGTCGCCGTCGCGGTGCCACTTTTGAGGCCCCCATCGCCCTGAGTCACCGCCGTCACCGTGACCAGGCCGGTGACACGCGAACCGAGCGTCGTGGTGGCCAGACCATTGCTGGTCACGTTGGTGGGGGGCACAACACTACCCCCCGAGCTGACGGTGAAGGTGACCAGGGTGTTATTGGCCACGGCGTTGCCGTAGAAGTCTTTCACGGTGCTGGTCACCAGAGCGATGTCGTCCACGGTCAGGTCTGGCGGGTTAATCGTTACCGTCACGGTAAACGGTGCTCCTGGCAGGAAGGTGACGGAGGTATAGCCACTCTTGCCATCGGCAAAGGCGGTTACCATCGCTGTACCGGCCACATAGCCAGAGGTGAGCGTGGCGGTGGCGATGCCGTTGGCCGTGGGGCGGCTGGCTGGGACGATGACGCCCAGGCTGGCCGTGAAGGTGACCGGCGTGCCGTCAGCCACCGGGTTGCTGTACTGATCGCGCACAGTGGCCGTGACGCTGGCCTGTGCGCCCCCCACCAGGATACTCGACGGGTAGGCACTTACGGTCACTGTGTATGGTGCATCCGGGACTACCGTAGTAACGGCCAGGGCCTGATTATCGCTCTGATCGCTCTCTGGCGCGGAGGTGCTAATCTGCACCGTATTGGTGAGCACCGTCCGGCCGGGTACGCTGGGCGAGATGACGCCAATGAGGGTGATAGTTCCACTGCTGCCCAGGTTCAGGCTGCCCAGGCCCCAGGTGAGCACGGGGCCAAGAATGCTGCCGGGTGCCGGACTGGCACTGCCATAGCTCACCCCGTTGGGCAGGGTGTCCGTCACCACCACATCACTGGCCACAAAATTGCCTGTATTGGTGTAAGTGATAGTATAGGTGACCGGTCGGTTGGGTTGCGCCGTAGATGGGGCGACCTTGTTCACTACCAAGTCGGCCGCCTGCACGGTGGTCCTGGTAGGCGGCGGCTGATTGTTAGCGTAGTTGCTCTCTGGCGTCTGTGTGCCAATGGCCACGAAGTTGTCCAGGCGGGTGCCGGCCGGCAGAGTAGAGCTGACGTTAACCACCAGCGAGAAGGAGGCGCTCTGGCTACCTGCCAGGGTGCCCACCGTCCACACTACTGTCTGCCCGACAACGGTGTGGGGCAAAACACTGGTGTCCCAGGCGTAGGTAACGCCGGCCGGTAGCGTGTCGGTGATGAGCACGCCAGTCGCCGTGGCCGGACCCAGGTTCTGGTAAATGATGTTGTAGATCAATTGGTCGCCGGGGAAGACAGTGCTCGGCCCGCTTTTGACGATCACGACATCCGCCGTCTGCACCGTTGTGGTCACCGTGCCGGTGTTGTTGGCCAGGTTGGTTTCGGCGGTGGCGGTGGCGATGGTAGCGGTGTTGGCGAACTGTGAGCTGCTGCCCCAGGTGCGGGCAGGATCCAGGCGACCGGTGATAGTGATGATCCCGCCCTCGTCTGTAGCGAGAGGGGCCACCTGCCAGGTGTAGGTGACACCAGCAGTGGGCGTAATGAGTGCCCCACTAGAGACAAAGGTGACGTTGGTGAGGGAGATAGGGATGATGTCCGTGATGATCACGTCCGTGGCTGTGATCGTACCAGAGTTGGAGTAGGTGAGGGTATAGGTGATGAGGTCGCCTGGCACTACCGGGGTCGCCGGGCTCGCCGCCTTGACGATACCCAGGTCGGCAGATTCGGCAACTTGTACGGTATCCAGGTCGGGGTCGGTGGTAGTCGTGACGATAGTCGTGCTGGCCAAAGTGCTGGCGGGCCGGGCAGGGTTGGCCATCTTGGTGCTCGTAATCGCGAGCACAGTGTTAAGGCTGGGAAGTTCAGGATTGGGATTGCTGGCGGGGTGTGCGGTGCTGGGAGTGCTTGCCAGCACAAAGAGGGTAGCCAGGCAAAGAAGCAGCCCAGCGCGAGGTGACAGCAAGACTGCAAACTTCCTAAAGTTGACCGTTCTCATGTCCTACTCCTTGTCTTGGAGGGCTTTCAGGTGGTACGTCTCCTGCTTTTCCTACCAGGGGCATGTTGATCACAAGAATATAAAACGCCAAACAAGGGTCAAAGGATACAGCCTTAACCCGATTTTGGGCGGCTATTTTTGCCAGCGTGCAAAACCATTGGAGTTTGGACAAAGTTGAGAAACCAGGTTTTTCCTGTTCCGCAATGCTTCCTAAGAGTGTCAGAAGTGCCCGCAAACGTGCACATTTTGGGTACAAAGGCTCTCAAAAACCTGGTTTCTGGCCATTCTTCTAAGAAGTCAGGTGCGACGCATCTGCGAGGTGCGTCGCACCTGAGGAGTGACCCCATCCAGGGCCTGTGGTTCTTGGTTCATCTGTTCTGGAGTCAGGGTGGAACGGAGCAGGACCTGCCGTGACCAACCTCAGCCATCGCTCAGGGTGCGGGTTAATAGCGAGGGGTGAGGAGGCGCGGCGGATCAATGCCATCGTCACCCAAGGGCTGTGGTGGGTTGATGAGGGGCGGTGGGTCAATGCCATCATCACCCAAGGGCTGTGGTGGGTTGATGAGGGGCGGCGGATCTATGCCGTCGCCATCGCCCAAGGGTTGAGGCGGGGTGAGAAGGCGCGGCGGGTCGATGCCATCGCCCAAGGGTTGAGGCGGGGTGAGGAGGCGCGGCGGGTCGATGCCA
>Ga0194119_10012686_pt1 | contig 10635 bp, 10 predicted proteins | sample TA2MahC100mmetaG_FD_148620 | JGI IMG/M metagenome (GOLD analysis project Ga0194119, IMG submission 148620) | Freshwater microbial communities from Lake Tanganyika, Tanzania - TA2015018 Mahale Deep Cast 100m | ecosystem: Environmental > Aquatic > Freshwater > Lake | place: Tanzania: Lake... | reverse complement strand
GTGCAAGCTCATCCCACCGTCCTAGGCCCAGCGGACTTCCACGCTGCCGCCAAAGGTCTCGATCCGGCGTGGTGACGGATACCGCAACTCCGGGTTTTCTTCTTCACCTTTTGGGTGAACGACCGGTACGCTCTTTTCTTCGCTCATCCCGTTGAGTATCCATCACTTCATGCCCGACCGGCCACCCCAACTGCCGGATTTAGGGTCAACACTCCGCCAGGTACAATGTCAGATGAGGTATCAACATGACTGATCAACCCCAACCAACACTCCGCCAGGGTTCAACCGGGCCAGCCGTTGTCACACTGCAGAATAACCTCAATCGTGCACTAGTCCCCAGCCCCAGACTCAACCCAGACGGGGTCTTTGGTTCAGCCACACTGAATACTGTTCGGAAATTTCAGACTCAGCGGCGAATTGGTGTGGATGGTATTGTCGGCCCGGTGACACAATGTGTTTTGCGAGGGGGCCCACGATCCGCTCCCGTCATCCATGCTGTTCGCCTGATTCCCCAACCGACACCTTCAACGTGCTGGGCCGCGGCGACAGCAATGCTGAAAAACACGACGGTCAATGCGGTAATCGCGGCAACACCACCAGACATGATCTTAGATGGCGGAATTCATAACTTTTCAGACAGAGCCGACAATGTGAGCGGCAATCAGCAGTTTGCAGGAGCTCATAACCTCCGGTACCACCCACCGATGTCATGGACCGTTCCTGCTTTTGTGGGCCTGATTCGACAGAGCCCTGCGATACTCTCCATGCTCTGGAGTGCCGGCACTTACGCTGCAGGGGCAGGATCGTCCGGACATCTCGTTGTCGTGTATGGAGTCGACTCCGAGGGAGACGCGACTGAACAGGGTACGCTTCTGCACATTCATGACCCATGGGCACCAGGAGTCGGAAAGACCCATCAGATCAGCTATTACCGCCTCGTCAACGAGACTCCATGTTTCACGTATGGTGTCTTCACTCGGTGACATGCCGGTTGCGAACACTTGAAGCCGCCCCCAGTGCCCGGCAGGAGTTGGCTCTTCGCAACAATCCCGGGCAAGGCACCATTTCAATGGCCACGTCACTCGGTCAGGCAGGAACATTCCGGCGACACCGTGATGGCTTTGCTATTTGACCTGAACAAGTCGAGGCTTCACATCCTTTCGCGACCCTCGCCCAGGGAAGAGCTGTCGATAGAACGATTCGATTGCCGCCCGGGAATCACCACGGTGAAACAGATTCAGAATAAAGGACGCCCCTTCCGGCGGGAACGCATGGATTAGATTTTCAGTATGCTCATCAAATGACAACTGGTCTCCGTGCTGAACCATCCTCGCAGGAAACTTCGCGTTAAGAGCCCGCTGAACTCGAAGGGATTCAGGGCTGTAGGATACCGGAACACCCCTCACGAGCTTTATGAATCGCACACTGCCCTGAGGATCCTTCGGATCAACGACGTCCAGAGCGAAGCAAACTACCAGGCCTTTGCCGCCGATGAGGGCCGCCGCCGATCGCTCCCGTTGAAAGAAGCATCCGTGGACCGCGTTTGTTCTTTGTAGGTGCGGGCTAGTAAGCCGCCAACCAGCGCGCCTTTTCGATCAGCTTCGCTTTGTTGGGCAGAAACGCCTCTTCGAGCGGCGGGCTGTAGGGCACCGGCGTATCGGGCGCGGCGATGCGCAGCACCGGGCCGTCCAGATACTCAAAGGCCTTCTCGCTGATGCGCGCGCTGATCTCGCCACCGATGCCCCCGGTGAGCGTGGCCTCGTGCAGCACAATTGCCTTCGACGTCTTCTTCACGCTCGCCAGCACCGCCTCTTCGTCGAGCGGCAGCAGCGTGCGCAGGTCCAACACTTCGAGCGACAGACCCTCGCGGTCGAGTTCCTCGGCCGCCTCCATGGCCACATGGACCATCGCGCCGTAGGTGATCACGGAAAGGTGGCGGCCCTCGCGGCACACCTTGGCCTTGCCGATCGGCACCGTGTACTCGGCTTCGGGGATGTCTTCCTTCACGCGGCGGTACAGCGCCTTGTGCTCAAAGAAAATCACCGGATCGTTGTCGCGAATGGCGGACTTGATCAGGCCCTTGGCGTCATAGGCCGACGACGGTTCCACCACCTTCAGACCCGGCGTGTGGACAAACCAAGCTTCGGGATTCTGTGAGTGATAGGGACCGCCGTGAATGCCGCCGCCCGAAGGCGCGCGCACCACCAGTGGCGCCGGCGCATTCCAGCGGTACCGGCACTTAGCGGCAAAGTTGACGATCTGATCGAAGCCGCACGTGATGAAGTCGGAAAACTGCATTTCCGCCACCGGGCGCAAACCCATGTAGCTGGCGCCGATGGCCGCGCCAACGATGGCGGACTCAGAGATCGGCGTGTCCACCACGCGCTTGTCGCCGAAACGTTCGAGCAGTCCTTCGGTCACCTTGAACGCGCCGCCGTAAATGCCAATGTCCTCGCCCAGCAGGAACACGTTTGAGTCGCGCTCCATCTCCTCGCGGATGCCCTGGCGGATCGCCTCCAGATAAGTTGCCTGCATCTAGCGCTGCTCCTCGTACACGCCTTCGGTGAGGGTCGAGGCATTGGGCAGCGGGCTGGCTTCGGCCCACGCAATCGCCTCATCCACCTCGCGGCGCACCTGCGCGTAGAGAATTTCAAACGACTCGCGCGTGGCGTCGCCGCGAGCCACCATGTGTTTTTCCAGGCGCTGAATCGGGTCCTTCTCGGCCCACTCGCTCCACAGGTAGCTGGGCACGTAGTCGCCGGCGTCGTGCGCCGAGTGGCCGGTCATGCGGAACGTTTTGCACTCCAGTAGATACGGCCCCAGACCCTCGCGGCAATGCGCGGCGGCGCGGCGCGTGGCCTCATACACCGCCCACACATCATTACCGTCCACAATTTCCGCGGGAATACCGTAGCCGGGCGCGCGGTCGGCCACATGTTCGCACGCCATCTGTTTTTCCAGCGGCGTCGAGTAGGCGTACTGGTTGTTGTTGCAGATGAACACCACCGGCGCTTTTTGCACGGCCGCCAGATTCAAGCCCTCGTGCCAGTCGCCGCGCGACGTCGCGCCGTCCCCGAAATAGTTGAATACGATATTGCGCGAGCCTTGGTACTTCAGTGCCATCGCCGCACCGGTGGCCACCGGAACGCTGGCCGCCATAGCCGAGATGATCGCCACAATGCGGCGGCGCAAATCGCCCATGTGCATGTTGCCGTCGCGCCCGCGCGTCAGTCCACCCACCCGGCCCATATACTGCGCAAACACCTCGCGCGGCAGAATGCCGCGAATGAAGTAGAGGCCCAGGTCGCGGTGGCACGGAAACAGAACGTCTTCCGGCTCGGCCACGAGTCCAGAGCCGACGCAAATTGCCTCTTGCCCTCGGCCCACATAGACGCCGCCCAAGATCTTGCCTTGCCGGTATAGCTTACGTTCGATCCGCTCTTCCACTTCACGCTGTAAGAACATGTAGTAGAGGAACCGGACGCTCAATTCAAGGTCGGGTCCAAGTGCGGGTGATGAGGGGCTAAGCGCGGGTTTTGCAGTGGCCATCGTGCCTCCGGTTGGAGAATCCAAACGCTTCAGTATAGCCTGCGGGACGGGCGCGGGTGTTCTATTTCTTCATTTTGTGAAGGGAGTGACAGCCCTTGCAACTGGCCAGCACGGAGTTGTTCAACGCAGCTTTGGCTTCGTCTACATTCTTGGCCGCCGCAGCCGACGCCAACGCTGTGCCGCCGTCCTGCAACTGCTTGGAAGCATCCGCCCAGGCTTTGTCCGGGCAGCGTCCGTCGGCCATCAGCACATGGCCCGCTTCGCTCAGCATCTGGCCATGCACCACCAGGTCGGCCCACTCTTTGTCGTCCGCCGGCGCGCCCTTCAGCATCTTGGCGGCCGCTGAACAGTGCGGACCGTTAATCGTCTTCATCCACGTTTTGGTTTCCAGCGGGCGCGTTTTGCCCTTGCTCACCTGCGCGGCCACTTGCCAGCCGGTCAAGGCCAACGCCGCCACCGCCACGGTCATCATCCATTTCTTCATGCCAACGCTCCTTGGTTTGAATCTTCGCCCTTGGTCACCCGATCCCCCTGGTCCGCTGGTTGGTAATGGGCGATTCCTCACTTTCTATCATGATTTGCGCTCCCGCGCAGCCGCGCTACCATCAACGTGATATGCGGATTTTGTTTTTGCTCGCTCTTTCCATCACACTCATCCGTGCCGCAGATTACCCGTACGGCGCGGACTCGTCGCGCCAGCCCAGAGTGCCCCAAGGCAAAGTCACGCAACACACCTGGGCCTCCAGCAAAATCTACCCGGGCTCCTCGCGCGACTATTGGATCTACGTCCCGGCGCAGTACAAACCGGGCGAGCCCGCCGCCCTGATGGTGTTTCAAGACGGCGCGGGGTATGTGAAAGAAGACGGTCACTCCCGCATCCCCATCGTTTTTGACAATCTCATCGCCAAGGGCGACATGCCCGTGACGATCGCCGTCATGGTGAACCCAGGCGTGATGCCCGCCCCCACCGCCGATTCAACGGGCCGCTATAACCGGAGCTTTGAGTACGACGCGCTGGGGGACCGTTACGCGCGGTTCCTGATTGAAGAGATCCTGCCCGAAGTGGCCAAGACGTACACGCTGACGCAGGATCCGAATCTGCGCGCGGTCTCCGGCTCCTCCTCCGGCGGCATTGCGGCGTTCACAGTGGCCTGGAACCGGCCTGACTACTTCCGCCGCGTGCTCAGCTTCATTGGCAGCTACACGAATCTGCGCGGCGGGCACATGTATGCGTCGCTCGTGCGCAAGACCGAGCCCAAGCCGCTGCGCGTGTATCTGCAGGACGGGCGCAACGATCAGAACATCTACTCCGGACATTGGTTTATCGGCAACGAAGATCTGGCGAGCGCGTTGCAGTATGCCGGCTACGAATCCACGTTCACCATCGGCGAGGAAGGGCACAACATGAAGCATGGCGGCCCGCTGATGCCGGACGCGCTGCGCTGGTTGTGGAAGGGCTGGCAGAAGCCCATCGCGGCCGCGCAGCAGGGCGGCACGCGGCACTACGTCACCGGGTTCCTCACTCCGGGCAAGGATTGGGAGCAGGCCTCTGCCGGGCATCGGTTCACCGAGGGTCCGGCGGTGGACAAGGACGGCAACGTGTTTTTCACCGACGTGCCGGCGTCGAAGATCCACAGGATCGCGCACGAGTCGGGGCAGGTGACGGTGTGGAAGGAAGACACGGGCAACGCGAACGGATTGATGTTCGGCCCCGACGGGCGCTTGTATGCGTGCCAGAACGGCAAGAAGCGGATTGTGTCTTGGGCGGCCGACGGGTTGGGCGAGAAGGTGCACGCCTCGGAGGTTTATTCCAACGATCTGGTGGTACTGAAGAACGGCGCCATTTACTTCACTGATCCGCCGTCACGCAAGATCTGGCACATCGATCCGTCGTCGGGTGCCAAGCGCGCTGTGCATGAGGGCCTCGAGTTTCCCAACGGCATCGTCGTCTCGCCGGACCAGACGCTGCTGATGGCCGCCGACATGCGCAACAAATGGGTGTGGTCGTTCCAGATTCAGCCCGACGGCGGGCTCGCCCACGGCCAGGCATTCTTCCGCCTCGAGACGCCGGATGAGACCGGGCAAAGCGGCGCGGAGGGGATGACGGTGGACAACGAAGGGCACTTGTATGTGGCCACGCGCCTCGGCGTCCAGATCTGCGATGCGCCGGGCCGCGTGGTGGCGATTCTGAACAAGCCGCACGCCGGGTCCTTGTCAAACGCGGTCTTCGCCGGGCCGGGCCTCGACTGGCTCTACGTCACCGCCGGTGACCGGGTGTACCGGCGTCCGCTGCGGCGCAAGGGGTTCTTTCCGTGGACGCCGTTGAAACCGCCGCAGCCGAGACTTTGAGAAAACTGGCCCAACGGAAAAGGCCGGCAGCAAACATCTCTCTTAGATGGCAAAAGGGCGTCCCCGGTCAGGGACGCCCTTTTTGCGCTCAGGTTGGGCTTGAAGTTCGCCCAGGTCAGCCTTCTTACTGCGCCGCCGCGGTGGAGGCGTCGAAGTAGCCCTCAGCCAGTTCCGGCTTCGCCGCCAGAGCCTGGCTCCAATACAACCGCGCTTCCTCGGTGTGGCCCTGCGACTTCAGCGCGTGGCCGAGGTTCAGCAGCGCTTCCGGAAAGTCCGGCCGCTCGCTAAGCGCCTCGCGGTAGAGTCGAATCGCGTCGTCCATCTGGCCGCCCTTTTGCAGGATGAGGCCGGTGTTGTAGAACAACTCGGGACTCCGTTCGCCGCGGTCAATCAGCTTGGCCTGGCAATCGAGCGCCGCTTCAAAGTCTTCACGCTCGATGGCCAGCGCCGCCAAACCGCGCAGCGCGTCCACTGACTCCGGATCCGCTTCGAGCGCGCCCGAGAACGTGATGCCGGCCGAGTCACGGTCGCCCATCTTCCAATAGGCGAGGCCGAGGTTCACCTGTGCTTCCGGCCAGGCCGTGCGCTTGCGGAGGCAGTTTTCAAAGGCCTCGATCGCGCCGCGGTAGTCCGCCGCTGCAGCCGCAGATAGCCCAGGCGGAACCAGGCGTCTTCCCAATCCGGGTTGCCCTGGAGCACCTTTTCATACAGCTTTTCGGCTTCATAGGTCGCATCGCCCTGCTCGTGCAACAACGCGAGGTTGTAGAGCACGGCCGGGATGTCGGCCTGAATCTTCAGGGCGCGTTCGTAGGCATCGCGCGCGCTCTTCTGGTCGCGCAGTTCGTGCTGCACCACGCCAAGGTTCACCTACGCGTTCTTGGCATCGGCGCGGAACCGCAACGCTTCCTGATACGCCTTGGTGGCTTGCTCCAGGCGCGCCGTGCGTTGATAGGCCACGCCGAGATTGAACTAGCGCTCAAAGCTGTCGGGCGTGAACTCAACGAGTTTGGCGCAGAACTTCGCGGCCGCTTCATAGTCGCCCGAAGCAAACGCGCAGGTGGCCAGGCCTTCGACGGCGGCCTGCGAGTACGGACGCAGTTGCAGGAGCCGCTCCGAGTTCTTGCGGATCGTGTCATAGTCCTTGCGGGCGATGCCGATCGAGATCAGGTAGAGGAGGGCGTCCTCTGAGTTCGGGCTCTTTTCGAGCGTCCGTTGATAGACCTCGGCCGCCTCGTCCAGCCGGCCCGTCAACTGCAGCGCCACCGCCTTGCCGAATAGCGCCGTTTCGTTTTCGGTGTCGGTGGCGAGTACCTTCTCAAAGCTGTCGAGCGCGGCCTGCGCACGGTCCATGTGCAACAGGCAAACGCCCATGCCCACCAGCGCATCGGTGCGCTTGGTGTCGGTTTCCCAGGCGCGCTGGAAGCCCTCGGCCGCCTGCTGCCACTTGCCCAGCTTCTCCAGACACACAGCCAGGTTAAAGGTCGCAGCCGGGTGGCGCGGGTCAATCTCCAGCAGCTTCTGGTAGCTTTGTGAAGCTTCTTTATACTGCTCGAATTCAAATTGGATGTGGCCACGCGCCGAGTGGATCTCGGCGGTCGATTCGCCATGCTCCATCGCCAGATCGAGCTCATGCAACGCTTCCTTGAGTTTGCCCTCCAGGTGTAGCGCGACGGCCTTGCCCAGGGCGCTTTGCGCGGTCACGGTCCCTGCTGCGTTCCGGCCTGCCGGTTGCGATGGATTGTTGAAGGCCGCACGTCCTTCGGCGGCCCGCTTCTTCGGGTTCATTGATTCGCTCCTCTCTCTCTCTCCGGCAGCCCGCCCGGCGCGATGAGCGCGAAGAGCCTGCCCACGGTGTCGTACTGATGCCACAGCCCTACCCACCGTACGCGGGAGAGCTCGCCTTTGCCGCTGAACAGCCCAATCCCGCCTTGCTTCAGGCGGGTGTCTGTCCATGAATCGACAATCTTGCCCTGAATGGAAACGGCAAAATAGTTATCACGCCCCTCGGTTTGCGCCCGGTACACGGAGTCCGGCCGTGCCTCGAGCCCCAGCAGTTGCTGCGAGGCCGCGCCGGCGACGCCGTTCACCGCCGGATAACGGATGAGCGCCACTTGCGGCACTGGCCCGTCGCTTTGCAGCACCACCAACTTCAGTGCGCAGTAATTTCGTAAATCGCCCGTGCCTTCCCACTCAGCCAGCCCATTGCGGAAATCGTCCGTGATGGCCACGGCCGCACGTTCGCCCAAGCGGCGCTGCAAGCCGTCCCACCAGGAACCGCCCGCCGGTGCCGCTGTTTCAGCCGGCGCCTTGGCCGCACGCGCGGGCCGCACGCGGACCGGCGGCGGGGGAGGTGCCGTTTGTGCTCTCTCCGCCGCGGCCACTCGGCGCGACGGTAAAGGCGTAGCCGCGGGCGTGTGCGCCGGCTTGCTGGCCATCGTCCAACTGGTGTCTTCCGTTCCGGGCCGGTTGGGACCTCCGCCCGGCAACAGCGCAAAGGCTGCCAAACCCAAGGCCGCGAGAGCAGCGATCAGACGGATCGGTCTCGAAGCTGACCCGATCGCCCCGCTAAAGCGCCCCACCGCGATGCGCCACAGCGCGCTACCGTAGGCCGAAGCGGATGTCCACTGCGAGCGCTGTCAGTCTGCCTGTTTCTTGAGTGCGGATTTTCCAAACGTGTGTCCAGGCCGGGGCAAAACCGGGTCCAGCCGCGACACCGGCGTAGCCTCGCCTGGCCGCGGCGTGAGCGAATCGGTGGGAATCGCCAGCATTTTGATGACGCCGTTGGCTGCCACGCCAAACTGCAATTTCTTGGGTTGAGGCCCTGACGGAAGCGCCGGCGGAGCCAGCAAAGGTCCACTCAGCGACTCAGCCTCGAACTCGGATCTCAGCGCCGCCGGCCCGGCCTGCATGCTTCCCAGTTGAAGCGGCTGTCAAGGGCGGACCAAAAGTTTCCCACCATGGCGGAGCAAAAGGGGACCACTGTGGGCGAAGGTAAAGAGGACAAATCTCACGATATGGGGGCGGCTGTAGCGTAGCCCTGCGAGGCCGGAGGCCGAGCGATTAGGGCGGAGTGGAGGCCGGCCACTGGGCCTCGACGAACTCGTCGAAGCCGGCCTCACCCAGAATTTCGTTCAGCTTGCTGTAGCACGGATGGCTGGCACTAAGCGGCAGTTCGGCCGTGGCCACCCACAGCCGCTCCTGCTTGGCCTGCTTCCAGCGTCTTCCCATCGCCATATGCGCATAGACGTCGGAAACATCTCCGGGGTCACCTGTGCTGGACTTTTACCACGGGCTGCTAGGCGGCGAAACCCCTATGGAGTGGTCCGAGCGGGGCTACTTACTTAGTTCTTCTAAGGCCTTTCGCCGACGGGCCGAGCCCGGCGCGTATTTGGCCCGTATATAATGAGAGCCTTTGCCGCCATGACGACTCGCAAGTACGTGCCCATCGTTGCGTTGGCTGCCGTCATGAATGTAGTCTGCTATACAGACCGGGCGGCGGTTTCCATTGCAGGACCGCAGCTACAGAACGAATTCGGGTTCTCACCCGCCCAGATGGGCTTCGTCTACAGCATCTTCAACCTCTCCTACTTTATCGGCCAAACGCCGTGGGGAATCCTGGCGGATCGCTACGGTGCACGCTGGCTGGTGGCCGTTGCCATCCTCGGCTGGTCTGCGTTCACCGGGCTCACGGCGCTGGCCGCCGGGTTCGCCTCGCTGCTCGCCATCCGGTTCGTATTTGGCGCCCTGGAAGCGGCGCTCTCGCCCGCGGTTGCTAGTGCGTTTCGCGGTTGGGTGCCGGAGGCGAGCCGCACGTCGGCCTTCGGGTTCTTTCTCGGCGGCGGGCGCTTGGGGGGCGCGATCACGCCGTGGATCGCCTTGCCCATTATGGGATTGTGGGGATGGCGCGGGCTCTTCGTTTCGCTAGCCTGTGCGGGCGTGGTGGCCTCGGCGGCGTGGCTGTCGTTCTATCGCAATCCGCCGGCGAAACCCTCGGCCGCTGTTGCCGAGGCAGCGCCGCCGGCCGATTGGGGCGTCCTGCTCGCCTCGCCGCGCTTGTGGCGGCTGCTCGCTGTGGCGTTCGGGTGTACTTTCCTGTGGCAGTTCTTCATTACCTGGTTCCCCACTTACCTGCAGCAACAACTCAAGCTCGACGGCGCTACGGCGGCCTTCTTCGCCGGACTCCCGTTTGCGCTCGGAATGTGCGCCACCTGGATCGGAGGGTTGTTGACGGACGCGGTGGCGCGCCGCTTTTCGCCCGGCCAGGCGCGTACGTGGGTGGGTCTCACGGGCCTGCTGTTGGCCGGACTGCTGCTGTCGGCCGGCATCTGGTGCCCGGCGCCGCGCCCTGCCGCGCTACTGATGGCTATGGCCGCCGCCGGCGTGGATCTGTTTCTCGGATCGGCCTGGGCTTCAGCCCTCGACATCGGCGGCGAACGGGGCGGCGCCGTGGCAGGGTTGATGAATGCGGCCTCCAACTGCGCCGGGTTCGTGTCGCCTTCGCTCAACGGCTGGATTCTTGGGCGGTGGAACGACTGGAACATTTTCCTGCTGGCTGCCGTAGCGATCGACTTGGCGGCTGCGGCCTTGTGGATCGGCGTGAATCCCTCTCCACGCCGTGAGGCCCCGCCGGTCGGAACTGTCTCCTAGAGGAGAGCCGCGCGGCGCGCCAGGCGGCTTAGTATCTGTCTAGAAATAAGATATTCAGTGTGATGGATTGCGGGGTTGGATTTCGTAGTT
>Ga0194119_10012685_pt1 | contig 10636 bp, 15 predicted proteins | sample TA2MahC100mmetaG_FD_148620 | JGI IMG/M metagenome (GOLD analysis project Ga0194119, IMG submission 148620) | Freshwater microbial communities from Lake Tanganyika, Tanzania - TA2015018 Mahale Deep Cast 100m | ecosystem: Environmental > Aquatic > Freshwater > Lake | place: Tanzania: Lake... | reverse complement strand
GGCCGTTCGCGCCGAGGCCCCGACGCCATATAAATGGAAAGCCAACGGCCAAGACATCCTCCGAAAGATCACCAGGGCGCGGGAATCCCTGGCTGCCGTTATTGCAGGCTAATTCAATGACATTACACTAGACAGTTTGCGGCGCGCGCCGGGCCCACCCTACGTAGAGATCTCTGAGGTGCCGCTGGTAAAGGGGAGCGAGGATGTCGGGACGGTGCACCTGCTGCATGATGTGACCGAGTCGCGCCGGATTGAGCGGGAGTTGCGTGAGGTTTCGGAATCGGCCCAGCAAGCCGCCCGCGTGCAGTCGGAGTTTCTGGCCAACATGAGCCACGAGATCCGCACGCCGCTCACGGGCATTCTGGGGCTGAGCCGGCTGATGGCGGATGAAACCGCGCCCGCCGAAACGGGAGTGCATTCCCAACTTCGCTATGCCGCTCTTGTGCGCGACTCCGCCGAGACGCTACAGAGCATTGCCGACGATATTCTCGACCTGTCGAAGATCGAATCGGGCCTGATGCGCATCGCTCCGCAGCCGGTTCAGGCGCCGCGGTTGGTGGAGGAGACCCTCGCTTTGTTTGCCGAAGCCGCGCACCGGCAGAGCTTGACACTCGAAGCTCGCGTGCCGGCTGATTTTCCCGCGTGGGTGATGGCCGATGGTCTCCGGGTCCGCCAATTGCTGCACAACCTGGTGAATAACGCCATCAAGTTCACGCCTGCCGGATCAGTCACCGTCTCACTCGAGCATGCGGCCGACATTTGGATGGTGACGGTTACCGACACCGGAGTCGGGATCGATCCGGCCTTGACCGACTCTTTATTCGAACGGTTCATCCAGGCCGACGCGTCGCTCGCGCGGCGATTCGGCGGCACTGGGCTGGGGTTACCCATTTCCCAAAAGCTTGTAGAGTTGATGGGCGGAGAGATTGGGGTTGGCTCGTAACCCGGTCAAGGCTCGCGCTTCTGGTTCCGGATTCCGTTACAAGTGGCTAGCCGTCCAGCCGCTATCTCGATGATGGCGCACGGCGTCGACAGTAGCCGCGGTACGTCTTTGCCCGGCGCCAGGGTGCTGGTGGCCGAAGACAGCCCCGTGATTCAGACGCTGATGCGCGCTCTGTTGCGGCGTCTGGGCTGCCATGCTGCGGTTTCCCAGGACGGTGAGCAGGCTGTGCAACTGGCCCTGGGTGACCAATGGGATCTTATCCTGATGGATTGCATGATGCCCGTCTCCGACGGCTACACCGCGGCGCGGCGGATCCGTGAGAAGGAAGCGGAACTGGGGCGCGTGCGTGTACCGAGCGCGGCTTGTAGCGCGAGCGTTTTGGCGGCGGACCTCGAACGCTGTCAGGCTGCGGGGATGGACGGGTTCATTTCCAAGCCTGTCGATCCGGCGATGCTGGAAAGGGTGGTGGCGCAACATGTAAAGGCATCGCGGAGCGCCATAAACGCCGCCATGCGTTAATTAGAACCCCTCCATCTGAATCCTCCACGATTCTGCAGGATATTTTTCGAACATAACGTTGCAGCCAATGTTTACCGGCCTGCGGACGCACTTTGCGAAGTGCTCCAACTTGATCGTTTGGCCCTGTTTGGTTTCGGCTACGCCGGGTTAGGTCGCAGTCGTCTTGGCTGTGTGCGGTTGCCGGGCCGCCAGATACTGCGCGATAGCTTCCTTGAGCGGCGGCATGGGTGCAACCACCTGGTTGAGCTTCGCGTTTGAGAGCGCTGAAAAGCGCGGTCGCCGGGCCGCGGTACGGTACTCCCGCTCATCGGTGGCACGCAGTTCCGGCTGCAGTCCGGCCGCATCGAAAATCAAACGAGCGTAGTCATGCCAAGAGATGGCCTGCCCCCCGCCTGCGTGGTAAATACCGCTCATCCCTGCCTGTACCAGTGCCAGCGTCCGCTCGGCCAGCGCGGGTGCGTAGGTGGGCGAGGCGATGTGATCCTCCACGACGCGAATGGTCTGCCCGCCTGCGGCCAGGCGCAGCATCAGCTCAATGAAGTTCCCGCGGGCCGTCAGCAACCCGCCCGGCCCAAACACGCCCGACGTGCGGATGATGAGGACCTTGTCCAGATACGCCTGCGCATACAACTCGCCGGCCAGCTTGGACACCGCATAAGCGCCGAGCGGACGAACCGCATCGGTTTCCACGTACGGGCTGCCCTTGGTTCCGTCAAACACGTAGTCGGTGGAGAAGTGCACCAGTTGCGCATCCAGTTGGCGGCAGGCCAGGGCGAGATTGCGAACGGCGAGGCCGTTGACCTGGTAGGCCGCCAGCGGTTCCTGTTCGGCGACGTCCACCATGTTATAGGCGGCGGTATTGATCACCAGTTCCGGTTCAAACCGAGCCAGTTGATGTTCAACGGCGGTGGCGTTGGTAATGTCGAACTCGGTGCGCGTGAGCCGCAGAGTCTGGTAGCCGGCCGCGGCAAATACGCGGGACAGTTCCACGCCCAGTTGGCCGGCCGCGCCGCAAATGGCAACTTTGGGGTGCATGAACACCCAGGATATCAGGCGTCGCGGCGCGCCCAGCCAGTCTGTTCTTCGGCGAAACGTTTGCGGAGCCGCTCGAGACTCTCGGTGTGCACCAGCGAATGCTCCAGGCGCACACCGATGGCAAACTGGCTCCCTTCCGGCTCGCAGTAACAGACCTCGCCCAACAACAGGACGTCCTGGCAGTCAGCGCGGACGAGCGTACCAGCCGCGTGCGGCTGCCCGGTGCGCAGACGCAGGCCGCTGCCTGACAAATTGACAACCTCCACGGGCTGGGGCGGGCGGTTGGCGGAGCCCGAGCCGTCGTCCACGAGACGCAAACTACCGATCGTAGGGGTGGGAGAGGAAAAGCGCGGTCCGGCGCACTGATCCCGCAGAGTGCCGGTCATAAGGTTCGTATCGACCCACAATGACCGGCCGTGAACTTTTTCTTAGCGCCAGGAGGCCAGCAGCCACAAGCACAAACCGATGCCGCCGAGCAGCGCCAGTTCGGCGGTGTGCCGCCAACGGCTGCTCCCGGCTGGCGGCAAGGCAGTGTCTGCGGGTTTGCGGGACAAACGCTCCTGGACCGAACCGGCAGACAAGCCCAGGGACTTGCCCGTCAACGCCGCGGGAGCCCCATCGGCTGGACGCAGCGAACGTAGAATTTCGTGCCGCCCGGCTTCGTCGGCAATCAATAGCGTGGCAGAGTACGGCCCGGCCGTGGATTGCCACAACCGCTCCCGAAGCTTTGCGGGAACCTCATGCAGAGACCGGAACTTGGCCAATTGCCCGGAACCAGTCGAAATGAGAATTGTCGTGGACTTGTGCGTGACCCAGTCTTCCATGCGCGTGCGCTACCTTCGGCGGAAAGTTTGACTCCTCGGTATTCCCTCTTCGCTCCACTCTTAATGCCCTGAAGTCAACTTCGCCACGGGCGGCTCATCTTCAGCGTGATCGAGTATCACCTGGACGAATCCCAAGGCTGCTTTCGACAGCGCCTTGTCCTTTCTGTAGATCAAGCCCACAGATCGTGTCATGCGCTCGGGCCCCAGCGAGATGCCCGCCAGCTTTCCCGAGTCTACCTCCTCCTGAAAATGCGCCGACGCCAGAAACGACAATCCCAGACCGGCCAGCACAAAACGCTTGATCATTTCGGTCGCGTCCAGTTCCATCGACACGTTCAGATCCTGTTCGAGCGTGTCAAGCCACTCGTTCAGCCGCGTTCGCGTCGTACCGCTTTTGGGTAGCAGCAACGGGAAGCTCACGAGCTCGCGCGCCGAGACCGATTCGCGGCTGGCGAGCGGATGGCCCACTGGCGCCACCAATTTGATCTCATCGGCGAAGACGCGTACCACTTGCAGGCGTTTGTCGGCCACCGGCAATTGCGTGATGCCGAAGTCGGCCTGATTTTCCACCACCGCGTCCACAATCCGGGTTCCGTAGCTGCGCTCCACCTGCAACTGCACCTTGGGGAAATTCTCTTTGTATTGGGAGAAAACGCGGGGTAACACGTAAATGCAGGTGGCTTCGTTGGCTGCGATCACCAGCTCGCCGCGGGGCGCGCGCTCGAGCTCGTTGATCGCGTCTTGCGCCTGTTTGCGGAGTTCGAGGATCTGGAAGGCGTAGTCGGCAAAAATGCGGCCCGCCGGAGTGAGGGCAATGCGGGTTCCGAGGCGGTCAAACAGCGCGGAGTTCAGTTCCTGTTCAAGCTGCCGCACCTGTGCACTGATGGCCGGCTGCGTGCGGAAACACGTCTGGGCCGCTTTGGAAAAGCTCTTGAGGCGGACGATCTCCAGAAATGTGTGGAGTTGGTCGAGGTCCATGGCTAGGCACACACCCGGCTTGCCGGCAGGGACAATCTAATACTAACATGTGGTTACGATGCGGGACCTAGTTTTCATTTCCGGCGCCGTGATTCTGCTGTGCGCCGGACAGTTGGTTCGGGCCGCGGGCGAAGACAAAGTGGCTCGGGGCAAGTACCTTGCCGAAGAGATCGGCAAATGTCAGGAGTGTCACACGCCGGTGAACGAAAAAGGCGAACTGGAGCAAGAAAAGGCCATGAAGGGCCGCGTGCTGAACTGGACGCCTATTACGCCGGTGGCGGACTGGCACAAAACGTCGCCTGACATTACTCCCGCCGGCCGGCTCTGGATGCGCTGGGGTGGGGAGGAGGCAATGATCAAGTACCTGATGACCGGGCTCACGCCGCGCGGCAAACCGGCGGGCCCCCCTATGCCGGCCTATAAAATGAAGCGCGAGGACGCCGAAGCCATCGTCGCGTATCTGAAGACGCTCAAGTGAACTGGCGTCTGGTCTGGCTCCTGAGCAGCGTGCCGCTCTGGCCGCTGATGGCGCAAAAGCCCCAAGATCGCGATCGCACGCTGGTGGTGGTGAACGCTGACTCGGCCTTGTCGGGCCAGATTGCCGACTACTACGTGCGGCGCCGTGGAATTGCCGAGACCCGCACCTGCCGCGTACGGGCGGGGACGAGAGAGTCGATCGGCCGCGCCGCGTTCCGCTCACTGACAGAAAGCCCGGTGTCGCTTTGTATTGACTGCTTGCGCGGCGCGCCCGTGCACTTCCTGGTGGTCACCGGCGGTCTGCCGATCCGCGTCAACGGGACGCTGGGCACGGATGGAACCCAAGCTTCGGTCGACTTGGAACTCGCCACGCTGTACGCCAAGCGGGCCCGCCTCACCGTGCCGCTCGAAGGCGGTGTGGCTAACCCGATGTTCGTCAAAGTCGCCGAACCGTTCGACCAGCGGCGGTTTCCGGTGTACCTCGCCGGACGCCTCGCCGCCTACGATCTGGCTACCGTCAAACGGATGATCGATCACGCACTGGCTGCCGAGGATAGCGGCAACTTTGTATTCGACATGAAGGAAGGCGAAAACGAAAACCCCGGCGACCGGTGGATGAACGACGCGGCGGTCCGATTGCCCCAGGGCCGCGTGGTGGTGGAATCCACGCTGAAGATCCTCACCGGGCAGCGCCGGGTGTTGGGGTACGTCAGTTGGGGTTCGAACGATTCCAACCGCAAACAGCGGCTCCTGGGCTTTGAATGGCTGCCCGGCTCGGTGGCCACCGAGTTTGTTTCCACCAATGGGCGCACGCTCGCGCGGCCGCCGGCGAATTGGAACCTGGGCAACGATTGGCGCAAGCTTGGCGCGCTGTTTGCCGACTCGCCGCAATCGATGGCTGCGGACTATCTGGCCGAGGGCGCAACTGCCGTCACGGCACACACCGACGAACCCTTCCTCCAATTGACGCCCCGCCCGGACATCCTGCTGCCAGCCGACGTGCAGGGCCGGACGCTGGGCGAGGCCTACACGGCGTCATTGCAGAAGCTGAGTTGGCGCAACATGCTGCAGGGCGATCCGCTGATGCGCCTCAAGCCACGCCACTGACGCGAGCGCCCTCAGGCGCCGGGCTTGACGAGGGTTTCTTCGAACTGGCGCGTGGCCTCGTACCGCGGATTGGCGCCAGGAATCTGCGCTAGCGACGACCCACTCGCGCAGTTGCCGCTGCATCCGGGCCGCGCGGCGCGGGTCCGCGGAGGCGACGTTGTGCTGCTCGCCGGGGTCGCGGCGCAGGTTGAACAACTCCAGGCGCGCGCCGGGCCGGTAGGTCGCGCCGCCCGCAGAGTCGCAGTCGAAGGCATCGCCGAAGTAGTCAATCAGCTTCCAGTCGCCTTCACGCATCGCCGCACAGGGCGTGGCGGCCGAACGCAGATCGTACAGCGGCAGATGCCAGTAGAGAGCGCGCGCGGCTGGCTTGCGGCGTTGGCGCTACAGCGGCAGCAGGTTGGCTCCGTCGGTTGCGTAGTCCGCCCGCGCTCGCGTCCCGGCCGCAGCCAATAGCGTGGGCAGCAGGTCCACCATATGCACGGGCCCGTTTTCCACGCGCGGCGAAGCGAGGGCGCCCGGCCAGTGAACGATCATCGGCACGCGCAGCCCGCCTTCGTAGGCACTGCCTTTGCCGGCGCGAAACGGACGGCTGGCCAGATCGCCCGGCAGCTTACCGAGACGCCAGGAGCCGTCGGCGCTGCGTTGCGGCTTGGGATCGTAGATATCGGTGACGCCGCCGTTGTCGGAGACAAATAGCACCAGCGTGCGTTCGCGCTGACCCAACTGATCGATCCGCCTGAGGATCCGGCATATCTCGGTGTCCAGGTGTTCCAGGGAGGCCATTGCCACGGCGTTGCCCAGGCTCGTCTGGGGGTGCCCGTCGCGGCGGTAGCGTTCGATCAGCGCGCGTGGCGCGGCCAGCACCCGATGCCTGGCGTGGTGGGCAAGGTAGCAGAACCAGGGCTGCGATGGATGGGCTTCGATAAAGGCGATCGCGTGGTCGGTCAACTGCGTCACGCCGCGATCGTGCTCCATCGCTACCTTCGGAACCGCTTCGGTGCTGACGTCAAAACCGTAGTGCTCGGCTGCCTTGGGCGCCAGCGAGTTGTAGTTGCCGTCGGCATTGGTGTTGAGATGCCACTTGCCAAAGCAGGCCGTGGCGTAGCCCGCAGCCTGAAGTCCTTTGGCGAGCGTGAACCGCTCGTGCGGGAACTGCTCGCGAAAACGAGGCTCGGCTACGCGCGCCCAAGGCAAGCCGTACCACGGAATGACGTGCCACATGCCGTGCCGCGCGGTTTACTGGCCGCTCAGCAGGGTGGCGCGGGTGGGCGTGCACTGTGGCGTGGCGTAGGCGTTGGTGAAGCGGCTGCCCGTGGCGGCGAGCCAGTCGAGCTGCGGCGTGCGCACCTGCGCGTTGCCGTAGCAGCCGAGTGCGTAGGACGCCATGTCGTCCTTCAGGATCAGGAGAATGTTGGGCCGATCCGCCGCCGCTACCGTTGTGGCGCCGAGGCCTGCACCGAGGAACTGCCATGGCAACACCACGCCAGCCTAACACGCTGTGCGCGCCGTCGACTAGAATCGAAAGATCCACATGAACCGTAGAACTGCACTGTCCACCGCCGCTGCTTTGTTCGCTCCCGCCGCCGCCGTTGCCGCACCGCCGCCGGCCCCCGTCAAGCGCAATCAACTGGGCGTCTCCACCTACTCCTACTGGCATCTGCGCGGGGAAAAATACCCGATCGAAAAAGTGATCGACAACGCGGCCCGGCTCGGTTTTGAAGGTGTGGAAGTGCTGCACCGCCAGATGCCCGAAGAGTCCACCGCGTACCTGAACAAACTCAAGCGCCATGCGTTCGTCAACGGACTCAGCCTTTACATGCTGTCGATTCACCAGAACTTCGTGTCGCCCGACGAAGCCGTGCGCCGCAAGAACATTCAGCACACGATGCACTGTATCGACATGGCCGAGCAGATGGGCATTCCTGCGATTCGGCTCAACTCGGGTCGCTGGGGCACGATTGCTTCGTTTGACGATCTGATGAAGGCGCAGGGCAACGAACCGCCGCTGCCGGGCTACAAGAACGACGACGCGTTCAACTGGTGCATTGACTCGATCGGCAATTGTCTGGGCCATGCCGAACGCGCGGGCGTGGTGCTGGCCCTGGAAAATCACTGGGGGCTCACCACCGATCCGCGCGGTGTGATCCGCATTCACGACGCCATCAAATCGCCGTGGCTGGGGGTGAACATGGACACCGGCAACTATGTGGGCGACCCGTACGCGGGGATGGATATTCTTGCGCCCCACGCCACCATCGTGCAGGCCAAGACTTACTACGGCGGCGGCGTCTGGTACTCGCTCGATCTCGACTACCAGCGCGTGGCGTCCATCTTGCGCAAACACAACTTTCACGGCTGGATTTCGCTCGAAATGGAAGGCAAGGAAGACGCCGACACGGCCGTGGCCAAGAGCTTCGACGTGCTGAAGAAAGCATTTGGTGCGTAATGCCCGCTCTGTCGCGGTGGGCGTTTTGCGCAGCGGCTGCTGCGGCGGCCGCTCACGCACAGGAGCGCAGGCCGAACCTGCTGTGGATTCTCGCCGACGACATGGGATACTCAGACGCCGGCTGCTTCGGCGGTGAGATTGAAACACCCCGCATGGAAAGCCTCGCGGCCAACGGAGTGCGCTTTACGCAGGCGTATTCCACGGCCCGCAGCATGCCCTCCCGCGGCTGTCTGATGACCGGCTATCATTCGCAGCAAACCGGCATGGAACAAGGCTCGCAAGCAAAGCCGCCGGCCTGGGTGAAGTTCCTGCCGCAGTATCTCGGCCCGCTTGGATACCGCTCTTACCAAGCCGGCAAGTAACATGTGGCGGGAACCATGCCGCTGCGCGACACCGGCTTTCACCTTTCTTACTATCTCGCCGACCAGGATCGGTTCTCCAGCCCCACTCGCCACTTTCTTGACGATCAGCCGTTACCCGCGGTCGAACCCAACGCCCGATTTTACGCGACCAACGCCATTACGGATCGCGCCCTGGAGTTTCTCGAGGAGCATCGCAAGAACCACATCGCCGCGCCGTTCTTTCTCTACCTCGCCTATACGTCGCCGCACTTTCCGTTGCACGCGCTCGATGCCGACATCCGCCGTTACAAAGAGCGCTACCTCGCTGGCTGGGACGCGGTGCGGCAGCAGCGTTGGGAGCGTGTGCATTCGCTGGGGCTGGTAAAGACAGGCCTGGCGCCTCTTGAGCCGGACGTCTTCACTCCCTGGAACACGCCCGACGCGGAGTTGAAGAGCAAGATCGGCCCGGGGGAAGTGACACGCGCCGTACCATGGAAATCGCTGACGCGCGAACAGCAGGAGTTCCAGGCCACCAAGATGGCCATCCACGCGGCGATGGTGCATCGTATGGATGTGAACATCGGCCGCGTACTGGACGAATTGCGCGACATGCAGGAGTTGGACAACACGGCCATCGTGTTTCTTTCCGGCAACGGCGCGAGCGCCGAGCAACTCATCCGTGCTGACGGCCACGATGCCAACGCCGCACCTGGATCGTGGGCCTCGGACCTGTGCCCGGGGCCGGGTTGGGCAAGCGCGGCCAACGCACCGTTCCGCCGTTCGAAATGTTTCGTGCATGAAGGCGGCATTGCTTCGCCGATGCTTGTTCACTGGCCCGCCGGCTTCTTCGCGCGCGGCGAACTGAGCCTTACGCCGTGCCACTTCGTGGACATGCTACCCACCCTCACCTCGATGGCCGGCGTGACCGAACCACGTGCGCAGGCCGGTGTGCCGCCGCTGCCGGGCAAGAGCTTGGTGCCCGCCTTCCGGCAAGATCGTACCATTCCGAAGGACTACCTCCTCTTCCATCACTCGAATAACCGCGCGCTCCGGAAGGGCGGCTACAAGCTGGTGTCCGCCGGTAAGGACGGCCCCTGGGAGTTGTATAGCCTTGCCAGCAATCGCGGCGAAACCAATAATTTCGCCGCCAAAGAACCCGAACGTGTGCAGGCGATGAGCGCCGAGTGGCAGCGTCTGCAGGATGAATTCGTAGCGCAGAGCCGCCGGCCCGCGTATTTTCTGTTCTTGACTGTCACAAAATGCTCGCCGTACGCGTTGCTTGTTTGAAGCCGCGGACATGAAAGAACTCTTCGAGGCCCACTACACCTTCGCTGCAAAACTGGTTGCCTCGATCACCGGAGATCTAGGACGCGCCGAGGAACTGACCGTCGAGGCATTTCTCCGCTGGGAGCGCTCCGGCGGAAACCATCCTGAACCGCGGGCGTGGCTGTGCCGGGCGGCCATTCGCCTGGCGCTCGATGAAATGGGCCGGCGCCAGCGTGCTGGACGGCGCGCTTCTTGGCTGCGCGATTTGTGGCGGCCCGCTCCGACGCCGGCCGAATTGCACGAATTGCTCGACCGCCGCCGGCGCGTCACCGCGGTCCTCGCGCGATTGAAGGCACGCGATGCGGAACTGTTGCTGTTGCGCGCCGACGGCGTCAGCTATGAAGAAATCGCTGTCGCTTTGCGCCTGAATCAGGCTTCGGTAGGGCAGATGCTCGCGCGGGCGCAGGAGAGATTTCGAAAGGAGTACGTGAAGCGATATGGAACAGATGAGTGAATGGGCGGATCGCCAGTTGCAGGCTCTTGCCGCGGAAGAAACGCTAGTGTTCTGTAATTTAATTGCCTGTAAATAATTGCGGAACTGTGCCATACTTAGCCATGGCACGCCCTGTCTCGACCATCGAGCTCACTCCAGAAGAGCGATCCACGCTGCGCCGCCGTGCTCACTCTCCCACCAGCGCGC
>Ga0194119_10012684_pt1 | contig 10636 bp, 17 predicted proteins | sample TA2MahC100mmetaG_FD_148620 | JGI IMG/M metagenome (GOLD analysis project Ga0194119, IMG submission 148620) | Freshwater microbial communities from Lake Tanganyika, Tanzania - TA2015018 Mahale Deep Cast 100m | ecosystem: Environmental > Aquatic > Freshwater > Lake | place: Tanzania: Lake... | reverse complement strand
GGAAACCGCCGTGCGAAACTGATCCGTTACTCCGATATGCACAATCTCGCCCTTCTGCCCGATGCCGATACTGACCTGATCATAACCAACATCCTTAAGACCCTGCATAAACTCCACGGCCAACTGTTTCGGAACGACCGTCAAAAAAGTCCGGCCACCCTCCTCCACAACCTCCAGCGAATCCTTATCAGCCCAGCCAAGCACCGGCAAGCCGTTTTCCGGATGCCTGTATGTATATGGGATCTGAGCCGGCGAAAGCTCTTTCGAACGCTCAAAAAGCGACCGCACCCGCTCAGCCGGCCAAACGGCCTCTTCAGGTTTATCCTTGCGGTGCACTCCGCTTGCAAAAATCCGGTGACGCTTAAACTCAGGCTTGGTCTTCACTATTTGCTCATTTAATCGTTGTTAAATCCAGCCCTGCCGGGGGAAAGCAGCAGGGGCTGGCGGCAACAAAAGAACACCTCCGGAACTCCGGAACCGTCCTCACTTAGCAAGCAACTTACCACCGCAATCCACAAAGTCCAGCGCGAACAAAATCAACGAGAACCTTTGCTGACGCCACTCCCCGGGTTTTATTCCGCTTTTGCGCCTACCTTGAAACTGTATCGCAAACCAACCATAACCCTATGCTGTTATCAGTTCCCGCATCCGACGCGACCGCATCAGTCCCGGTTTCAGAAGTAACCGACGCCGCAAACACTCTTGCCAACAACCTCGGTATTTCGACTTTGCTCTTTTTCGGACTGGTACTCGTTGTAGGGGCGCTCGTCATCTACATCAGGCAGCAAGCAAACAAAGAGCAGCGCCAGACCGAAGCCAACAACCAGACACTGCACAAGGTTATCGACACTCTCCGGGAAGACAAGGACTCCGACCGCCGCATCCTCATGAGCGTCATCGAAGACAACCGCCAGCAGATCGACATTGTCCGCCGCGTTGTAGACAGCATCAAAGCTCAGGATCAGGCCCTGCAGGTACTCCTGCAGAAAACCAGCACCATCCTGGAACATCGTTGCCACAACCTCATCAACAAGTGATTATGAGCCTCACAGACCTCCGCCTCAAGAAAAAAGGGCAGCTTGCCGAGCTGGCCGAAAAGCGCCGCACACTTGCCGAGCAGGCCGACATCCTGCTTATCGCCGTGCTCACAAAAGCCGACACCATTGCCGACGCCGCGGCCCTCGATACCGGCAAACTGCTGCAGGCCGCCACCGACCTGCACGCCACATGCCAGCAAATCAGGACCATCGACAAAGACATCAACCAGCTACACACCGAACTCTATGGGTAACGAGGCAAAAAGCAAAGCCGAGCTTTACGTCATAGCCGAGGGGATGTACGTGCAGGATCTGAAAGACCAGGAGACCTGCGCTGCTGCCGTTGGCGTCACAGCCAGAACTATCCGGACGTGGGCAAAAGAAGGCAACTGGGAAGGCAAAAGAAAAAGCCGGCTCGACCGCGACACCAAAACGCGCGAAAAAATAGCCGATCTTGTGCACGCCATGGTTGACGATGCAACCAGAGCCTACACCGACGGCGGAGCGCCAAGTCAGGCGCAGCTCTACACCATCGCCAAATTTGCCGACATCATGGGCAAAATGCAGCGGTATGAAAAAGCGGAGTCTGAAATGCCGCGCCAGCCGGACACCGAGCCCGACAAAGCCGCCGCCGCCGACCGACTCGAAGCCGCGAACGACGAAATCACAAAAACTCTCGCTCAACTCGGGCTCCTGAGATGAAAGAGCAAAAACCCTTACATCCCGGCGAGATCTCGCAGTACACCACGCTGTCGCTCGACAAGATATTCCTGCGCTTCCAGCTCGACGTCATCGAAAGCGACTACATCGCCGAGCTGATCCAGAAAGGCCGACAGGAAGGAATCAGCTGGGCTCTTGCCTACAAAGCCAAGCGCATCACCGGCGACGAAGGGCGCGAAGACACCTTTGTCGCCACGAAAACCAAGCTGCTCGCAAAGCAGTTTGTCCAGGACGCCGCCGCATGGGCAAAACTGTTCCGCCTCATCAAAAGCACCGCCGACGCAGTTTTCGAAAGCGAAGTATCAGCCGAAAACCCCGACACCGGGCAAACCGAAAAGGTCAGCACCTACGGCATCAAGTTCCCGAACCGCCGGGAAGTTGTAGCACTCTCCAGCAACGCCGACGCTATGCGCGGATGGAGAGGCTATAAAATCGCCGACGAATTCGCCCTGCACAAGCAGCAGAAAGAAGTCCTCGACTCGCTCCTGCCAAGTCGCCAGTGGAAAAAACCCTTTACAATCTGCTCCACCCATAAAGGCAAAAACAGTGAATTCAACAAGTTGATTGTTAAGTACAAAAAAGGGCTGCTCGACAAATCAACCTGGACGCTCCACACTATCCCCATCACCCGAGCAGTTGAAGACGGCATGCTCGAAAAAATCGAAGGCCGCCCCTTCAGCGCCGAAGAGCGCCGCGCATGGCTGGAGAATCTTGAGCGGGAAGAAGGAATCCGGCGATGGAATCAGGAGTACATGTGCATCCCCGAAGACGAAGAAGGGAGCTTCTTCACCTTCGACCAGATCAGCCAGTGCGAATACGACGAAGCGCTCTTCTTCCCTGAGGACGGCGTCAAAAAATTTGCCGGAGCAGGGGAGGAACTCGAAGCCCTTGCATGGTTCAAAAAAATCGCCTTTGCCTCCGACACCCTTGGCACCGGCAACTTTTACCTCGGCATGGACGTCGGCAGAAACGTCAACTACACCGTCCTTTGCCTCATTGAAGTCGTTGCCGGCATCCGTTTTGTCCGGGCCATAGCCGCGCTCGACAACTTCAGGTATCAGGCACAGCAGGACTGCGCCTCAACGTGGATCCGCACGCGCACCTTCCGCCGCTGCTGCATGGACAACCGCGGCCTCGGCAACGAAACCGGTGAGCGCCTGCAGGAACGGCACGGCACGTACGTAGTGGAGCGCATCGACGCCACAGCGAGGATCAAGGAACAGTTTGCCTATGCAGTCCTCGGCCTCATGCTCGACAAAATGCTTCGCTACCCATCGGACGATACCGTCCGCGACGATTTCCACAGCATCCAGAAAGTCGATACCGGAGCAGGCAATACACGCATAGTAGCCAGCAAAAACGAAACCGACGAAAACAGCCACGGCGACTACTACACCGCTATATCACTAGCAGTCCACGCCTGTGACAACCCCGTCCCAGACATCGCGGACTCCATCCACGTCCCCGGCACAACCGCCATAACCGGCATAGGCCACCCCGGCGAAACCTTCGACCGCCGAGCAATGACCGAATCAATGTAACCCGACACACCCATGCCCGACATCACCAAAGCGTCCATAGAACAGGACGTCGCCGTCAGGAGCTACGCCGAAAACGTCACGGCCATCAAGCTGCTCCCGCACCCGTCAAAAGTGCTCAAGCAGATCGGCAAAACCATCGACATCTTCGACATCACCAAAAAGCAGCCCGACGTAGCCGGGCCGCTCCGCCGGTACCGCGACGGCATCAAACGCCTCGACTGGGACGTAACCCACGCAACCAGCAGGGGAGAGCGCGCCGACTTCTTCCAGCAGCTCGCACGCAGCTGGAACATCAAGCACATCATCGCAGCAGCCATCACCGCCCGCGAATACGGCTTTACCCCATTCGAAATCAACTGGGCAGTGATCGACGGCAAAACCGTACCCATCAGCATCAAGCAGCGCCCCCGCAAATGGTTCAAGGCCGACGACGCCGGCCAGTGGCGGCTCATCAAAACCGACGCCCCGGACGGGATTCTTGTCGAAGAAAAATGGCCCCGTAAATTCGTCATCATCACGCACGAAGCCACCGACGAAAACCCCTACGGGGAGGGAATCCTTGACGAAATCTACTGGTACGCCAAAGCCCTCACCTTCGACTTTGAACAGTGGCTCGGCTTCATCGAGGACGACGGCCGCGACCGGTGGATCGGTTGGGTACCGCCCGGCAGCGACAAAGCCTATAAAGACAAGGTCGAGGCCGCACTCCTGAGACTCCGCAACGCCGCCGTAGGCGTCATCGAGGAAGGCACCCGCGTGGAAAAAGTCGAAAACAAAGGCCGCACCAGCAGCAGCGAAGCCTACGAACTGCTCAAACAATCCTGTCGTCAGACCATCAACGTACTCGTCCTCGGCAGCGACCTCAGCGTCAACAACAGCGTCACCGGAGCCCGCGCCAGCAGCGAAAGCGGCCTCAGCATCGAGGAGAGCGCCCTCGACGCCGGCAAAGAACTCGCCGAGACGCTCATCAACACCATTTTCCGCCACATCTCGGAACTCAACGCTCTTCCCGGGAGCGACGACGAGCAAATCGAATTCGAGCTCCTAAAACCAATCGACAAAAAACTGCAAGCCGAGATCGACAAAACCTACAGCGCGGCCACCGGCAAGCGCCCCAGCGGCCAGCTTATGGCCCGCCGAGGCTATGAGGAAGGCGACTGGGAAGACGCCCCCGCCGCCGCCCCCTCGACCCCGGCAATAACCTTTGAAAGCAGCGGAAGCAAAGCCTTTGCCGACATGCTCGACGCATGCACCGCGCTAAAAAAAAAGCCCTGACGGCGGCGAGTGAGAAAACCCTCCTCGCCGCAGAACCCGACACCGAATTCATCGCCGCCTGGGCAGCCGCCCTCGAAACTGCCATAAACGCAGCATGGGCCGAAGGCTACCTCGACATGCAGCGCCAGACAGATGCCATTGCCGCCGCCGATCCGGACGCGCCCACCGCCACCACATTCGAGGCATCAAAAACCGTCAGCCTCCGCTGGGGCAACAAAGACGCCGCCGCCTACCATAAAGCCAAAAGCTTTATCAGCGCAATCATCACCGACGCCGAGCTCTCCGGAGCCGTACAGCAAAGCCTCAGCGACGCACTCGCCGAAGGCAAAAGCCTCCGCACCTGGAAAACCGGCCTCGACGACCTCTTTGCAAAAAAAGGCTTTGCCAAAATCGGAAACTGGCACGCCGAAACCATTTTTCGCACCGAAACCAGCCTTGCCTACAACGCCGGCAGCAACGCAAAACTCATAGAGGTAGCCGACACCTTCCCCTACTGGGAATACGTAACCGCCGGCGATGAGAGAGTCCGCGACGAACACGCCGCCCTCAACGGCAAAATCTTCAAAACCGGCGACACCGAATACTTCCCGCCCCTCGGGCTCAACTGCCGGTGCCGTAACAAGCCCATCTCCAAATGGGCCGCAAAGCGGCGCGGCATCGAAGGCCCCGACACCGTAACGCCAGAAATGCGCAGCAACCTGCGCAACGCAGAATTCATCGGCGACAAAACAAAAAGCTTCGAGGACTACCTCAACGCCAAGCTCGAAACCCTCGACGCCAAGCGCACGCAGCTTATCATCGAGACGCTTGCAAAAATAAAAGAGAGCCTCGACACCACAGCAACAACAGCAACAGCAACGGCCACAACTCAACCATAGCAGTAATGATCGATCCCGAAAAACTCGCCGAACGCGCCAGGCGCCAAACCGAAATGACCGTCCTCATGCTCAAACTCAGGGAGGAATACGTCCGGTTCGACGCCGCCACAACCCTCGGGCACCGGAGCGAAAGCGAAGCAAAAAGCAGCGTCACCCGGTTCACCACACCCGCCACCGAAGCCGACGTTGTGGCCGCAATCGAAGAGATGCAGCACATCAAAGGCAAGGTCTACCCCAAAGAGCCACGCTTTGCACGGATCCACGAAACCCTCCTGCAAGGCCGCATCACCAAAGCCGCACTCGATATATGGCTCCGCGAATGCCTGCGAACCACCTTCTGCAGCGGCAACAAATACCAGCCCCTCCCCACGCACGACGAGGCTTGGGGGATCTACAGCAAAGTCCTTACCGACACAGCCCCCCAGCGCTACGCCGCCGAAACGCTGCGCAGCACCAGGCCCGTAAAAATCACCGACGCCGAAGTGCGCCAGGCCGCCGAATGGGGGTTCTGGGACGACATGCCCACCAGCCTCCACCGTCGACTCTACACCATGATGCCCGCCGGCAAACGCGCCGACATCTACAGCCGATGCACCCCCGAAGAAGCAATGCACGAAACCCGCAAACACTGGGACAAAACCTATGTCTGACATACGCATAACCATAACCGGCCTCGACGAAGCCATCCGGCACATCAAAGACTACCCTCGCAAATGCCAGGCCGTGCTGCGCCAAAACAGCACCCTCCGAAAAATCGGCACCGTCCTCGTCGCCAGCGCCGTCGAAACCTACCAGGTGCAGGGGCGGCCCAAATGGGCCGACAACGCCGCCAGCACCAAAGCCCGCAAGCTCGCCAAATACAAAAAGCTCAGCGGAATCATGGTCGAAACCGGCCAGACCCGCCAAAGCCTCGACTACGACGCAGAGGGCGGCAAACTCACCCTCACCTCCGCCGGCCAGCTCAAATACAGCCAGTTCGAAGATGGCCGCACCAAAACCAAAGCCCCCGCCCGGCCCGTCTGGGGAGTCCACCCCGACGACCTCGCCGACATCAAAGACATCATCATCGAGGACGTCATCGCCAAAAGCTGAAAATAACGAGTGATCTTGCGAGTGCGAAGAAAAATCCGTATACATGCTATAAGCAACAAAATCAACACTCGCATGGACACACTGCACCCACTCGCCTGGCTTGCGCAGCGATGCGGCAAGCAAATCGCCGAAGAATTCCAAAAAGAATTCGGCGGAGACCACCACTACATCCCCCTCAAAAAAAAGAAAGACCTCCTCCAGGAGTTTCTTCAGACCTACGACCCCAGCACCATCACCGAAAGCCAGATAGCCAAAAAGTTCGGAGTCACCACCCGCACTGTCTACAAGCGCCTATCCGGCAAACGCAAAGCCCTCTCCGGCCAAACAACCCTTTTCCAGTAACGCAAAAAGCCCGGCTCATCACCGGGCTTTTCCCTTATCTATCCCTCCGCAAAGTCCCTGCCCGTCCGTGTCCGTCAAAAAAAAATCAACAAAAAAAACTTTTTCCTGCTTTTTTCTGGAAAATATTTGGAATATAAAAATCGATTCCGTAAATTAGTCTTAGAGGGTAAGGCAATAGCCCTCCACTCAACGCTAAAAACCATATCAAAAGGAGACGACAATGACACAGGCTAACAAGGTAAGCAGATACTTTTACGCAATGAGCGATACTTTCACTGGTGATAACCCTCGAGAGTACTCAACCGGCGTTGCCAATACCAAAATACCGATAGCGTTCAGGTCCAGAGATGACCGAGATAAGTGGCTGCAGTCCACAAAACTGACGACAGCAAAAGCCATAACGCGGCGCGAGGCTGTCAAGATGGTAACAAAGGAAAAGGGGGAGTTCTACGGATGCCGGGCCTTATGGGTAAAAGCATGCAGGATTTACACCCCCGGAACCGCAGGGAGGGGCGAGGGGACAGACCGGTACAGCTGCGATCACGTGATTCTTGCTGAAAGCGTAAACTAACCCACCATCAACGCCCCTCTCCGGAGGGGCAAACCATATCGCAACAATGGCAAAAAAACAAAAAACCCTCGGCCCCCGCGTCACCGTCGAAGCAGCAGACTGGTACAAAACCGCCTTCGGCAGCCACAACGCCGGAGCCGAATACATCCTTGCCGCCGTACCGATCCTCTACACCCGTACAGTAAAAGACGCAAAAGCCAGGTTCACCCCGAGCGAGCGCAGCCTCATCATCGACGTTGCAAACGGCATGATGCGTAACCCCGGGATGGCAGGGCAGCACATCGTCGCAAGCTGCACTGACAGCATGCACCTTGACGCAACAGACGAAAAATGGCAAGTCGATCGCGTCTTTATGACGCAAAAGCTCAACGCGCTCACCCTCTTCGAACGCGCCTGCATCGAAATCTGGGCCTGTGCATTCTGGGAGCAGCACGACCAGCCCGACGCGCTCAGCCTCGAAACCTACATCGCGTAACAATTTTTAAACCAGAGCAACTATGACTGAACCGAAATTCCGCATCGGAGACGAGGTCTATGTTTATTCCCTCCCGTCGCCTATTGTTATTACTGACCGGGTCTGGAATTCCCCTGGTGGCCGATGGATTTATACCCTCAGAATTAATGAGGCGTTGTCGTCGGTCATCAGCGAGGAGGCACTTAGCCTCGATCCGAAAAAACCGAATCCTCGCGGAACTCGTCCCTGGATGGTTAAATGCCCGAAATGCGGGCGGGAGTTGTTTGATAAGGCGTATTTGGTCAAGATTTGAACAAAAAAAAGCCGGGGAACCTCTCAGCTCCCCGGCTCATCCTCAACGCTAATCAAGGAGTGCGACAACCGCACAGATCAAATATACACTACATCAACCAACATCCGAGCCCTTCCGAGCCTGTCCTTGCTCGTCAACACCAACCTCATCAACAATCACCTGCGAAGCCATCCTCCCCGAAACGCCCCTCTCCATCTGCTTTTTCGACCAGTAAACCGGTTCCCCAATAAACGCCCAAACCAGCGCACCAACCCACCCCAAAAACGTCCATCCCGCAAACAGATTAAGCACAAAAATTGCCGTCTTATACTTATGATAACGCATCACCGCCACAAAAAACGGCACAAAATACACAAGCGCCAAAACAGCCAAAACCCCAACACCCGGATCACCAACACCATCCATAACCCCCTCCTTTTGTTAAAATTGTTGCCCACCAAAAATACAAAATAAACTCAATTCAGCTCAAGCTTCTCCGCCCCCATCGCCTCCAAAGCCCGCTTGATTTTCCCAACATCCTCCCGCTGCACCCACTCGACCGACGAGATCCCGAACCTCCGACTCAGCCACTCCTCAAACGCCAACCGAGCCCGACCAGCCGACCGCTGCCGGGTAATCTGCATCCACATCCCCTCAAGCATACGCAGCTGCTTCTGCGTCGCCATCAACACACTCCGCCCCTTAATCTCAGCAAACCGCTTCGGAACCGGCCGCTTCTCCGGGATCCTGTCAACAATCGCCTGCAGGAAATCAATCACCTTCCTGGCCTCGCCGATCGACAAATCCTTGCACGACGCAACGCCATACCCACCAAGCAACGCCCTGTAATTCTCATCCCCGAGCTTAGCCAACCCCTGCAGCGTCTTGATCCGCGTCACCATCATCGCCGGCAACCCATTCTTTCCCTGATTTTTCAGAACACCCTCCGAAGTCTTTTTTGTTCGTAGTCCGGTATTTCCCGCACAATACGCATCCACGCATCAAGCCGATCTGCCTGATGCGGCCTGCTTTGCATGCAGTGCTGTGAGGCATTGCAGCTGTTCCGGCACTTTTTGCAGCACCCTTTACACCCTGATGAGAGGTGGCACATCCAGCAGACCTGTTTTTCTGTAGGCTCAAAGCCAAGAGTCAACTGATCAAGACCGCTCATAGCCTCTCCTATTGAATTATGAGGATCATCAGGGTTATTATCTCAAAAGAATATAACCGGGTCTGTTACGAAGCAGTCAAAAGCGATGATCCCAGGGCTGATGATGATAAGCCGATCGGGTTTTTTGCTGAAGAGGATGCACGTCAAAGTCGTCATATCTGTTTTTGTCCGAGATCCAGTCGGATCAAGCACCCCGGAATCCATCCCGATTTCACTCATAGCTTTACTCCTTTTCTGGGACTAAGTGTCGTCAAGACCTCATCAAGAGACAGGCATATATAGTCACACATCTTTGCCATCAGCTCGGGTTCTTCTCCGTCACGAGTCAGTATCAGCGTCTCTTTTCCAGCACCAACCGCCCATCCCATTTCCAAATGTGCTGACCGTCCACAAGGCAGAACCAACAAAAACGTATCGGCCCACTGCATAGCCGTGAAATCAGAGATAAAACCGGATTCCGCTTTCGGGTGGCGAAGCGCTTCGCGATACTCCGCAGCCGTCCAGGACATCCAGTTTGCATCAATATCAGACCAGCTAAATCCGTAAGCACCCTCTTGAGGATTTTTGAAATCATAAACAAAATGACCGGCTGCCCTAAGCCCATCGACAACCGCGCCTTGATACTCGTTTCGCCACGACGACGCAACATAAATTTTTCTGATTTTACCCATTATCCACTCTCCATTATCAATTATCAATTATCCCGCCTCTTCTCGCGCCCCGCCGGGGACTCGAACCCCGAACCTGCTCCGTGCACCGTAACACCACAGGGCAACCACCGCCGCAAGCCCCTCCCGAAAACCCGCAGCAGCAACATCAATCAGCATTCTTCCCCGACAACTCTTCAGCCATCATCAACATTCCCGCCTCGATGTGCTCAACCTTTATCTCTCCGGACATCGAGAGCATCTCGATAACCGTCAACACCTTTCCCACAGCATTTCCCATCCGCTCACGGACAGACCTCTTGTAACCCCTGCGAAACCTCATCCCTTGTGTAATTGCAACTTGGCAGAGGCTCTGTAGGTTCGAAAGCTCCCGTAACTCCACGATCAGCACATCCTCCAGCACAAACCCCTTCGGAGCCGGCACCGTACGAGGAAACGCCCGATACGGCACATCCTTGCCTTGCACAAGCACGCGCGGCTTTCCGTTTCTTTCCTTCCTGCCTCAAACTCACATCATACGGGCTGGTCTTGTACGTCTTCTCTCTGAGCATCTTCTGCAACGGACCAAGGTACTTTTCCGGGTTCCTGTTGCTCC
>Ga0194119_10012677_pt1 | contig 10639 bp, 10 predicted proteins | sample TA2MahC100mmetaG_FD_148620 | JGI IMG/M metagenome (GOLD analysis project Ga0194119, IMG submission 148620) | Freshwater microbial communities from Lake Tanganyika, Tanzania - TA2015018 Mahale Deep Cast 100m | ecosystem: Environmental > Aquatic > Freshwater > Lake | place: Tanzania: Lake... | reverse complement strand
CTACGGGAGGAAAACCAAACCGACGAATTACGCTACACTTATCCACAGCCGCCTCTATGACAGGCGGCTATAGCCCCTGGGTAAAATTCAACGCGCATCCCTGGGTATTTTTAGACGCGCAGCGACACCGGGGGGATTTGAATCCAGCTTGCGGCCCCCGCCATCCGGCAAAGCCGCTAAAGAGGAGAGAGCAATGATTGAAAGCCGATCGTTCCGGATTGACTGGGACTTCCTTGTCGATGAATGCAAGCGGGGCGAAATCGCCGCGCATCTTGCAATCGATTTCGCCGCCCAAATGCCTACCCAACCTCCTGTTGGCCCGATCACGCGGGACTTTCTGATGATATGGGCCGGCTGCAAGGGCAACTTGAGAGGCGGTTCATTCCGTTTCCAGAAAGGGAGCAGCTTTGGCGTCCGCGCCAATCGGCACGAGCCTTTTCTCATCCGGGTATGCGGCGCGGACCGGGCGGCACAGTTCGCCGTGTTTCTGGATCTGGCCAAGCACGATCCTGCCGGCGCGAAGGCGGTATTCGAGCGCATTCACGAGCTGGCGGCAAACGCCGCGGAGGAGGTGCCCAATATCGGCCGCATGTCCATGCCGGCAGTGGCGAAACAGATGTATCAGGAAATGTGCCGTTTCATGATCCGGCTGGGCGAGACGGCCAGGTCGGCTGAAGACAGGAATCCGTATGGGGTGCTGGACTCCTGAGGCGGGGGCCTGCCGAGCCGGAGTCTGGGCAGGGGTGGGCTTGGGTGCAGGCTGATTCCGCATACGTGTTGCCGTGGCGCCATGATGTCGCCGTTCTTCGGAAAGCCCGTCGGCACGAGCCTTGCCGGCTCGCGCTTGATCTCGTCCTGCACGCCGGGGAGGAGCGCCAGGCTCTGTGCCTTGGGATGCATGGGCCGATGTTCTCGCAACTTGCCGGGGCTTGGCTAATGCCATTGTCAAATATACAGGTCGTGTATATATTGGCATATGCGCCGCTGTGACCCCGTTCCGTTTATATTGAACTCACCAAAATCGGCCAAAGGCGACGGTCACTAAGCTCTCCTTTGGCTTCCCAATGTCCGCTTTACGGAAGTAATGTCAAAGGCGTAATCTTTGTCTTCCGTTGCGATGACCCATTTAAAATTCCCCTAAAGACCATCCGTCTAGGGAAAACAATCTCTCATGAGGAGAACGCATGACTGACAGACGCGATTTCGTTACGACAGAAGGTGGGTTTTCCTGCCTTTCCAACAAGGCCACCGGCTTCCCGCTCCTGGTCAATGGCCTGAGAGTCCCTTCCAGTGAACATCTTTTCTGTGCGCTCAGGTACCCGGACCAACCCGGAGTTCAAGAGGAAAGCCGCCGTTCATCATTCCCCTCGAGGCCTGGGCATCCGGCTGGAGCCCGGAGGGATGGTAGCCGCCGGATTCCGGTAGAATCCAGCTTCCGGCCGCAAGCTGCCTTGCCGATGAAAACCACATTTCTTGAATTCGAACAACCCATCGCCGAACTGGGGGCGAAGATCGAGGAACTGCGTTATGTGCAGGACGACTCGGCGGTGGACATCTCGGAGGAGATCGCCCGGCTGGAAGCGAAAAGCCAGTCGCTCACCAAGGATCTCTATGCCAAGCTGAGTCCCTGGCAGATCGCCCAGGTTGCCCGCCATCCGCAACGCCCTTACACCCTCGATTACACCCAACTGATCTTCACCGATTTCGAGGAGATGCATGGGGATCGCGCTTTTGCCGACGACCACGCCATCGTCGGCGGACTGGCCCGCTTCAACGGCCAGTCGGTGATGGTCATCGGCCATCAGAAGGGCCGCGATACCAAGGAGAAGATCTTCCGGAATTTCGGCATGCCGCGGCCGGAGGGCTATCGCAAGGCCTTGCGCCTGATGCGCCTGGCCGAGAAGTTCGGCATTCCGGTTGTGACCTTCGTCGATACGCCGGGCGCCTATCCAGGCATCGACGCCGAGGAGCGCGGCCAGTCCGAGGCGATCGGCCGCAACCTGTATGCGATGGCGGAACTGAAGGTGCCGATTATCACCACGGTGATCGGCGAAGGAGGCTCCGGCGGCGCCCTGGCCATTGCCGTCGGCGACGTGGTGATGATGCTGCAGTATGCAACCTACTCGGTGATTTCGCCCGAAGGCTGCGCTTCCATCCTCTGGAAGAGCGCCGAACGGGCCCCCGAGGCGGCCGAAACCATGGGCATTACCGCGGCGCGGCTGAAAACCCTTGGACTGGTGGATCGGATCGTCAGCGAGCCGCTGGGGGGCGCTCATCGCGACCATCGCGCCATGGCGCAGGCCCTGAAGAAGGCGTTGCAGGACGCATTGCGCCAGATCGCCGACTTGTCCACCGCCGAGCTTGTCGAGCAGCGCTTCGAACGCATGCTCGGATATGGCAAGTACAAGGAACAGCAGCCCGCCCACTGACCTCGCCGCGCGGGTCGCCGCTTTCCTGGCGCGACATGTCCGGCCGGGCGAGCGTGTCGCGGTTGCACTTTCCGGCGGTATCGACTCGGTCGCCCTGCTGCACCTGCTGCACGAGGCCGCCCCGCCGTTCGGCATTGCGCTGTCGGCCATTCACGTTAATCACGGACTGAGCCCGCAGGCCGATGCCTGGCAGGCATTCTGCGGGCGGCTGTGCGCATCGCTGGACATTCCCTTCGTGACAGTGCGCGTCGAAGTGCGCGGGACGGCCGGCAGCGGGCTGGAAGCGGCGGCACGCAAGGCGCGCTATGCGGCGTTCGCCCGCCTCGATGCCGAGCATGTGGCGCTGGCGCATCAGCGCGACGATCAGGCCGAGACGCTGCTCTTCAACCTGCTGCGCGGCAGCGGGATGGCCGGTGCGTCGGCCATGCCCTCGGCGCGGCCATTCCCGGGTCGGGCCGGCCTGCGGATTCTGCGGCCGCTGCTGGATGTGTCGCGGGAAGAGATTGCACGCCATGCACAGGATCGGAAGCTGGCATGGATCGAGGACGAGAGCAATCGGGACCTGCGGCACGCACGCAACTTCCTGCGTCGCCAGATCCTGCCCCGGCTTCTGGAACGCTTCCCCGGCAGCACAGTCTCCCTGGCGCGCGCGGCTGCGCATTTCGCCGAGGGCGAGGCGCTGCTTGAGCAATTGGCCGCGATCGATGCGCGCGCCGCAATGCGCGACGGGCGCATCATCGTCGCCGAAGTCGCCCGACTGGACGAGGCGCGCGCCCGCAACCTGTTGCGCCACGTGTTGAAGTCGGGCGGGCTGGCAATGCCGGACAGCGCGCGGCTGCGCGAGGCCGTGCGCCAGGTTTGCCAGGCCGCCGCCGATCGCCAGGTCGCGATCGATCTCGGCCCGTGCATGCTCTATCGCCATCGTGGCGAGCTCTGGCTGACGCAGCCGGCGGCGATGCCGCAAGAGGCCGATTGGCGCGGGGAGGCGACGCTGGCCTGGGGCGCGGACACGCTGCATTTCCGGCATGTCGAGGGCCGCGGAATCGGCATGGACCGGCTGGCCGGCAAGCCGGTCCGCATTGCACTCAGACGGGGGGGCGAGCTTTTTCGGCCGGATGCGCGGCGGCCGCGGCGGGAGTTGCGCAAATTGCTGCAGGAGCGGGGCGTGCCGCCGTGGCTGCGCAAGGTCATGCCGCTTCTGTGGTGCGGCGGGGAACTGGTCTGGGTGCCAGGGATCGGCATCGATTGCGCATGGCAATGCGCGCCCGGTGCGGTCGGCCTCATGCCCGAATGGGAGACGGCCGACGGAAAAAGTCAGTCTCCGCAATACGGCGCCTAGTGCTTTCCCGACAGCAGTTGCGCCAGTTCCACGGCCGACTTGACGCCCATTTTCTCGAAAATCCGCGCGCGGTGCACCTCCACGGTGCGCATGGCGATGTTCAGCTCGTCGGCGATCACCTTGTTGTATTTTCCGGCCAGGATTCGGTCCATGACTTCACGCTCGCGCGGCGTGAGCTGGGTCAGGCGCGAGGCGAGGGAGGCCTGGCCGGCGCGTCTCTCCTGATGCGCGGCATCGACCCCCATGGCGCTGATGACGCGGTCGACCAGCTCGTTGTCGTTGAACGGCTTTTCGACGAAATCGTAGGCGCCCTTTTTGACGGCCGCCACGGCGAGCGGAATGTCGCCGTGGCCGCTGAGGAAGATCACCGGCAGACGGGCGCCGCGCTCGCAGAGGAGGTCGAAGAGCTGCAGCCCGCTCATGCCGCCCATGCGCACGTCGAGCACCAGGCAACCGCGCAGATCATCGCGCCAGTCGGCCAGGAACGCCTCCGCCGAGGGCCAGGCGCGCGACTCGACATGGCGCGAGCGGAACAGCCAGGTCAGCGCGTCGCGGATCGCCTCGTCGTCGTCGACGATGTAGGCGGCGGGTTTCATCCGCCGGGCAATGTGAAGCGGAAGACGCTGCCGCCCGCCGGGTTGGCTTCGACCCACATGCGCCCCTTGTGCGACTCGACGATGGAGCGGCAGATGTTGAGACCCATGCCCATGCCTTCGGGCTTGGTCGAGAAGAAGGGCTCGAACAGGCGCGCGGCGGCCTCCGCCGCGATGCCGGCGCCGCAGTCGGCGACGTCGATCTCGACGCCATCCTCGACGGCGGCGGTGCGCACGATGAGCTGCCTCTCGGCCGGTTGCATCGCCTGCATGGCGTCGATGCCGTTGCGCATCAGGTTGAGCAGGACCTGCTCCAGCATGACGCTGTCGGCGCGCACCGTGGGCAGTTTTTCGGCAAGCGCGAGCACGATGCGCACGCCGCGCTTGCGCGCATCGCCCTCGATCAGCCCGACGGCATCCTCGACGACGGCGTTGACATCGCAAGGCGCGCGTTGCGGTTCGCTGCGCCGCACGAAGTCGTAGATGCGGCGGATGACGCGGCCGGCGCGCTGAGCCTGGCTGGCGAGCTTGCCGAGCGTCTCGCGCAGTTCGTCGCGCGGCAGGTCGCCCGCTTCGAGGCGGTTCATGCAGCCGGTGGTATAGCTGGAGATGGCCGAGAGCGGCTGGTTGATTTCGTGGGCCAGCGTCGAGGCCATCTCGCCCATGGTGACCAGGCGCGCCGTGAATTGCAGCTTTTCCTGCTGCTGGCGCGCCAGTTCCTCGGCGCGCTTGCGTTCCGTGATGTCGACCACCGAGCCCATCCAGCCCGCATGCCGTCCCTCCGCATCGATCAGCGGCGCTTCGTAGATCAGCGCATCGAAGCGCTCGCCGTTCTTGCGCTGAAAGCGCAGTTCGACGCCCTCGCTCGGGGATTGGCCGGCCAGCGATCGCCGGTGCGCGGCCTGCGTCGCTTCCCGTTCCTCGGGCGCCCAATAGGGCATCGGGGGCAGGCGATTCAACAGTTCGGCGGCATCGAAGCCTGTCATGCGGCAGAAGGCCGGGTTGACGTAGATGATGCGTCCCTCGAGGTCGCGCGCGCGCAGGCCGGTGAACAGCGAATCCTCCATCGCCTTGCGGAAGGCGTATTCCTTGGACAGGGCCTGCTCGGCGTCGAGGCGCTTCTGCATGTGCCGGCGCTGTGCCCACAGGCTGGCCAGGACGCCGGCGCCCAGAGCCACGATCGCCAGGGTGAGCAGGTTGCGCGGCAGGCTGGTCTCGGACTGGTAGGCGGTGGCGACCAGCACCAGGCCATGGCCGGGCGGATCGAAGGGAATGCGATGGCGCAGGGTTTCCTCGCCGGCCTCGATGTTCGATTTCGAGCCGAGCGCGAGGCCGTTCGCATCGACCACGCTGAGACGGTATTTCTGGGCAAACCACCAGGGCACCTGGTCGGCAAGCAATTTGCGGAAGGAGTACGCGGCGACCAGCGATCCTGCATGGCGGCCGTCGCGGAAATGCGGCACGACGAGAGCGAAAAACCACTCGCCGCCGCTTTCATGGCCGGCGCTGAAGGTGGGCAGCCCGGTCGAGCGCGACAGGCGGAAGGCCTGGTACACGGACTCCGTGCGCGGATTCTCGCCCTGGGCGGCATTCCCGACCACACCCGGATCCCTGCGCACGGGCAGGCCGTCGGCATCGAGTGCCTGCACGTGGACGATGCCGGGGTTGTTGAGCAGATAGCTGCGGATGCGTGCGTCGAAACTGCCGTTGGCGCGTTCCGCGCCGAAAAAGTCCTGGCCGAGCTGCTGCAGTTGCTCCTGGCTGCGCGAGAGGTTGAAGTGCAGGTTCTGCTCCACCCACAGGGTGTCGCCGATCAGGCTGGCGCGCTGCTCCTCGACTTCCTGCCGGTGCAGCAGCCAGAGCAGGCTGATCACCGCCAGCACGAACAGGCCGACGGCGATGCGCGGCACGGTCCAGTACCAGGGTTGCAGCTTCGGCAGACGCGGGACGGTGGTTTCCATGCGGACGAAAAAACGTTGCCTGAGAACATGTTACATCATGGCGCCGGCAGCCGTCGGGTTGCGGATAACCACAATTGTTCAAGCATGGCGCTTTGCCCAAAATGCCCAACGCCAATAACCCGCCGGCCAGGCCGGCTGTTCTATTTCACGGAGGAGACCATGAAACTGCATTCCCTGTTGTTCGGTGCCATTGCCCTGGCTTTCTCGGCCACGGCCATGGCTCAGCAGCCGATCGTCATCAAGTTCAGCCACGTCGTCGCCGCCGACACGCCCAAGGGCAAGGCTTCCGAGTTCTTCGCCAAGAAAGCCGCCGAACTGACCAAGGGCAAGGTCAAGGTCGAGGTCTTCGCCAATTCGACGCTGTACAAGGACAAGGAAGAGATGGAGGCGCTGCAGCTCGGCGCGGTGCAGATGCTGGCGCCTTCGCTGGCCAAGTTCGGCCCGCTCGGTGTCAAGGAGTTCGAACTGTTCGACCTGCCCTACCTGTTCGACGACTACAAGGAGCTGCATCTTGTCACCGACGGTCCGGTCGGCAAGGCGCTGTTCCAGAAGCTGGAGACCAAGGGCCTGGTCGGCCTGGCCTACTGGGACAACGGCTTCAAGGTGATGAGCGCCAACAAGCCGCTGAAGATGCCCGAGGACTACAAGGGTCTGAAGATGCGCATCCAGTCGTCGAACGTGCTCGATGCCCAGATGCGCGCGGTCGGCTCCATTCCGCAGAAGATGGCGTTCTCCGAGGTCTATCAGGCGCTGCAGACCGGCGTCGTCGATGGCACCGAGAACCCGCCCTCCAACCTCTATACGCAGAAGATGCACGAGGTGCAGAAGCACGTGTCGGTGACCAACCACGGCTATCTTGGCTACGCGGTGATCACCAACAAGAAGTTCTGGGACGGCCTGCCGGCCGACGTGCGCGGCCAGCTCGAGCAGGCAATGAAGGAGGCGACCAAGTACGCCAACGACATTGCCAAGGAAGACAACGACAAGGCGCTCGAAGAAGTCCGCAAGTCGGGCAAGAGCCAGATCTACGTGCCGACGGCTGCCGAGAAATTGGCGCTGAAGAAGGCCATGGTCAAGGTGCACACCGAGATGGCGGGCCGCATCGGCAAGGAAAACATCGATGAGGTCTACAAGGCCACCCAGTTCGATCCGAGCAAGCTCTGATTTCCGGCTTGGTCGCGGGGGCGAAAGCCCCCGCGTTCTTTAGGGAGGATGCTAACCGTGAAAGTCCTTGACCACTTGGAGGAATGGCTGGTCACCTTCCTCATGGGCGCGGCGACGCTGATCATTTTCATCTCCGTCATGCACCGCTACGCGGCGGGATTCTCGATTCCCGGCGTTCAGGACTGGCTGATCGGGCTCAACATCAGCTGGGCGCAGGAACTCTGCATCATCATGTTCGTCTGGATGGCCAAGTTCGGCGCGGCCTACGGCGTGCGCACGGGCATCCACGTCGGGGTCGACGTGCTGATCAATCGTCTCTCCGGCCCGGTCCGGGCCAAGTTCATCGTTTTCGGCCTGCTGGCCGGAGCCTTTTTTACCGCCGTCATCGCCGTATTGGGCGCGCATTTCGTCTGGGAGAACGGCGCCCACTACGGCATCACCAACGCCCTCGGCATCAAGGTCGAGGGGCTCTACGAAGGCCCGACCACGCCGGACCTGGAATGGCCGACCTGGATCGTCTATTCGGCGATTCCGCTCGGCACCGCCCTGATGTGCTTCCGCTTCCTGCAAGTGACCGTGAGTTTCATCCGCACCGGCGAACTGCCGCACCATGACCATGGCCACGTCGAAGGCATCGAGGATGAGAAGCTGCCGGCGGACGTCAACCCCTACAGCATGGATGACGACCTGCACCCGCTCGACCTCGCGCACACCAGGATCGGCGAGAACCGCCGCAAGGAAAACCGGCCGGTCGATGTCGATCGTCGCCGGCACGACCGCGGAGGGAAGCCGGAATGAGCGCGCTGATCATATTCGGGCTGCTGACTGTCCTGATGTTGTCCGGCATGCCGGTGTCGATCTCGCTCGGCCTGACGGTATTGACCTTCCTCTTCGCCTTTACCAATGTTCCACTCGAGTCGGTGGCGCTGAAGCTGTTCACCGGCATCGAGAAGTTCGAGATCATGGCGATCCCGTTCTTCATCCTGGCCGGCAACTTCCTCACCCATGGCGGTGTGGCGCGGCGCATGATCAACTTCGCGACGGCCATGGTCGGCCATTTCCGCGGCGGCCTGGGCATGAGTTCGGTGTTCGCCTGCGCCCTCTTCGCGGCGGTGTCGGGCTCCTCGCCGGCGACGGTGGTGGCGATCGGCTCCATCATGCTGCCGGCGATGGTCAAGGCCGGCTATCCGCAGAAGTTCGGCGTCGGCGTCGTGGCGTCGGCCGGCGGGCTCGGCATCCTGATCCCGCCCTCCATCGTCATGGTGATGTACGCGGTGTCGACCAACAGCTCGATCGGCGCCCTGTTCATCGCCGGCGTCATTCCCGGACTGCTGCTGGCCTTCATGCTGGGACTGTGCACCTGGTGGGTGGCGCACAAGGGCAACTACCCGCGCGAGCGGGCCCACTCCTGGAGCGAGCGCTGGACGACCTTCCGCAAGGCGATCTGGGGCCTGCTCCTGATCATCGTCGTCATCGGCGGCATCTACAGCGGATTGTTTACGCCGACCGAAGCCGCGGCGATGAGCGCGGTGTACGCCTTCTTCATCGCCGTGTTCGTCTACAAGGACCTCGGCATGAAGGACGTGCCGAAGGTGCTGCTCAACTCGGCGAACATGAGCGCGATGCTGCTCTACATCATCACCAACGCCGTGCTGTTCTCCTTCATCCTGACCAACGAGCAGATTCCGCAAGCCGTGGCCGAGTGGATCCAGGGCTCGGGCCTGGGCGTGATCGGCTTCCTCATCGCGGTGAACATCCTGCTGCTGATCATGGGCAGCTTCATGGAGCCGTCGTCGATCATCCTGATCACGGCGCCGATCCTGTTCCCGATCGCCATGAAGCTCGGCATCGATCCGATCCATTTCGGCATAATGATCACGGTGAACATGGAAATCGGCATGATCACCCCGCCCGTCGGCCTGAACCTCTACGTCGCCAGCGGCATCGCCAAGATGGGACTGACCGACTGCTCGAAGGCGGTCTGGCCCTGGCTGTTCACCATGCTCGTCTTCCTCATGATCATCACCTACGTCCCGACCATCACCACCTGGCTGCCGAAGACCCTGGGTATGATGTAGCGGGCATCGTCCCGGTAATCGCGCCCGGCTCCGGCCGGGCTTTTTTTTTGCCTGTGGTAATCTCCAATCATGTTCGAAGCCGCGCTCGAGCCCGCCTTCTGGGTTTCCGTCCTGCAGATCATCGCCATCGACATCCTGCTCGGCGGCGACAACGCCATCGTCATTGCCCTGGCCTGCCGGCGCCTGCCGGAGCAGCAGCGCAAGCAGGGCATCTTCTGGGGCGTCGTCGGCGCCATCGTGCTGCGGGTGATCCTGATCTTCTTCGCCTTGCAGCTGCTGGCTATTCCTTTCCTCAAGATCGTCGGCGGCGCCCTGCTGGTCTGGATCGGCGTCAAGCTGATGCAGCCGGAGGAGGAAGACGGACACGGCAATATCGATGGCAGCACCCATTTGCTGGGAGCGATACGCACCATCATCATCGCCGATGCCGTCATGAGCCTGGACAACGTCATCGCCGTGGCGGCCGCCGCCAAAGGCGACCTGGGCCTGGTGGTGTTCGGCATCCTTGTCAGCATTCCCATCGTCGTCTGGGGCAGCAAGTTCGTGCTCAAGCTGATGGACCGCCTGCCCATCGTGATCACCTTCGGCGCAGCGCTGCTCGGCTGGATAGCCGGTGACATGTTCCTCGGCGACGCGACCGTCAAGCCCTATCTCGAAGGCCAGCCCGGCTGGCTGAAGTACGTGGCTTCGACCGCGGGCGCCTTGCTGGTGGTGGCGGTGGGCACCTGGCTGGCGCGCCGGAAGTCTGCGCTGCGGCCGGTGGTGGAGATTGCGTCCGATGCAACTGTCAAGGAGCGAAGCGATGACTAAGGTGCTGGTGCCGGTCGACGGCTCGACCTATTCCGATCGCGTCATCGATCATCTGATCGGGGAATGTGCCGGGGCAGAACCGGTGGAACTGCATCTGCTCAACGTACAGATCCCGGTCGATTCCGGCCATGCCCGCATGTTCGTGTCTGCCGAGGATGTCGAGGCCTATCACCGCGAGGAGGGGCTGCAGGCCCTCAAGTCTGCGCGGGAGAAACTGGATGCCGCCGCTATCCGGTATCACTGGCACGTGGCGGTGGGTCACGTC
>Ga0194119_10012674_pt1 | contig 10641 bp, 10 predicted proteins | sample TA2MahC100mmetaG_FD_148620 | JGI IMG/M metagenome (GOLD analysis project Ga0194119, IMG submission 148620) | Freshwater microbial communities from Lake Tanganyika, Tanzania - TA2015018 Mahale Deep Cast 100m | ecosystem: Environmental > Aquatic > Freshwater > Lake | place: Tanzania: Lake... | reverse complement strand
AGGACCCGCTATTTCAGTTTCTTAGAAAGTGAATTCCCCAATTTAATTCCCCAATACAGGGAACTCTATAAAAAGGGCGGGGCAGATCAAGATTACAAACAGGAGCTTTATAAAAAGCTGAATCTTTTTCGGGAAATGTATAATGTACCTAAAAGCTACATGAAGCCGATGCGCGACAGACTAAACAGAGTTACTTGAGGAGTGTTTTTATTGGATGATAACAAGAAAATACATATTCGTGATGCGCACGATAATGATTACCCATCAGTTGTCAGGTTGAACGATGAAGTAGTTGAGCAGACAAGTCCGATGAATTTAGAAAGGCTCAACTATTTATCTTCGTTGGCAGCCTATTTTAAGGTCGCTGTGTCGGACGATCAGGTGGTTGCTTTTCTGTTGGCGATGAAAAACGGGGCCAGCTACCAGAATGGTAATTATGAGTGGTTCTGTTCCCGCTATCATAGTTTCTTGTATGTTGACCGGATTATCGTTGATAGCACTTTTCAGGGTTGCGGGATTGGCACCAAATTATATCGGGACCTTTTTCGATTTGCACAAGCCTCAGGCATCCCTCTTATTACCTGTGAAATAAATGTTGTCCCCCCAAATGAAATATCGACTGCTTTTCATGCCCGGATCGGTTTCAGCGAAGCCGGCAGCCAGTGGATCTGCAAAGGGCTGAAAAAAGTTTCCATGCAGACAGCGCTTGTTGGTGATTAACCAGTTGTCAGGGTGCCCCTAGTTCTGCATCAACCACCTTCAGTTTATTATTGCAGGTACAAATTTTTGTATGCTTTTAAGAAATCAATAAGGTTCGGCTATCCAGGATCTGTGGAGCAGGATTTTTTGACTGCGGTTCATTATCTTGACAACGATCCGGGGGGTATGTTAAACTCATATAGCTTTAGAGGCAATACGCTTTATGGCTGTGACAGACGATACGGGCCCATAGCTCAGCTGGTAGAGCTACCGGCTCATAACCGGTTGGTCCTAGGTTCGAGTCCTAGTGGGCCCACCATCTTCATGGCCCCTTCGTCTAATCGGTTAGGACACCAGCCTTTCAAGCTGGCAGCAGGGGTTCGAATCCCCTAGGGGTCACCACCATTACAAAAAGAGCTACCACAACTAAGTGGCGGCTCTTTTCACTATGAGAGGTAATAAATGTTACAGGAAAAAAAGCTGGGACCACTAGCTCAGATCATGATGGGTCGGGAGGTTGACGGCACTGTCTATTACTGGACTGCGGCCTACCTGGTTGATGGCCTTCTGGTTGATACAGGTTGCAGTTACACTGCCCCGGAATTGATTGAATACTTGCGGGAAAAGCAAGTAAATCAGGTCATAAACACCCATCATCATGAGGACCACGTGGGTGGAAACGCCCTATTGCAGAAAGAATTTGGCCTTGATATATATGCCCACCCACTGGCAGTTTCATTAATTAGTAATAAAATGGAGCTTAATCCATATCAGGAGCTGGTCTGGGGTTACCCAGAGCCAACTATCGTAAAACCTATTCAGGGTCAGATCAAAACAGAACATCATATTTTTAAGGTCATTGAAACTCCGGGGCATTGCCCCGACCATTTATCTCTGTACGAGCCTGAGAAGGGTTGGCTATTTTCCGGAGATCTCTTTGTTTCGGAAGATCAAAAAGTATTCAGGGCCGATGAGGATATTTACGGAATTATTGGTTCGCTGCAGGGATTTATCCAGCTGGAGAATCAGGAACTGACCTTGTTTACTTCAATCGGTAAAATATTCCCTGAAGGAAAGTCTTCGATCAAAAGATTTCTGGATCACTTAGAAGAGGTAAACGCTGCGGTTGCAAATCTTGTGGCCAAAGGGTTAAATGCAGAAGAGATTAAGAACAGTATTTTTTCCAGGGAAAGCAGCATGGCCCCCCTAACAGGAGGCCACTATTCGATCCAAAATCTAGTTGATAAGCTTTTGATTCGCTGTGTTCTCTAAACATTATTGATGCTAACTACGGTAAAATTTATTCTATAGCAATAAGCAGGAGTTGCGATGAACAACCTGCAAAGAATAGCTAATTTATATAGAGATCTTTTAATTCTTATCGGAGCAATGATCTTGATGGTTATCGCCATTTTCCCCGAACCATTTTCACTGCTCAGGGATCCGGTCAGCTGGCTTGGTAAAACCGGCCCGGGCAGCGGCTTTGCGGTTTATAGGTCTTTCTGGCTTTTTTCAGCAGCTTTGATCTTTATTACTTTTAAGTGGTATCAAATAATTGCTGTTGTTGCGCAGAGTCCTATCTGGCAAAAGCTTTACGTGCGTCTTGCCTTCCTGGCAGTGCTTGCCGGTTTTTTGCTGATGCTTTTTCCGTGTGACAGGTTTGATCCTATTCACAGCACTGGCGGTGCCCTGGTCGGCATTGGGATGTGGATAATCAGTTCGATGATGCTTTTTCGACTGGGGAGAATGTTTAATAGATTTGTGGAAACCAGCCTGCATGTGATGCTTCACAGCAGTGCGCTCTATTGCATCATACATTTTTCCCTGGACACACCACTGAAAGGATTCAGTCAGAGGCCGGCAATTTTAGCTATAGTATTAGTCACCACTATCTGTCTGCATTGGCATTCAAAAGCCCTGCAAAAAGGGAACAGTTCGGATGATGAAGCGGTTACAGATCTACTGAACAGTTAAGACAGCCTTGATCACGTCCTGCAAGCTGAGGTTTTACTGTACCGTTTTACTTAGTATTGTTTTCAGTTCTTCTTTTTCCGCTTCAGTTAAAGGCTGAAGCGGCAGGCGGGGATTGCCTCCGAAAAGCCCGATAAGATCCATTGCTGCTTTAAGTCCGGCAACTCCCCAGCGTGAAGTAACAGCGCTGTTTATTTCCAGAAGATTTAGCTGCAGCTCTTTTGCTTCATCGAGCTGGCCTGCGGTAAAAAGAGTTTGGATCCTGACACACTGCTCGGGCAGGATATTAGCCAGGGCCAGAGTGCCACCGACAGCCCCCATTAGAAGCGCCGGCAACAGAAAACTGGTCGAACCGGCAAATACGGAAAAACTCTGCTCTGTTCCCTTCACGATTTCTTCGATCTGCACAATATTACCCGAACTATCCTTGATGCCGACGATGTTTGGTAGTTCGGCCAGCCTGCAGACCAGAGTGGAGCTTAGATTAAGCGCCGTATTGCGGGGCATATTGTAGAGAATAACCGGCAGCGGTGATGCTTCGGCAATGTGCGAATAATAGTTGAAGAGGGCAGTGTCGTTCAGATTGCCCTTATAATAGCTGGGGTTAAGCACCAATACTGCGTCGCAACCGCTTTTTGCAGCTTCCCGGTTCAGGCGTGTCGTTGCCCGGGCGGATTCACAGCCGGTTCCAGCTACTACTTTACAGGCGGCTGGCAGCTGTTCACGAGTGTAGGAAAAAAGTCTGATTTTCTCATCCTCATCAAGTAGCGCTGCTTCGCCGTTTGTTCCCGCCACAACCAAACCAGCAAGCGGACTTTTACTCCACCAGCTGATATTTCTCTTTAACCCACTCCAGTATATCTCACCATTCGCTCCAAAAGGAGTTGGAATGGGCGCATAAATGCCTTTAAACATCTGCATCACCGCCGTTTCCTTTGCTGCTATCACTATAACATAAAGCAATTTCGAGACGGTTGTTGGAATAGCAACCATAACTCTCCCGCTAAAAGCCGGCACACCTTTCGATCCGGATCTGAAGCCAAGACGAGTTAAATTCTATCTAAGTTGGGCCTGCAATTACTGCTATAATATGCTCATCAGCAATAAGAATAAAGGAGTGGGTTGCTTGAAGCGATTGCTATTTGTGGACAATACCATCGATCATAACCTTTACCGGCCGCTAGATCACTTTAAACCGCTGTTCACCCTGCCTTACGCTGTTTACCATGCGCCAACTGAAGCCACGCCCGCTGATCTGGATCATTATACCCATATCCTGCTTTCCGGATCCTTTGCCTCAACCCTCGATAATGTGGATTGGATCCTGGACGAGGCGGAGATGATTAGGGCTGCTGTTGAAAAAGGAAAGGTGATCCTGGGTAGTTGTTTTGGTCACCAGCTGATCGCCCGGGCACTTTTTGGCCCTGAAGCGGTCCGCAAAAGAGAAAAGCCCCAGATTGGCTGGCTTGATCTGCAGCTGCTGGAGGATGACCGGCTGCTGGGGTTTCAGGGGGAGCAGGTCAGTGGTTTTTTCTTCCACTTTGATGAGGTAACTGCCCTGCCAACTGCTGAAGCAGTAACCCTGCTGGCAGGCCCTGACAGCAGGCACCTGGCCTTTCGTCTGAAAAACAAACCGGTTTGGGGCATCCAACCGCACTACGAGCTGGGGGTTGCCCAGGGGTTTGAGCTGATCAGCACCGCTACCGATCAAGGTGCCCCGGGAGTGCCGCCGAAAGAGCTCTTTTTTGAATCTGCTCCGCATCGACCCCGAGACAGTGCCCATATTGCCAGGATCATGTACCAGTTTCAGCAGCAGGAATCATTATAAAGGGGCCGGAATCAGGATTATTTTCCTGCTTCCGCCCCCTTTTAAGGGTCCCTCATTAAACAAACTACAGCAGCACTTGACTGCTACCGTTATAACTTAAAAAGTTAAAACTTGCTGGGCCCGAGCATTTTAAAGACTTTAAGCAGAACCAGCGATAACAGCATTGCGCCGGCGTAGATCAGCACCAGCAAACCGATGCTCCAGCCCCACCAGAACGGGGCATGCATCAGGATCATGTAACCCAGGACAAAGGGTGAAGCGAAAAGCGCCTGCATGCCGAGCTCCAATGCTACCGGGGTTTCAAATTCCGGGTCGGCGATTCTTAAGAGCAGCAGGCCGGTTGTTGCGGTTCCGGTGGTGATGCCGTAAATGCCCACCGTCCGCTCAAGGCTGTATGACCAGGCTCTCCTGCCGATGTAAAAGACCACGAAGGTAGTGGCAATACCGCTAACCATTGAGATCACCACAATCGGAACGATATACTCCCAGACAATAACCAGCTGAATAGCCATGATCGTGGCGATAATCAGAAAGTCGATCGACCAGCCCGTTATCCGGCGTTGCACTCCCGGATCGAGCAGGTAGCCGAGCCCGAGCCTGACAATGATATATTTAACCAGCAGCGCAATAACCACACCGAAGAAGAAGAAAAAGGCCCAGAGGCTCTGGGCAACACTCTCCGAAATAAAGACCCCGATGCCCCTGATCAGCAGGTAGGTTAAAGTATAAACCAGGCCGACCAGCGCTGCGTGAAAAGCTAGAGTATCGGTATTTCCGGAATGAGTTGTCAGCGTGCCGGCGCTTTCTTTAGGGCTTTCCGGAGCAACGATACCGGTTAGAAGTTCTTTCGACAAGCTTTTCGGTGCCAGGGCGGAATAACCTTTCCGAATCCCCCAGTTGACCAGGGGCACACCGACAAAAAATGAAAAGGCAAAGCCGAAAGCGGCGAAAGAAAGCCCCAGCGTTGCCGCATGGGCAAAGCCGAAACCTTCCCAGACCTTACCGACCGAGAGGGCCTGCCCGGGACCCTGGGTAAAGCCCAGCGGCGACAGAAAGCCGAAAGTCGGATGCAGGTCGGAGCCGAGCGCGTTAAAAAGAAAAACAAAAAGAGTGCCGATAACGGCCTGCATGGCCATCGTTAACGAGCTGACAAAGGCCATCCAGAGTGATCCTTTGATCGGATTGCGGTCTGAATGAACATCATTGGTATTGTCTTTTCGTAAAGTAACGGTTAGGCCGAGAGAGATGAAAGAGATGATGAAAAGGTGATAGGCGAATGATTCCAGTAAATCAGTTGAAGCATCGACAACGCCGGTACTGATCAGAATCAGTCCGATCGTGCCGCCCAGAAAACAGCTGGGAATAAGATACTTCTGGAAGAATTTGATCTTTGCCCGCAGGAACATCCCCACCAGGAGGACAATGGCCATAAAGCCAAAGACCAGCAGCGGTTCAAACGGAAAAGGTGTATCCATGTGATCATCTCCTGTCTTTTATTTTTTAACCTGTGCGGTAAGCGGTAAGCCGTTTTGGTCATAGCAGCCGTACCGGTGGGCCGCTTTAACCATGTGAATGTAGTTCTCTGCTTTTACCCCTGGATGGATGGTGTTTGAAGAAGCCAGAATATACCCGCCTCCGGGAGCAGCTATTTCGATTGCCCGTCTAACTTCTTCTTCCACTGCCGGAAGGTCTTTTTTTACCAACGTTTCGATACAGTCGATATTACCCATTAGGCAGATCTTTTTGCCGAACTGTTCTTTGACGGCAGCTAAATCCATGCACTGTGGCTGGATGGGGTGGATTCCGTCGAAGCCGATCTCCACAAAATCATCAAAGATCTTCAGGTGATTGCCGTCGGTATGCTTGAATACTTTAAGCCCCCGGCTGTGGATGTAATCGACGATTTCGTGATAGTAAGGTTTAAGGTATTCCCGAAAATGCGCAGGTGAGATCAGCAGGTTGGTGTTGTGGGCCAAATCGCCGTCAAGGGAAATAATGTCTGCACCGAGCCGGATGCCCATCTCCAGGGCTTCGATCGTATAATCGGTGGCAATCCGGGCCAGCTGATGGACCAGGGCCGGGTTCTCATGGTAGGCATAAAGCAGTTTATCCATCCCGCCAAGCATGTTCCAGCTGCGGCGAAAGGGACATTGCAGGCTGAGCACCAGGGCCCGCTCCCCTTTAAATCTTGCTGCACAATAGATCAGGGTCAGCAGATCTGCCTCCCTGATTGATGGCGGCCTGAACTGTTTCAGATCGGCAGCCGTCTTAATCGGGCCATCGAGCACAGCTGCTTCGCCCACTGGGCTGAGCTGGAAGGTAACCCCCCAGTCATCGCGAAACAGCTCATCGCTGATAATTTCTGCCGTGGGAAAAACTCTTAACGTAAGGCCGTCAATATCAAGCTTTTCAATGATCAGGAGCAGGCTGTTGATCAGTTTGATCTTGTTTTCATCGTCCAAGTTTTGGATGTAGCCGGCTGCGGGAAGATCATCAGTAAAGTGGCGGGCGATGTTGATTACCGAGGATTCATTATAGGCCAGTTCCCAGTGGGGTACCCGATCAGGGATTTCCAAGGATAGTGCGGCGATCATTCTGTCCCTGCCGTTCAAAAGGTTCCCTCCCTGTCAGAGCGGGTAATTAAGGCCTTTACTGTTAGCCTCATAAAGGTTGCAGGTGAAAATGCCAGCTTTGTTATGGAGAAATAATAGCACAATTCTAAACTGACAGTCAATAAAAAGAGCTTCATTTATAGTCCTGATTATAGATAGAGGTTGCGCTTGCTGAAGATGATAATCCCGAGGCCATAAAGCACGATGGTGATAGCTGAAAAAATGATAGCGAGTACAGCGATATCCTGCAATTAAATGGCAATTAACTAATAATGATCAGGAAGCGAATAAGCGCCTTCCCAGGTTACCCGGCGGTACATTAGCGGGTCTGTATCGCCTTCAGTACTGACTAACAGAACAATGCTATCCTTGCCCAGCCCTAAATTAGCAGCAGCTTTACGCTGTGTTTCTTTTTGCATCAGCAAAGCCAAGAGGCCTGCGGTGAGAGCTCCTGATTCTCCCGAAATAATTTGCTGGTCACCTTGAAGGGGGCTGCCCAGCAAGCGCATCCCGTAGGCGGCAACGTAATCGGGGCAGGAGAAGAAAGCAGCACAGTAATCGCGGGCGATTTCCCAGGCCAGCGGGTTGGGAACTCCGCAGGCCAGGCCGGCCATGATTGTATCGAGAGCGCCATCGACCGTCTTGGCAGTGCCGTCAGCGGCGAGCGCGGAGCGGAAGAACGGATCGGCCCGGTTCGGCTCCACAATGGCAGATAAAAGCTTTTCTTCGTTCACTGCTGAGGTGAATGAGGCAATCATTGCTGCCGGGAAAGAGCCGACTCCACATTGCAGCAGCAGGTGGGTCGGGTTTTGAGAATTGTGGGCTTGCAGCTGCTCAAGCGCTTCAGCAGCTATAACGGTATAGCCCTGCATGATCCAGCGCGGGATCTGTTCGTTTCCATCGCTGATTGTATCCTGCACCAGTTGCCTTCCTTGCCTGATCGCTTCAGTTCGGGCCAGTTCAACGGTTCGGTCGTAATTGAACTCGGTCACAATCACCTTGGCCCCGGTGGCCTCGATGTTGGCTATCCTTGAGTGGGCGGAACCGGCAGGCATGTAGATGATGGCGTCGTGGCCCAGGTAACGGGCAGCCCAGGCCAGACCGCGGCCGTGGTTGCCGTCGGTGGCAGTGGTAAAAATAATCTTGGGCAAATTTTGTTTTTTACTCTCTTCACGCAGTAGATCCAAGGTCAACCCCTCAATTTTAAGGCCCAGTTTTTCCGCTAAAAAACAGCCGAGGGCGTAGGCACTGCCGAGAACCTTAAAAGCATTAAGGCCAAAGCGCTTTGATTCGTCTTTGACAAAAAGGCCTTTTACCCCGAGCTCTTTTGCCAAACCGGAGAGGTTTACAAGCGGTGTTGGGCTGTACTGGGGAAAGCTTTTTAAAAAAGAAGCAGCCTGCAGGGCTTTATCAATACTAAAAATTTCTAGTTCGCTACTTGCAGTAATTTTCTTCTGGAAATTACTGTTTATAACATAGTTAATATTTTCCACGATAGATTATCTCCTGTTCTGCCGCCTACTGATTATCTCAAGTGAATAATATCATTTGAGATCTTAATAATATAGTAGGTGGGTGGTAAAAAGGCATAGGCTGCTCATGCAATAATTCGCGGTTGAGAGTCATCTAAATTGGTTTTACAAACAAGGTGCTCAAGGCTATAATATACAATAAAGCAGCTTCTTATTTGTTAGTAATAAACAAAGGAATTATTATTAACCCCGTTGAAAGTATTGAACATTCTTAAATTGACCAAGCGAAAATAGCTTTGTTTGGACCTGCTTCATAACATCATTCATAAACACTGTAAATAAATATTAAAAAAAAGGAGAGAAAAAGGATGCAAAAAAAGTTTGACATCTTGATCCAAAATTCACAGCTACGGGGGGAACCGGATCTAAAATATGATATCGGCATCGCCGATGGGAAAATAGCCGCCCTTGATAAAAAGCTGGACGGCGAAGCGGCAACTGTAATTGATGCCGGTGGCAACCTGGTGACTGAATCTTATGTGAACACTCACCTGCACCTTTGCAAAGTTTATACCCTGATGATGATGGATGACGAAGCGATGAAGTCTTACCAGGGTTCATCTATGGGTAAGGCGATGACTGGTATTGAGCTGGCGATGAAAGTAAAGGAAAAATATGACGAAAAGTGGATCATTGAAAACGTACGCAAAGCGGTAGCGCTGGCAGCCTATTATGGCAATACTCATATTCGTGCCCTGGCTGATGTAGACAACAAGGCCAAACTTGAAGGGGTGAAAGCCCTGATTAAAGCCCGCGATGAGTTTAAAGGGATTGTCGATATCCAGGTTGTTGCCTTTGCCCAGGATGGAGTAGTCCGTGAACCGGGCGCCGCTGACCTGGTCCGCGAAGCGATGAAACTCGGCGCCGATGTCGCCGGCGGTATCCCCTGGATTGAGTATACCGATGCCGATATTGCCGAACACGTTAAAGTTATCTTTGATATTGCCGAAGAATTTGATGCCGATGTATCGATGCTGGTTGATGATGCCGGTGACCCCGGCCTGCGCTCGATTGAGCTGATGGCGGTTGAAACGATTAAGCGCAAGCGTTTCGGGCGCTCACTAGCGCACCACGCCCGGGCCATGGCTCTCTACCCTAAACCATATTTCCAGAAACTTTCTGCCCTGCTGAAAAAAGCGCAGATGGGTGTGGTCAGCGACCCACAGACCGGACCGCTCCATGCCAGGGTCCATGAACTGCTCGAAGAGGGTAACCTGGTCTGTCTTGGCCAGGATGATATTTCTGATGCCTATTATGCTTACGGCCGCAACAATATGCTGGAGGTGGCCTTCCTGGCCTCGCACTTGCTCTGGATGACAACCCGGCCGGAGATGGAAGTGCTCTACGATATGATTACTACCAAGGCGGCCCAGTGCATTGGGATTAAAGACTTTGCGCTGGCGGTGGGCAACCCGGCGCACCTGGTAGTGCTTGATGTGCCCAATGCACTTGAAGCGTTCCGTTATCACGAGGCACCAACTCATGTCATCAGCCACGGCAAACTGGTTGATACGGAGAAGATGAGAAAGATGGGAAGGGCTTAATCTGCTAAACCGCTCAATTTTTTAATAAAGGGGGTGTTTAATAGGGCCTGCCCGGTCGCTGCCGCAGGGTTAAAGCAGGCAGCAGCATTAAATAGTTCAAGCATTTCATTTAATCAAGGAGGGGTTTTTGGATGTTGAAAAAAGGTTGGATCCATTTATTGGTAGTGCTTTTAATGGTTTTAGGTTTTGCCGCAGGGTGTGCTCCGCCGGCGGAAGAGCCAGCTGCACCTGTTGAAACTGATGACGGCTTATTTTCGATCTACGCCATCTTCTCGACTCCGGCTGAGGAACCATGGGTCTCGGTGATCACCGCAGCCTGTGAGCAGCTGGTGGAAGAGGGACGCGCAACTTTTGATTACTCAGATAACTTAGGTTATGCCGGAGACTTCGAGCGCGAACTGCGCCAGGTTTGTGCCGAGCTGCAGCCCGACCTGATTACCGGCGATGCCTTCGGT
>Ga0194119_10012672_pt1 | contig 10642 bp, 7 predicted proteins | sample TA2MahC100mmetaG_FD_148620 | JGI IMG/M metagenome (GOLD analysis project Ga0194119, IMG submission 148620) | Freshwater microbial communities from Lake Tanganyika, Tanzania - TA2015018 Mahale Deep Cast 100m | ecosystem: Environmental > Aquatic > Freshwater > Lake | place: Tanzania: Lake... | reverse complement strand
GGGTCCAATCGAAAAAGGTCAATACAAAGTTTTAGTGGAACGACGGACACAAACTTTTGCTCAAATGTCCGCATTGCTTGCCGCTGAAATGGCGGCGGCAGGAACAATAGAAGAGCCATCTAAAGGTCTTCCGGGAATCACGCCTGAGGTTGGAAAAGATAAAAATGCTGGTAAAGCAGCAGCTAATGCATTAGCCAGCTCTATACTTCGTACAAAAATTATAGAAAAACAAGCAAAAGAAATATTTAAAGTAGCAATTTTGGAGGACAAAATAAACGATGAATTGGAAAATCAAAACAAACAACGCTCTCTTGATCTGCAGCTTGAGAGAGACAGAGCAAAAATTATTGGAAAATATGATACAGAAGCAATGAAAATAGCAAATACAAAAAATAAAGAAGCTGAGCGTTTGGCATTAAGATATGAACGCAATGCTAAACTTGTAGCTTTACAGTTAAATTACGAAAACGAATCAAAAAAAGTTACAAATGAAAAACTTGACAACTTAGGAAAGATTAACATAAAAATCGCTGATGCTCAATTACAGACAAAAATTTTGACTGATGAAGATAAAAAAAGAGTTGATATTAACAGACAACTTGCTGCTGTTGCTGAAGAATTTTACGGTAAAATAACTAATCCTGAATTACTTGAAGCTCTTAAAAAACTGCGTGAAGCTTTAGAAGGCGCTGCTAATTCTGGAAATACTTTTAAAGATAATTTCACAGCTTCGTTCAAAACAATAGCTGATTCTGCGTTAAATCTTGGTGCGAATTTGGGCTCTGCATTGGGCAATACTTTTGTTGGATTAGCGGATCAACTTGCAGATTTTGCCGCCACTGGAAAAGCAACCTTTGCAGATTTCACTCAATCTGTTCTTATTGATTTGAGCAAAATATTTGCAAGAGCAGCAATCTTTCAAACCCTCAAGGCGATTTTCCCCGGCACAAGTGCAATAGGTAAGTTCCTTGGTTTTGCAAATGGTGGCATCATGACTACCAATGGTCCGCTTGATTTGAAGCGTTACGCTGCTGGTGGTATTGCCAATAGCCCGCAGTTAGCCATGTTTGGTGAAGGCAGCCGCCCTGAAGCCTATGTGCCCCTTCCTGACGGTCGCACGATTCCCGTAACAGTCAAAGGCGAAACAACCGGCAATATTATTGTGAATGTTGATGCGACTGGCAGTAGCGTGCAAAACAATGAATCGCAAGGCAAAGCATTGGCTGGTGTTATTGGCGCTGCTGTTCAAGCAGAATTGGTGAAACAGAAGAAGCCTGGAGGCTTGCTGTACTGATCATGGCTACTTTCAACGACGCAACTCTGGGTGTAGCAACTGGTCAATCGACACCTGATTTTGGTGCGCAAAAAAGCAGCCAGCCGAATGTCAATGCCATTAAATTTGGATCAGGTTATGAGCAACGCGTTGTTTTCGGTATTAATCAAAATCCCAAATCTTGGGATCTGACATGGAGCGCAAAAAGTAACAGTGTTGCCGATGCAATTGAGACATTTTTGGATGCACGTGCTGGTCAAGAAGCTTTTGATTGGACTCCTTTAAATAGTGCTACTCAATATAAATGGGTTTGTCGTCAATGGTCGCGAACGCATCAATACGCTGATATCAATACTGTGACCGCAACTTTTGAGCAGGTATTTGAAGCATGACGACGCCTACGTCAATCCAGCAGCAGATCCAATCGCTGGAGCCGTCAGCAGTTATTGAGTTGTTTCAACTTCAGCTCACACTGGCGGTCAACGGAATCAATACCACGTTTTACTATCACGCTGGCACCAACAGCCTGACTGCTGATGTGGTGTTTGCGGGCATTACCTACGCCGCTGCACCGATTGAAGTTGACGGTTTTGAGCTGACCTCCAAGGGCACAGTGCCGCGTCCGACAATGCGGATCGCCAACGTCACCGGCGCCATCTCCGCTCTGCTGCTGGCATACAACCCGCTGCAGGCAAAGGTCACGCGGATACGCACCTGCAAGAAGTTTCTTGATGGCGTCAACTTCGCCGGCGGCAACAATCCAACTGCGGATCCAACCGCAAAATTTGAAGATCAGATTTGGTATATTGACCGCGTATCCAAGGAAAACATCCAGCTTGTCGAATTTGAACTGGTCAGCAAACTGGATCTGACCAACCTGCAGCTCCCTGGCAGGCAAGTGCAGGACTACTGTCCATGGGTGTATCGAGGCGTCGAATGTACGTACAGAGGCACCAGTTGCTTTGACGTGAACGATAATCCAACGACCGCTGCCAACGATGTCTGCGGCAAACGGTTTAATAGCTGCAAAATTCGTTTTCAATCATTAGGCGTTTCGAGCTATCCGCATGGTGGTTATCCTGGCTCCCGCATCCAGATCTGAAGCTGAACGGCACGCCAAGTCGGCAGCGCCCTACGAAGCCTGCGGCGTGTTGATTCAAACGCCAGCAGGACAGATGTACTGGGAGTGCCGCAATGTTTGCGAGCAACCGGAGCAGCATTTTGTCATGGATCCCCGTGACTACTACCGTGCCTCATTAAATGGTGAGGTGCTTGCTGTTATCCATAGTCACCCCAAAGGCGGTCCAGCCAGCGAACTTGACCAGCGTGCCTGCCTACAAAGCGGTGTGCCGTGGCTGATCTACTGCCTACCGGAGGATCAATGGCTGACTATCAATCCCTGATTGATCTGGAGTGGAACGACGAAGGGCGGGATTGCTATACGATGGTGCGGGACTACTTCAGGCTGCAGGGCGTGCAGCTGGCGGACTATGCCAGACCGGACGATCTGGAGACCACGCCCAGCATTTACCTGCGGGAAGCCGAGGCGCTGGGGTTCAAGCGGGTGGCATTTGAGCAGCGCAAGCCGGGCGACGTGGCGATCATGAAGCTGGGCACTATCGAACCGATGCACGCGGCGATCTTTGTGGAGCCATGGCGGATCCTGCACCACATGCGCGACCGACGGAGTGGTGTGGAGTGGCTTTCCAGCTACTATGTAAGGAGCATTGCTGCGGTCTACCGATATGCAGCGGGTTCGTCTGCTGGGTGAATTGGGCGAACGCTTCGGCGCTGAGCACACTTACTACAACTTGCGAAACGGCGCTGACGCGATCAAACTCCTGTGCATCAACAAGCCGGAGTTCAAAGATTATTTGTTGACATCAGAAGAAAACGGTATCGGTTATCAAGTTATTCAAGGCGGTGTTGATTTTGAATATGAGGACTTACTTTTACCGTTTGGCGAGAAGGATCTAGTGATCGTGCCAGTTCTCAGCGGTTCGGGTGAAGGTGCTGAAAAAGTCTTAGCGGGAATCGGATTGGTGGCATTATCTTTCCTGTTTCCTGGCGCAGGTATTTTTGGCGCTACAAGTATTTTTGGCGTTACTGCAGCTCAAGGTGGCGCGATTTTAGCCGGCTTGGGAACAGCTGCAAGTGCTGTGGGCGCATCTCTTGCGCTAACAGGGGTTGCACAAATGATCTCGCCGCAACCTCAAGTGCCAACACTTGGTGGGTATGGAGGGAGCAATTTTGGCGGAAGCGGTCGCATGGGTAGCCGTAACCGCACCAACGGACCCGAAAACGTCACCTCCGGCATTGACGGGCAGCAGTCCTACGCCTACACGGGCGCTGCAAATACGGTCGGCGTTGGCGCCACGGTGCCTCTGGCTTACGGCAAAGTGCTGATCGGCAGCCACCTGCTGAAGTCCAAATTCCAAATTGCCGACGAATCTGATCCGGTGTTAAGCAGCCTTCGCGCTCCTGGTACGCAAACCATTCGGCTTGGCAACGAAATTCTCACCGATAATTTCTCTGACAAATCCGGTGTAACCGCACGGCGCGTCTACAAAACCCGTTTCAATACACAGGCATATTTCAGTGAGGTTAGTTCTCGTGGTGTCACGAACAATCCGCAACTGATCCGCACGGATGTTCGACAAAAACGCCGTACTGCATCACTAGAGGTCTACGGCGGTTACTTAGCAAGCACGGTTCAATACTCCGACTTCAATGTCGCCCTGTCGCTTGAAAATGGGTTATATGACTTTGCCGGCGGCGCTGGCACCACCCTTGTTGACGGTTACATCTCCTACGAAATCAAGGTCTTCCGTGGCTCTGAGATCGCTGATGGGTTCTTGGTTGCTTCTGATTTCGCCACGATCCAAGGTTTGCTGTTTGAAGGTCAGTTCTTTGGCTGGATGCACCAACTAGAGCTGGGCGACATCGAAATAGAAAGCAATGTGACGGTGCAGGTTGAGGTGATTAGCGCCGAGACCGTGCCGAACGGCACCACCGGAAGCAACCCGATCTACTTGCGTCTAAACAGCATCGGATATCAGCTCTACTGACATGGCACTTAATTCAGTCACCACGATTAAAGTTCTTGACCTGTTGTGCGAGGGTCCGATTGGTGGCGTAATCAAAGGTCTGCAGGGTACATTCCTCAATGAGACTGCGATCCAGAACAGTGATGGCACCTATAACTTCAAGCCGGAAGATATTGCCGCTGCGTCTTATGTTGGCGCCGCCCGTCAAGGTACAACGTACTGGTTTAACGATGGCGTCTCGCAAGTTTCTGATGTCAACCAAGAAATTGGCGAAAACTACAGCGAAGATCTGAACAGTAACAACGAAGTCGTTAAGCGTAAGTACGGCGGCGGTACGGTCACGCGTCAGATCACCGACCCGACCGTTGACAACATAGAGCTGCTGTTCACTATCCCCAAGCTGTATTCCGTCGCGCAGGAAAGCCTCGCTAAAGGGCAGCTATTTGGTGGGACGCTCCAGGTCCGCATCTTTGTGCAAGCCAAAGGCAGTGGCACTGGTTTCCAGCTTGCATCGGACAAAACCATCACCGGCGTTTCCACCAATAACTATCAGTACAGCACCGGCATCATTAACCTCAAAACCTTTGGCGCTGGTCCGTGGAATATCAAGGTTCAAAAGGTTGATCTGGGCGAAAAGCACTTTGAGATCAAGTACACCAGCTTTCAAGACACGCCACAAAATACACCAATCGCCAGCGACCGTGGCAATCAGATCATCTGGGCTTCGTACACCGAAACGATCTCACAGAACGTCAACTACAACTACTCAGCACTGGCTGAGCTTTCGATCTCCACCGAGGCGTTCAGCAGCTTGCCATCACGGGCATATCTCATCCAAGGTCGCCTCGTCAAGATTCCTACTGGCGCTACCGTTCAATCTGATGGCAGGCTGACCTTTAAAGATTCCAGCTTTAACGGTGCATTGCAGACGGCTGAGAAGTGGACTACCTGTCCGGTTTGCTGTTTTTATGATCTGCTCACCAATCGCCGCTATGGCGCCGGTCAATTCGTCACGGCAGAAAACCTGAGCTGGATCGACTTGTACCCAGTCGCCAAGTACGCGAACCAACTGGTGGTGAACCCAGACGGCAGCAGGGAACCGCGCTTTGCCTGCAACATTGTCATCGGTGATCGGGCTGAGGCTTACAACGTCCTGCTGGATATGGCTTCGGTATTCCGAGGCATCCTGTTCTGGTCAAACAATGTTATCCAAGTTGCGGCAGACCATGGCAATCTTGATGGCACCAACCTTGCACCGTCGCACATCTACACCAACGCCAACGTGATCGGTGGTGTCTTTGAGTATTCCGGCAGTTCGCTGAAGACACGCAGCACCAGCGTCCACGTTCGTTACAACGATCCCGAGAACTTCTACCGCCCTAACGTTGTTGTCGTTGAAGATGCAGCACTGATTGCAAAGTATGGCTTCATCGTCAAGGAACTGATCGGCTTTGGCTGCACATCGAAGTGGCAGGCGCAACGGGTTGGACTATGGACACTCAAGACCGAGGCGCTCGACGACGAGGTGATCGCGTTCAGCACTGGTCTGCAAGGTGCGGTGGTGTTGCCTGGTCAGATCTTTGCTGTTGCCGATCAACTTCGCCAAGGCACCCGCATCTCCGGTCGCGTGTCATCAGCAACAACTAGCTCCATGGTGGCTGACCAGTCGATCACATTGCCGGCTGGCTCCAACCCCCAACTAACCTGCCTGCTGCCCAACGGCACAGTTGAAACCAAGAACATCAGCAGCGTTTCCGGCAGCACAATCAACGTCAGCAGTGCCTTCAGCACCGCGCCTAACGCCCAGTCGATCTGGAGCATTACAACCTCTGGCGTTGCCAATCAAAAGTTCCGCTGCATCAGCGCCAGTGATAACGGCGACGGAACCTACGCCATCACCGGCATTGTGCATAACGACAGCATCTATGCATCGGTCGATAGCGGTCAGGCGCTGCAATTCCCGGATATCACCACATTTGATAGCGCACCACCTTCGGTCAGAAACATTGCATTTAGTGCCGGTCAAGTGCGTGATGGCACGGTGCTTACTACGCAGGTCAATGTTTCTTGGGCAAAAGGTGCTGGTGGTGCCACATTTGGCTATGACGTTACTTACAACACTGCTCAGGGCAATCGCCGCACAGTTCGTACAACTAATCCAAATATTGAGATTACTGGTCTGCCGGAGAACTTTGATCTGACGGTTTCGGTCATTGCCTACGGCTTGGGGTTCAAGAAAAGTGCGCCAGCCACACGCGGCAGATTCCGCGTTCCATCATTTGCATCAACCGCAACACCAACCGTCAGCGTTCAGCAGTTACCAGAAGATCCGCAGGGCGTCACGCTGGAGCAGGTCGCCAACAATCAGATCATGCTGCGCTGGACAAAACCAGTCGGCGTTGGATCTGACTTCCTTACCGCGATCATCCGCCATAGCACTAAGACTGATGGCACGGGCGAATGGCAGAACTCCACGCTGCTAGCAGATCGCATTGGCGCCAACACCACCTACGCCCTGCTGCCAAAAATCGATGGTGAATACCTGCTGAAGTTCCAAGATCCAGCCGGACTGCGTAGCCAGAACGCCACCAGCGCGATCTTTGATCAGCCGGACACGATTCCAGTTCTCAACATCACCACGGTCCGTGAAGACCAGACCGCACCGCCATACCAAGGGCAATTTGATGGCGCTTTTTATTCTGATCAGTACGACGCGATTGTGCTCGACGGTGATAAGACCGTAGATGAAGTGCCCGATTTTGATGCCATCGGTTCGATGGATTTCACTGGGCAGCAGTTGCTTACGGGTCGCTACTACTTCACCAACATCGTTGACCTTGGCGCAAAGTTCACCGTTGACTTCCGCCGCATCCTGACCACACGCGGTCTGTACCCAGCCGATACCATCGACAGCCGATCTGAGCCGCTCGACCGCTGGAGCGACTTCGACGGCACCGTGGCTGATGACACCAGCGCCGAGATCTACTTCCGTGCTAGCGACGTAGCCACCGTCGATTCGTTCTTCCTGCTGGAGGACGGCGATAAACTGCTGCTGGAGAACACGCCGGATCGCTTCGAGTTGCAATCGGACATTGATTTTGGGGAATTTTCCCCCATGTACAACGGCACCTATTCCGGTCGCCAGTTCCAGTTCAAGGTGGAGTTGACCAGCACCAGGAGCGACCAGACGCCACTGATCGATGAGCTTGGCTTCGAGATGGTGATGCAGTCCCGTACGGAGAACAGCGCCACGCTTACCAGCGGTGCCGCATCGTATGCCGTGACCTACGCCAAGGCGTTCTATGCCACACCATCAATCGGACTGACCGCTTTTAATTTGAACACAGGCGATTACTATGAGGTGACATCCACTAGCCGAACTGGTTTTACCGTGACCTTCCGCAACAGTGCTGGCACTGCCGTAAGCCGGAACTTCCAGTACATCGCCAATGGCTACGGCACTGAACAGGCTTAATCATGGCAACGCACGACTACATCATCAGCAATGCCTCTGGCGCTGCAGTCCGAGCCGATTTGAACAATGCGCTGGCTGCCATTGCCACCAACAACAGCTCTGCTACTGAGCCGACCACAACCTACGCGTACCAGTGGTGGGCAGACACAGGCAGCTCGCCCACGGTGATGAAGCTGCGTAATTCAGCAAACAGTGATTGGGTCACCCTGTTTCAGCTTGATGGCGAATGGAGCGTTATCCCGTTTGAGAACGGCAGTGCTGCTGCACCGTCGATCTACTTCAAGGACAGCGGGACGGATACAGGTCTATTTAGCGGTGGCACTGATAAAGTCAACGTCACAACTGGTGGGGTGGAGCGCGTCGAATGGGGCACCAGCGAGGTGGTGTTTAACGATGGCGGGAACAACTATGACTTCCGCGTTGAAGGTGATACAGATGCAAACTTGTTGTTTGTTGATGCTTCAAGTGATCGTGTAGGTATTGGACTAACTTCACTTGGAGCTAAATTGCACGTTCGCGCTGCAAATAGTGACACCCTTGAAGATTTACTTCGCCTTGAACAATTCAATGCCGCAGGTACTGATAGTGCTCGTCTTGAAATCCGAGCAGATGCTGCAAATAATCTTGTCTTCTACCACTCAACCGGCTTAAATGCGGGTGGCCATGTATTTGAAACCAGCAACACTGAGCGGATGAGAATTAGCGCCGCAGGCAACATCTTTTTTCCATCTGTCAGCACTACCGCTTCTTCTGCAAACGCTTTCTTAAACAGCGGCAGTTCTCCCGCTAACCAGCTTCTTCGATCCACCTCTTCGCTTCGCTATAAAACCGAAATTGAAAATATCGAGCAACAACGCTCTGGTTCTATATTAGATTTCCGCCCCGTCTGGTATCGTTCGACTGCCGATGCAGACCGCAAAGACTGGTCATGGTACGGCCTTATTGCAGAAGAAGTTGCAGAAATTGAACCACGCTTGGTCCACTGGACCTACCTTGATGACGCTTACGAAGAAGTCGATGGCAAAAAACAGCTAAAACCTGACGCCGAAATGGTGCCTGATGGTGTTCAATATGATCGCTTGACGGTGCTTCTACTGGATGTCGTAAAACGTCAGCAGCAAGCCATCGAAACACTTGAAGCCAAAGTTGCAGCCCTTAAGACCGCCTAGTCCCCTTTACTAGACACCCCACCGCATACCACTGATGGCTGACCGCAAGATCACAGACCTGGCAGAACTGACCGCACCAGTAGCGGATGACCTGCTGCCGATTGTCGATAGCTCCGAACGGCGCTGAACAAGAATAAGAAGATCCAATACGGCACCTTCCTCCGCACATTGCCTAGCGGCACGGTTGGTGCCCCAAGCCTTGCATTTACTGCTGACACTGGCGTCACGGGCATCTTTCGCTCAGCAGCCAACGAAGTCGCCTTTGCCACCAACAGCACCTTCGCCGGTAAGTTCAGCACTACCGGCTTCCAGCTCGGTACTGGTACTGCAGCAGCACAACTGCACCTATTCAGCAGCGACACGACCGATCAGGTCATCATCGAAAACACCGACGCCGGTCTTGATACTGCGCCTGATGTTGTCCTGTACCGCAACAGCGCCAGCCCTGCCAATAACGATAACCTCGGCAACCTTGAGTTTCGTGGTAAGGACAGCGGCGGCAACGATCAAACCTACGCTCAGATCCTGTCCACCATTTCAACGGTCACGAATACCTCTGAGGTTGGCATCCTTGATCTAATGACTGCTGATGCTGGCGCCAGTGCCATGCGTCTTCGCCTCAAGGGGGAATATGTCGGCATCAGCGAAGCCAACCCAATCTACCCGCTGCACGTCAGCTCGACGATTACCAGCACCGCCCTGCAGGTGCAATGCACGGCAAACGATGCAGCCAGTGGCGCTGATATCACCCTGTACCGCCGGCGTGGGGCATCTACTGTCGGTCAAAACAATGACCTGCTGAGCACGATCTACTGGCGCGGTCATAACGACAATGCAACCACGGAGCAGGTGGACTATGCCGCGATCACCGGCAGCATTGTTGACGTTACTAATAACGCCGAAGACGGAAAGCTCGAACTCAAGGTTCAGGCTGATGGCACGCTAACAACTGAGGTTGCAATCACTGCAGCCAATACCACGCTGTCAGGGCGCCCAATTATCCCAACGCATACGCCTGCATCGCCCACTGCAACAGCTATTGCTGGTGAAATCGCTTGGGACAATGGCTATCTATACGTTGCCACGGCAACAGATACATGGAAAAAGGTAGGTATCTCTACAAGTGGCACGCCCGGTAGTACTGCTGCATTTTCCTCGGGCTCAGCGGCTGCTCCAAGTATTACGTTTGCCGATGATACAAATACTGGAGGATTTAACCCCGCCGCCGATGCTTTTGCGATTGCAACAGGTGGCACCGAGCGCCTACGCATCACCTCCGCTGGCCTAGGCGTGGGGACCTCGAGTCCTGTCAATGCACTTGATGTAAACGGAGGTATTGGCGTTGGCTATGCAGAAGGACTTCGTGCCTACCGAGATCAATACACAGTTAATGACATTATTCTCCGACATCAATACGTTGCTGGTAATGACCAACTGGAACTAAGCCCTATTGGTGATTCTCATCAAAGCGCAATCGCATTTCGTACTGCATTAAGCAGCACGCTTAGCACGCGGATGTTTATCAGCCCGACAGGGGCAGTAGGGATTTCCACTACTGACCCTGCAGAGAAGTTTGAAGTCCGAGATGGCAACATTGGACTTGATAGCGCAGGAAGTGCTGTTGGGGATAGGACTACTCAAAGGTTCTACAAAAGGACTGACAATGGAAGCACCAATG
>Ga0194119_10012669_pt1 | contig 10644 bp, 7 predicted proteins | sample TA2MahC100mmetaG_FD_148620 | JGI IMG/M metagenome (GOLD analysis project Ga0194119, IMG submission 148620) | Freshwater microbial communities from Lake Tanganyika, Tanzania - TA2015018 Mahale Deep Cast 100m | ecosystem: Environmental > Aquatic > Freshwater > Lake | place: Tanzania: Lake... | reverse complement strand
CTTCAAGCTGAGGCTCGGCTGCTTGCGCGCGAGCGCGCGATGCAAGCTCGCGGCGGTGGGGTGAGCATTCGATGCGCGCAGCGCCTCCAGCACGCCGACGCGCTGGCGCGTTGCGCGCAGACCGTGCGCCGCGAGCTCGATCGCGATCTGCTTGTGGTTGGGGTTCGCGCGCGCCATGCGCGAAATCGTTATCCGATCGAGGGAAACTCTGCCGCGCCTCGACGTCCAGCCACTTCGCGAGGATCGTCGCGGGATGCCGCAGCCCTGCGTCGCCGAGCCGATCACGCAGCCGCGCTCGCCCGACGCCGAGCGCTTCGATCCCGCGGTGTGGAAGGCGCGCTGGGTGCCCGAGCGCGAGCTCGCGTGGGGCGCGTTTCTGCGCGATGCGCGCGAGCGACTGGGAGCTCGCGCGGCGGACCTCGAGCGCGCGCTGGAGCACGGCGGGATGCACGTGTCGGGGCGGCCGATCGATCCGAGCGCGCCACCCGGGACGATTCCGGCAGGCTGTTGGGTCGCGATCTACGGCTTCGTGCGCGAGCCGGAGCCCGTCGCGTTCGACGCGGCGCGCATCCTGCTCGACGCGGACGGCCTCGTCGCCGTCGACAAGCCGCCGTGGCTCTCGATGCAGCGCACGCGCGCGAGCTTTCGCGCCTCGCTCGAGGATCAGCTGCAAGCGTTGTTAGGGGATCGCACGCTGTTCGCGGTGCATCGCCTCGACCGCCAGACGAGCGGCGTCGCCCTGTTCGCGCGCGGGCGCGAGCGCACCGCGGAGCTCGGGCGCGCCTTCCGCGACCGCCGCGTCGAGAAGCGCTACGTGGCGTGCGTATCCCCGCCGCCGCACGAGGACGAGCTCGCGGTGCGCGGATTCCTCGGTCGCGTGCCCCATCCGTCGCGCTTCAAGTTCGGCCTGTTCGCCGAGCCTGCAGAGGGCCGGCGCGAGAGCGCGACACACTTTCGTGTCACGCGGCGCTGCGCGCGCGGCGCGCTCGTCACCGCCGCGCCCGAGACCGGGCGCACGCACCAGCTACGCGTGCACCTCGCCGCGCACGGCTGCCCGATTGCGGGCGATGACCTCTACGGCCTCGCATGGGCGCCCGGCGCATCCCACGCCGCGGCGCGCGTCCTCTTGCACGCGAAGTCGCTCGCGCTCTCGCTCGCGGGGCGCAGCCTCGTCGTGGACGCGCCGACACCGCCCGACATTCGCGAGTTTGCGCTGGAAGGTGCTGGCTGAGCGCGGGCCGACTGCCGTGCGCGCGCTCGCGGGTGACGCGCTGCACGCGCTCGCCTAAAAACTCGCGCCCATGAACGACTCGAGCCTCGACTCCGACGAACGCGCCGCCGCGAGCTACCCCGGCGCGCGCCTGCCCGACCGCCGCCGCACCGTGAAGTCGTTCGGCGTCGACTTGTGCGTCTCCGAGTGGGGCGACGAGCGCGCGCCCGTGATTTTCTGCTCGCACGGCGGCTTCGACTTCACCGGCACCTTCGACGTGTTCGCACCGCTGCTCGCCGCGGGCGGCTACCGCGTCGTCGTGTGGGATCAGCGCGGCCACGGCGACTCGGGCCATGCGCCGCTCTACTCGTGGGACGCCGACGTGCGCGATCTGCTCACGGCGCTCGATTCGACGACGCGCGAGCCCGCGATCTTGTTGGGGCACTCGAAGGGCGGATCGATCTCGACGTACGCGATCCAAGCCGCACCGCACCGCGTGCGCGCCTTCGTGAACATCGACGGCATGCCCTCGCACCGGCCGCCGCCCGACGTCGCCGATCACGAGCGCACGAAGCTGCTCGCGACCGAGTTATCAGGCTGGCTCGACCACCGCCGCGCGGCCGGCGACAAGGTGCGCCGCGCCGACACGCTCGGCGGCCTCGCCGAGCGCCGCGCGCGCCAGAACCCGCGCCTCTCGAAGGCGTGGCTCCGCTACCTCGTGACGCGCGGCGCGCGCAAGGACGCCGACGGCTGGCGCTGGAAGATCGATCCCGTGCTGCGCCCCGGCGGCTTCGGGCCGTGGCGCGCGACGTGGTCGATGGCGCGCCTCGCGAGCCTGCCCGTGCCGCTGCTCGGCCTGCTCGCGACCGAGAGCGAGCCGATGGGCTGGGAGACGCGCGCCAGCGAGGTGAAGCCGTACCTGCCGCGCCTCGCGAGCCTGCCCGTGCCGCTGCTCGGCCTGCTCGCGACCGAGAGCGAGCCGATGGGCTGGGAGACGCGCGCCAGCGAGGTGAAGCCGTACCTGCCGCGCCGCGCCGAAGTGGTGGAGATGAAGGGCGTTGGCCACTTCATCCACATCGAGCAACCCGAGCGGACCGCGAAGCTCGTGCTCGACTTCTTGCGGAACCTCGCGTGAAGACGATTCGCCTGAAGCACGCGCGCATCGAGCTCGCGCTGCACGAGCTACGCGCAGGCGACGGACGCGCGCTGTTGCTCCTGCACGGCCTCGGCGAACGCTCGCCGCGCGAAGTCCCAGCCTACGCCGCAGCCTGGTCTGGTCCCGTGTTCGCGGTCGACTTCACGGGCCACGGCGAGAGCTCGCTCACGAGCGGCGGCGGCTACAGCGCCGAAGTGCTGATGGGCGACGCCGACTGCGCGTTGCGCCATCTCGGCCGAGCGACGTTGTTAGGGCGCGGCCTTGGCGCCTACATCGCGCTGCTGATCGCCGGCGCGCGCCCCACGCTCGTGCGCGGCGCCATCCTGTGCGACGGCCTCGGCCTCGCCGGCGGCGGCGCCGAAGCCGCCACGCCGAGCCTCGTCTACCCGAACCCGCACGCCGTCGCGTCGCCCGACCCGTTCGCGCTGGTCGAGCTCGCCCGCGACGTGCGCCCGCCGGATTACGCCACTGCCTTCTGGCGCCAAGCGAACGAGTTATCAGGGCTCGAGCGCCCCATCGCGGTGTGCTGCGCCGAGCGTCCGGATTGGCTCGAAGCGGTGCTGAAGGAATCCGAGCTGCGCGTGACGACGGTCGAGGATGCGGTCGCGGAGTACGCGCGGGTGGCCTGAAACGGCGCGTCGACGCACTCGCGAGCCGCGGCGTCGAGCTGAAGTGGTTCACGCACGCGGAAGAGAGACGCGCCCCGAGTGGTCGCCGCTCGGTCGAGGACGCTCAGCGGCGTTCGTCGCGAGTCTCTCGTGAGTCCTCCGCAATCGCCCTCATCTCCCGATGCAGCGCCTCGCGCTCGGCTTTGAGCTTCGCCGCCTCCGCAGGGCGCAGCTTCACCGTCGCCCACGCGCGCGCGTGCTCCCAGAAATGTTCGTAGCGTTCGTGGAAGAGCATCGCGAACCACGCGGCGAGCGGGCCTAACAAGAACGTCGCGACGCCCGCGGCCCAGCCCCACATGCCGCCGGCGACGAACGCCCACACGAGCCAGGTGATCGGGTAGAGGAAGAACCCGCCGAGCAGCTTGACCGTGGCGGGCAGGTTCTCGCCGGGCGTGAGGCGCGCGCCGGCCCAGATGATGCGGTACGGGATCCAGTTCATCGCGCTGCCCAATGCCGCGATCGGGAGCCAGAAGAAGAGCAACGTCGCGCTGCCGATCGCGTACGCGATCACCTCCTCGCGCGGATACTTCGCAGCGACATGCTCGTCGCGCAGGCGCTGCTCGGCGAGGCGGTGCTGGTAGTTCTCGACGCGCGCGGTGAGCGCGGCGACGCGATGCGGGTAGCGCTGCTTCGCGCGCTCGTAGAGGCGCAGCGCCGTGCTGCGCAGCTGGAACGCCTCCTCGAGCGCCATGCGCGCGGGCAGGTCGCGCTCGCGCTCGGCCCAGAGCGCAGACGCCTGATCGATCACCGGCACGTCCTCGTGCTTCGGGTAGTTGAGCGTCACCGCCTCCAGCGCGGAACGCACGGCAGCTGTCAGGTCGCGCACGGCGCCGGCTTCGTCGCTCGCAGCGCTCGCGATGAACGGCGCAGGATCGAGCGGCGCGCCGATCGTCACGAGCGAGCGCGAGCGGAACTTTCCCTTCTGCTCGAAGGTGAGTCCCACGGGCACGATCTGCGTGCCGCGCACGCCGAGCTCACTGGCGGCGCCGAGCACGATGCGCGCGGCGCCAGTCTTGAGCCGCGCGAGATGCGGCGCGTCGTGGCTGATGCCTTCGGGAAAGAGCGCGATCGCACCGCCCTCGGCCAGCACGCTCCAGCACGCGCGGAATGTCTCGTCGTTCTTCGACATGTCCGAGCCGTCCTGCGCCCGGTACACCGGGATCACCTTCGCGAGCTTCAGCAAGAGGCGCGTGAACGGCACCTGCCAAAGCGTCGCCTTCGCGAGAAAGCGCGCGTGCACGCCCGTCGTCCCCAACACCAAGATCGGATCGACTAGGCTGTTGTGGTGATTCGAGACGAGCACGAGCGGCACGCCGCGCGGAATGCGCTCCTCGCCCGTGACTTCGATGCTGCGGAAGAACGTGAAGCAGGCCGCCTTCGCGAGCCCTTCCACGAACGTGCCCGCGCCTCGCTTGTCGCTCGTTTCGCTCACGACGCCCCCGCCTGCGAGCACTCTACTCGCCGCATCGGGCGGGCGATGAAGGAGCGTGAGTCCGGGTCTCGTAGACGGATAATCTGCGCGCGAGAGGCGATCCATGAAGCTGTTCGACGACGGCCAGCGGCGCATCGCGGAGGCGCTCTCGAAGCTCACGCACGCGAACCCGTTTCTTCCGGAGCGCATCGAGCACGAGCGCGAGGTGCTCGGGGGCGCGTTCGTGCCGGGCCGCGTGGTGTGGAACGTCGACGCCGACCTCGACGGCATGAACCCGAACCTCGCGCGCCTCGAGACCACCGCGCGCGAGCTGCTCGCGACCGCGCGCGAGCGCATCCTCGGCGGGCGCAAGCCGAGCGCCGAGGAAGCCGCGCTCTACGAGGACGTCGTGCTCTATTGCGTCTACGCGCGCTACGAGCGCGAGTGGCGCGCGACGCTCGATCGCGATGCGGAGCGGCCGCGCCCCGTGGCGGCGTGGGAGGCGTTCGCCGAAGACGTCCAGCGCGACCTCGCGCTGCCCGGTTTCCCGAAGCCCGACGCCGCATTCCTGTTCGCGTACGGCTACCAGACGCGCCGCGCCTTCCACTTCGTCTTCCGCCATCTGTACGGCGCCTCGCTGCCCGCGGCGCAGCTGCGTGCGGCGGCGTGGCAGTCGATCTTCTCGCGCGATCGCCGCCGCTATCGCCGCGCGCTCGTCGCGCACATGCACGACGTTCCGACGCTCATCACCGGCCCGAGCGGCACCGGCAAAGAGCTCGTCGCGCGCGCGATCGGCTGCTCGCAGTTCATCCCCTTCGACGCCGAGGCGAAGGCGTTCGCGCATGCGCCCGAAAAGCGCTTCTTCGCGCTGAACCTCTCGGCGCTCACGCCCACGCTGATCGAGTCCGAGCTGTTCGGGCACCGCCGCGGCGCGTTCACCGGCGCGGTCGACGATCGCGAGGGCTGGCTCGAAGCCTGCGGCCGCGGCGGCGCGGTGTTCCTCGACGAGATCGGCGAAGTCTCGCCCGAGATCCAGGTGAAGTTGTTACGGGTGCTGCAGACGCGCAGCTTCGAGCGCCTCGGTGAAACGCGCGCACGCCGCTTCGACGGCAAGATCGTGGCCGCGACGAATCGCGACATCGCGGCCGAGATGCAGGCCGGCCGCTTCCGCGAAGACTTCTACTACCGCCTGTGCGCCGACCTCGTGCGCACGCCGAGCCTTCGCGAGCAGCTCGACGACCACCCCGACGACCTGCGCAGCTTCGTCGTGGTGATCGCGCGCCGCCTGTTCGGCGAAAGCGAAGGCGACGCCGTGGCGCGCGAGGTGCACACGTGGATCGACGCGAACCTGCCGCGCGACTACGCGTGGCCCGGCAACGTGCGCGAGCTCGAGCAGTGCGTGCGCAACGTCGTGATTCGCGGCGGCTACGCGCCCGCGCTGCCGGCCGCGCGCGCCGCCGGCGTGCCCGCGAGCGGGCCGGTCGCCGAGCTCGCGGCCGAGCTCGCGCGCGGCAGCACCTCTGCCGACGCGCTGCTCTCGCGCTACGCGACGCTCGTCTACTGGCAAGCCGGCTCGTACGAGGAGACGGCGCGGCGGATCGGGCTCGATCGCCGAACCGTCAGGGCGCGCATCGATCAGGAGTTCTTGGCGCGGCTGAAGGGATCGGATCAGGGCGAGAAGAGCGAAAGCTGATCCGCGATCCCCGGTCTCCGGAACGCCGCGGTGGAGAGCTCCGGCCCGCGGCGCGCGAGTCCCGCGCGCTTCAGGCCCAGCGCGAACAGTGCCTCGATCTGCGCCGCGAACTCGCCGGCGCCGCGCTGGCGGTGCGCGTAGCGCGAGTCGTAGAGCGCCCCGCCGTGCAGCGAGCGCAGGCGATTCAGCACCTTCTCGCGGCGCTCGGGGACGTGCTGCGCGAGCCAGTCCGCGAACAGCTCCTTCACGCCGTGCGGCAGGCGCAGCACGACGAAGCCCGCATTCTTCGCGCCCGCGTTCGCGGCGGCCTGTAGAATCGCAGGCAGCTCGTGATCTGTTAGGCCCGGAATCATCGGCGCCGCCATCACGCCCACGGGTACGCCTGCCTTCGCGAGAGCCTCGATCGCGGCGAGCCGCTTCGACGGCGGCGACGCGAGCGGTTCCATCTTGCGCTGAAGCTCGGGATCGAGCGTCGTGACCGAGATCATCACCGAAGCAGCATTGACGCTCGCGAGCTCCGCGAGCACGTCGGCGTCCCGCGTCACGAGGAAACCCTTCGTCACGATGCCGACGGGGTTCTTGAACTCGGCCAGCACCTCGAGGCAGCCGCGCGTGATGCGCAGGCGTCGCTCCGCGGGCTGATACGGATCCGTCACGCCCGAGAGCGCCACGACCTGCGGCTTCCACGCCGGGGACATCAGCTGCTTCCGCAACAACTCGGCGGCGCGCGGCTTCACGAGGATCTTGGTCGAGAAGTCGAGGCCCGCGGAGTAGCCGAGGTATTCGTGCGTGGGGCGCGCGTAGCAGTTGTGAGTGGCGAGGCCGTTCGCGTAGAAGGTTCGCGTAGAGGTCTGGATGTCGACGACGTCGCGAATCGGCCCTGGCTCGATCGCGGCGATCGTCGCGGCGCTTGTTACGGGATCGAGCTCGAAGCAGGCATTGATCTTGCGCTGGATCGCGGGGCGCACGGCAGCGAAGAAGCGCATGCGCTCGCTGACCGTGCCCACGAGCCTGGCCGAGCTCGCGTGGTTCTCGCGGGGTTCGAGCTTGAACTTGAAGCCGAGGCTCGCCGCGTAGCGGATCACTCGCTCGAGAACGGCCTGATCCAGCTGTGATACGCGAAGCGTCCCGCTGTTGTGCCCCTCTGCGTCGAAGAAGCCCGCGAGCCAGCCTCGACGGAAAGACTCGCTGTCGAGCTCCGTGCGAATCACCTTCGACACGATCTCGAGCTTCGAAAGCGAGCGAGTCTCGACCTTGAAGAGCGGCTGTCGCGCGGACTTCCCGCCGTCGAAGGGGCGCAAGAACAGCTCTACGCCGAGGGGGCGCATGAACTCGATGCAGCGTTCGAGAGGCGCGCGATCGATCATTGCGACGCGCCAGTACGCGGCAGGGAAGCCGAGCTTGTCGCTCCGCCAGCCCGGCTCGTAGCGGAAGGTCCCGTCACCGAGCGACAGGCCCGCGACGTAACCGACTCGGTAGTCCGCATCGAGCGCAACGCGGGTTGGATTCATTAGGTGGCGGAGCCGCCTTCCGACCTGAAGCTGGGTCGTTCGCGACCAGCGAAACATCCACCACTGCAGCCAGCGGTGCTCAGCTGTCGTGACGACCTCCGCACGATCAGTCACCACGCGGATCGTCGACTGCCGCGACCACCACACATGCTCCACGACACTATTCCTGAGCTTGCGCGTGTGATGACCGTCGGCTGGGAACTCGTCGAGGCCGACGATCTCGTCGCCCGGCTTCAATTCTCCGATCGGGCTCGATGTCATGTCCGCACGGAGAACGGATGTCTCCGGCTCCAGGCAGTAGCTGCACGCGTGTTGGCAACCCCGATACGGGTTCACGCTGGCGCCGAAGTTCAGGTCGGGGCTGTCGTTGGTGGCGACGATCGTGCGCGATGGATCCACGAGCAGCTCGGTGCGCGGATCCTCGGGCGGGTCGTCGGGGCTCGGCCCGAAGCCGAGCTCGGGCATGTCGGCGACGTGGACGCGCTCGAAGCGGTTGGGCGGGTTGGCGAGGGCGCCGGGCGGGGAGGGCATGAGGCGAATCTACGACGAATCTGTCTAGGCGATCAAGCGCGAAGTCGAAGCCGCGTGCGCGGGGTGGCGCCTAGTCCGCCCACTCCGGCAGGCCACTCGCGCGCAGCGCCTCCAGATCGTGCGAGACCACCACCGTGAAGTCGTCCTCGGCGTCGAGCGCGGCGAGGTAGCGCCGCAGCTGCTCGGTGCGGCGCGTGTCTTCCGGCACGAGCAGGCCGCTGTAGAGGAAGCCCTTGCCGCGATTGGCGAGCAGCGCCTCGCGCGTGTTGGTGATGTCGCCGGACAGGATCCAGACGTGGTTGCCCACGGCGAACGCGAACATCGTCGAGCACGCCGTGTGCCCGCCGAGCGGAATCAGCGCCGTGCCCGGGAACGCGGCGAGCGTGAGCAGGCCCTCGTCTCCCGCGCTCGTCGCTTCGAAGCACGAGCTTTCGACTAGCGCAGCGCCTTCCGCGGTGTTCGGGTCGCGCAGCGTCGCCTGCGGACTCCCCCTGATACACGCGCGCGCCGGGCGCCGGCCCGGCCGCGCACAGCGCCTCGATGCCCTGCGTGTGATCGATGTGCAGATGCGTGAAGCCGAGGCCGCGCACGCGCGCGACCGCGCTGCCGATCTGCTCGGACACCGTGCCGTGCGGCGTCACCTGCCCGCCGCCCGAGAGCGTGCCTAACAACTCGCCGAACTCGACGGCGGCTGCGGCATCCATGCCCGCGTCGACCTCGAACAGCGAGCCATCGGGCCACTCGGCGAGAAACACCGAGTGCGCGATGACGCCGCGCGCGAGCGGCTGCGAGGAGGTGTTGATCCAGCGCAGCGAGCGCGGACCGCCGGGAGCGCTCGTCAGCGAGCGCAGCTCCTCCGCGCTGGGAAGCCGCGGCGCGACCCGGCGGATCTGCAGGTGAGCGGGAACGATGCGCAGAGCGAGCGCGGCGAGTGCGAGCAAGGGCAGGGCGGCGGCGATGCGAAGTGCCCAGCGCATGGCGAGAGCTGCTCCTTACGCCCGCTCGATCCTCGCTCTTACGTGCTTGTGCCACGGCGTGCCCGCGATCCAGTCGCGGTCCTCGCTCGCGGTGAGCTCGTTCGGCGCGACGCCCGTCGTGCGCGAGCCCTCGGCGCCGCCGGGGTAGTGGAGGCCGAGGCCGTTGGGCAGCGTCGCGTGGCCGGGCAGCAGCGTGTCCGTCACCTCCACCTCCGCGACGCCTTCGCCGCGCTTCGTGGTGATGCGCGCGCGGGCGCCGCTCGCGAGGCCGAGGCGCGCGGCGTCCTCGGGGTTCATGCGCAGCGCGCCTGCCGCGTCCTTCGTGCGCCACGCGGGGTCGCGCACGATCGTGTTCGCGGTGCTGGTGCGCCGCTCGCCGGCCGCGAGCACGAACGGGTAGGCGTCGTCGCGCGCGGGCCGCTCGTCGCGCAGCGCGCGCAACTCGCCTAACAGCTCCGGGATCGCGAGGTGCGCCCGGCGGCCGTCGTGCGTGACGCGGCTCCACGAGTCGGCGTGCTCGTCCGCCGTGAACACGACTCCGCTGCGCTCGCGCAGGATCGCGTCGAACAGCGCGAGGCCCTGCTCGATCGGGTTCGCGCCTGCGAAGCCCGCGCGCCGCACCGAGTCCGGGTACTCCTGCGCGCACTGGATCGCGAGCGCCGCGAGCGCCGCGGCGTTCGCGGCGCCGTCCGGCAGCGTGGGCCCGAGCGTCTCGTACATCACCACGGGCGCGACCTGCGCGAACTTCGGGCTCTTCGCGAGCGCTCCGAGCAGCGCGACGGCGTACTGCGCGCGGCCCTGCCTCGCGGCCTCGTGCAGCGGCGCCACGTCCTCGTCTCCGTAACAACCGAGCGCGCGCACGAGGCGGCGGTGAATCTCGGCCTCGACGAGCGTTCCCGGCGCGGGCTCGAACAACGGCGCGCGCAGGTGGAACACGTTCTTCGGGAACTCGAAGTTGAAGAAGGTCGCCTCCCACTTCTCGAGCTGCGACGCCGCGGGCAGCACCCAGTGCGCGAGGCGCGCCGTCTCCGTCATCGCGACGTCGATCACCACGACGCACTCGAGCGCGGCGATCGCCTCGCGCATGCGAGCGCTGTCCGCGAGCGAGTGCGCGGGGTTGCCGCTCTCGACGAGCAGCGCGCGGAAGCGCTGCGGGTGATCCGTGAGGATCTCTTCCGGAATCGCGTTGCAGGGCATGATGCCGCCGATCACGCGCGCGCCCGTCACCGCCGTCTTGCGCTCGCTGCTCTTGCCGATCAGCGCGCCGAAGTGCGTGTGCAGGTTCATCGCGCCGGGCTTCGCGAAGTTGCCCGTCAGCAGCCACGCGAGCTTCTCGAGGTACGAGTTGAGCGTCGAGTGCGGCGCCATCTGCACGCCGAGGTCTTCGAGGATCGACACGCTCGCCGCGCGCCCGATGCGCCGCGCGACTTCGCGCAGCGTGCTCTCCTCGACCCCGGCGCGCGCGCAGTAGTCCGCGATCGGCACCT
>Ga0194119_10012668_pt1 | contig 10645 bp, 10 predicted proteins | sample TA2MahC100mmetaG_FD_148620 | JGI IMG/M metagenome (GOLD analysis project Ga0194119, IMG submission 148620) | Freshwater microbial communities from Lake Tanganyika, Tanzania - TA2015018 Mahale Deep Cast 100m | ecosystem: Environmental > Aquatic > Freshwater > Lake | place: Tanzania: Lake... | reverse complement strand
TAAGCTCGGCGCGTTGCAGGACCTCGGGGCCGTGGCCGTCGGCGCCGCCGATCAGGAGCAGCGTGTCGCGCCCCTCACGCTGCCAGTCGGCAATCCAGTCGGCCAATTGGCGCGTGGTCGGCGTCTGACCGTGTTCATCCAGGGCCACGATCCGCGCACCGCCCGGACAGCGTTCCAGGAGACGCACAGCCTCGGCTGCCTTAATACGCTCAACGGGCTGGCCGAGACGCTTTTCCGGGCGCACCTCGACCAGATCAAAGCGCCATTCGCGAGGCAGGCGTTTCTGGTATTCGGCCACGGCAGTGTCTGCCCAGCCGGGCAGCCGCTCGCCAATCGTCAGGACAGTCAGTTTCATGGCTGAGCATCTTACCGCCTTGTTGACGGCGTGGCTTGCGACCAGCCTCGCCAGATCCAGAGCCTAAAAAAAGGGCGTCCCGCAGGACGCCCGGTTCCGGCTTGATGAGGCAAGCTGATCAGAGGTTGTAGGCCCGCTCGCCGTGGGTGGCGGTATCCAGACCTTCGCGTTCCTCTTCTTCGCTCACGCGCAGACCCATGACGGCGTCAATCGCCTTGAACAACACGAAGCTGACCACGCCCGACCAGACGATGGCCGTACCGACGCCCCACAACTGGCTGGTCAGTTGGGCCGTCAGGTTGTACTCAGCCACCGCGTTGGTCGCATAATCAAACACGCCAGTCCCGCCCAGGGCCGGGTTGACCAGGATGCCGGTAGCGATGGCGCCAAGGATGCCGCCGATGCCGTGGATGCCGAACACATCCAGGGTGTCGTCATACTTGAGCGCGTGCTTCAGGCCCGTCACGCCCCACAGGCAAACCGCACCCGAGACCAGACCGAGGACGATGGCGCCCATGGGGCCGGCGAATCCAGCCGCCGGGGTGACGGCCACCAAACCGGCCACGGCACCCGAGGCGATACCCAACAGAGACGGTTTACCCTTGAGCAGCCACTCCGCAAACATCCAGGACACGGCGGCGGCAGCCGTCGCCACGACGGTATTGACCATGGCCAGCACCGCCGTGCCGTTGGCCTCCAGGTTGGAACCGGCATTGAAGCCGAACCAACCCACCCACAACAGCGAGGCACCGATCATGGTCGAGGTCAGGTTATGCGGCGCCATGGCATCCTTGCCGTAACCGACGCGCTTGCCGATCACCAAGGCCCCCACCAGCGCGGCGATGCCGGCGTTGATGTGCACCACCGTACCACCGGCAAAGTCGAGCGCACCCTTGGCGAACAGGAAGCCCGCCGGGTCAGCGAAGGCCGACGGACCGCCCCAGAACCACACCATGTGCGCCAGCGGCAGGTACGAGAAGGTGAACCACAACACGGAAAACACCAGCAGCGCCGAAAACTTGATGCGCTCAGCAAAGCCCCCGACGATCAGCGCCACGGTAATGGCCGCGAAGGTGAGCTGGAACATCATGAACAGCATCTCGGGAATCACCACGCCCTTGGAGAAGGTCTCCACATTCACGCTTGTATCGACCCCGCTCAGGAACATCTTGGACAGCCCCCCGATGTAACTATTGAGATCACCTCCAGCGGTGAAGGCCAGCGAATAGCCGTACGCCACCCAAAGAATGGCGATGACACAGAAGATGGCAAACACCTGCGTCAACACCGACAACATATTCTTGGCGCGCACCAGGCCACCATAGAACAGCGCGAGGCCGGGAAGGGTCATCAGGACGACCAGCAGCGTCGAGATCATCATCCAGGTGGTGTCGCCCTTGTCCGGAACGGGGGCCAGGGTGGCCACCGGTGCAGCGGCCTCCGCCACAGCAGCGACCGCCTCAACCGTGGCGGGCGCCATATTCTCAGCCGCCGCCAGTCCGGCGCAGCCAAGGCCAAACAACAGTAGGAGCGAAGCAACAATGCGATTCATGACTGTTCTCCCCTTAAAGCGCGACCGCGCCGGTCTCGCCGGTACGAATGCGCACGACCTGTTCCAGATCCCAGACAAACAGCTTGCCGTCGCCGATCTTGCCCGTTTGCGCGGCCTTGGAAACCGCTTCGATCACCTGATCGACGAGGTCAGCCTTGACCGCGACCTCCAGTTTGACCTTGGGTAAGAAATCGACCACATATTCCGCGCCGCGATACAGCTCGGTATGGCCCTTTTGACGACCGAAGCCCTTGACCTCGGTGACTGTGATGCCCGACACGCCGATGGCCGAGAGCGCCTCCCGAACCTCGTCGAGTTTGAACGGCTTGATGATGGCTGTGACAAATTTCATGATGTCCTCCAATAGGCGAGCAATTCGCCCAGAAAAAGTTAGATCGCTTAGAACGACTTGGTGAAGGAAACGGCGAGGACCCCCTTGCCGGCATTCTTGCCGTCCCAGCTGTAGACCTGGCCCCTGCGACCCTGAGCATCGGTGTCCGAATACGCCAGCGTAACCACGCCCACACCCACATCCTTGGTGATGCCAACCTTCCAGTCGGTGTAATCCGCCGTCGGGACATTCTTGACCTTCTGCGCGCCGATATGGCCCAAGAGCCCCCAGCCATTACCCAGATCATGCGTGGCATTCAGTTCCAGATAGTTGGACCCCTTGGTTTTGGTCGTGCCCAGCGTGCCCCAGGCAATGAAATAGTCAGAGATGGCCTGGCTGTATTTCAGCGTCACCGGTCCATAGCTCAGGCCCAGATAGGCCTCGGTGGTGTCCGGAGAGACCTGGCCTGCCACGGCATTCCCGGGGTAGTAATAGCGGATCAGACCCAGGTCATAGCTCACCGTATCGGCACTGCCCTTGTAGCCGGCATAAAAGTCCATCTCCCAATCGCTCTGGGTCTTGTAAGGATCATTGGCCGCATCCGTACCGCCCGTCTTGACCCACTTCTGTTGCGACACCCAGGTGCCGGCATAAAGTCCGCTGGCATGGCTATAGTCCACCCCGCCGGATACGGCCGGGCCATGCTGGCTTTGCGAAATGCCCCGGAAGATGTAATCCGAGGTCAGGCCGATGTTGTAGGCCACCGTATGCGGGGAGGCCGGGGCGTCGGCCGCCATGGCCATCGGGCTCAGGCATCCGGACAGGATCAGTACAGAAGTCAGTTTTTTCATTTCGAACTCCAATCTAGTTGCGGTGCAACAACGCACGCCTGTTCCAAAGCATTATCCGTGCCAGATAAATATTCTTTTTTATAAACAACAGGTTGAATGCTTTTCCCGGATTAACCACTGCGAACGGCGCACTCGCGTGGTGCATGACCGGCTCCGCGTGCACCATCTCAGGCTCCATGCCATATCCGTGCCACATCCGTGCCATATCCGGCACGCTCCTGCTACACTGCAAACGAGGAGGCCGCTTATGTTCAATCCCAAACTGGTCGAAGAATTTACCGCCCGCATGTCTGCCACGCTGGCACAGTCGCCCGCCAGCGATATCGAGAAAAACCTGCGCGCCGCACTGGCCGGACTGTTCGCAAAACTCGATCTGGTCACGCGTGAGGAGTTCGATGTACAGACGGCCGTCTTGCTCCGCGCTCAGGAACGCCTGGCCGAGCTTGAGACGCGCCTCGCGCGGCTTGAAGCCCCGCCCGCTCAGGACTAACGGGCCACCTCATGGGCCTTGCTCAGGCCTATAGCCGCGCCATCGACGGCCTTGCGGCGCCTGTTGTTATCGTCGAGGCGCATCTTGGCCGCGGTCTGCCGGGCTTTACGCTGGTCGGCCTGCCGGAGGCCGAGGTCCGCGAGGCCCGTGACCGGGTCAGGGCCGCCATCCAGCAATCCGGATTCGAATTTCCCGCCTCGCGGATCACGGTCAATCTGGCCCCCGCCGATCTGCCCAAAGAATCCGGCCGCTTCGACCTGCCGATCGCCCTGGCCATTCTCGCGGCCTCGGGGCAGATCCCCGCCAAGTCACTGGATGACTACGAGTTTGCCGGCGAGCTCGCCCTCGGTGGCGCGCTGCGCACCATCCGGGGGGCACTGGCCATGCTGCTGGCTAGCGGTGACAGCGGGCGGCGCTTCATCCTGCCGACGCAAAGCGCTAGCGAAGCGGCACGGATCCAGGGCGCGAACCTGCTGGCGGCCGATTCCCTGCTGGCCGTATGCGCCCACCTGACCGGCCGCACACCGCTGAGCGCGCCGCCCCACACCAGCGCAGCGACACCGCCCGCGTACCTCGATCTCGCCGATGTAAAAGGCCAGAGCGGGCCACGCCGCGCCCTGGAGATTGCCGCGGCCGGCCAGCACTCCCTGTTACTGAGCGGCCCGCCCGGAACGGGCAAGTCGATGCTCGCACAACGCCTGCCCGGCATCCTGCCGCCCATGACCGAGGCCGAGGCGCTGGAGACAGCGGCCGTTCAGTCCCTCGCCGGGCTCCGGATCGAAGACTACTGGCGCGTGCGCCCCTACCGCGCACCCCATCATTCCGCCTCGGCCATTGCCTTGGTCGGCGGCGGCAGCAACCCGCGTCCCGGCGAGATCTCGCTGGCTCACCACGGCGTACTGTTTCTCGACGAGCTGCCGGAATTCGACCGGCGGGCCCTGGAGGTGTTGCGCGAACCGCTGGAGAGCGGCCACATCACCATCTCGCGGGCCGCACGCCAGGCCGATTTTCCGGCCCGTTTCCTGCTCGTGGCGGCCATGAACCCCTGCCCCTGTGGCTATCTGGGCCATCCGTCCGGCAAATGCCGCTGCACGCCGGATCAGATAACGCGTTACCGTGCGCGCCTTTCCGGCCCCTTGCTGGATCGCATTGACCTCTCGGTCGAGGTCCCCTCACTGCCGGAAAATGACCTCCTCCGCGCCGGGGATGGCGAGACAAGCGCCACGGTCCGCGAGCGCGTTCTGCACGCGCATGCCCGCCAACAGGAACGCCAGGGACGGCCCAACAGCGCCCTTTCCGGACGCGAGATCGAGATCCATGCCGAGACCGACAACGCCGCCCTGACCCTGCTCAAGCAGGCCATCACCCGCCTCAATCTGTCGGCCCGCGCCTATCACCGCATCCTCAAGGTCGCGCGCAGCATTGCCGATCTGGGCAACAGCCCGCGTGTACAAGCCGCCCACATCGCCGAGGCCGTGCAGTATCGGCGCGGGCTCTAGCGCCGTATCATCGGTCACCTCATACCCTCTGCGCCGCCAATGCACGCACTCGATTCCTGGCTGGAAGAAAAACGCTCCGCCTGGCTCTACCAGCGCGTCGCCGCGGCCGAGCCCGATCTCCAACTCAAGCAAACCTTCCTGGACATGGCGCACGCCGCCGAGAAACAGGCAGGCGTCTGGGCAGATGCGGCCCATCGTCAGGGGCACATCCCGCCCGCGCACTACAGCCCCGACCGCCGTACCCAACTGGTGGGCCGACTCATCAAGGCCTTCGGACCCCGCGCACTGACCGGTATTCTGGCCGCCATGAAGGTGCGCGGCATGAGCCTGTACCGTCATCCGGGCCATGGCCTGACCCTCCCCGGCGCGCTCGAGACACGGCATCGCACCCCGGACGGTGGCAACTTGCGCGCGGCCGTCTTCGGCATCAATGACGGCCTGGTATCGAACGCCGCGTTAATCCTGGGTGTCGCCGGCGCGGGCGCGGCGCCCGAGATGGTGCTGCTCACCGGCCTCGCCGGCCTGCTCGCCGGTGCCGGATCAATGGCCGCAGGTGAATACATCTCGGTGCGCACTCAGCGCGAGTTTTATGAATACCAGATCGGCCTGGAGGCGGAAGAGCTGGCCTTCTATCCGCAGGAAGAGGCGGCTGAACTTGCCCTGATCTACGAGGCCAAGGGCATCCCGCGGGACGAGGCCATTGCCTTGGCCACCCGGCTCATCGCCGACCCGAAACAGGCGCTCGACACCCTGGCCCGCGAAGAACTGGGCCTTAACCCCGCCGAGCTCGGTTCGCCCTGGGGCGCGGGACTGTCCTCCTTCGCCGCCTTCGCCCTCGGTGCCGCCCTGCCACTGCTGCCCTGGTGGCTCACCGATAGCGCCCCATTACCCCTCACCCTGGCGATCTCCGGCACGGCGCTATTTGGCATTGGCGCCGCCATCAGCCTCTTCACCGGCCGCGGCGCCCTCCGCAGCGGCCTGCGCATGCTGGCCATCGGCGCCTCCGCCGGCAGCCTGACCTGGCTGCTTGGGCGCATACTCGGCGTCAGCTTGGGCTAGAATCTGCCGCCACAACACCAACCGCCACGCCACCAATCCACGGGACACACAATGACCGACCGCAGCTTCAGCATGGAATTCTTTCCGCCCAAAACCCCCGAGGGCATGGAAAAACTGCGCAGCGTGCGCGCCCAACTGGCGCCTCTCAAGCCCAAGTTTTTCTCCGTCACCTTCGGCGCAGGCGGTTCCACGCAATCGAACACCCTGGAAACCGTACTCGAGATCCAGAGCGAGGGGCTGGCTGCTGCGCCGCACCTGTCTTGCGTCGGCTCCACCCGCGACAACATCCGCAGCATTCTGGAGACCTACAAGGCCAACAATATCCGCCACATCGTCGCCCTGCGCGGCGACCTCCCCTCCGGCATGGCGGATCCCGGCGCCTTCCGTTACGCCAACGAACTGGTGGAATTCATCCGCGCCGAGACCGGCGACTGGTTCGAGATCGAGGTTGCGGCCTACCCCGAGATGCACCCTCAGGCCCGGGGCTGGGGCGACGATCTGACCAACTTCAAGCGCAAGGTCGAGGCCGGCGCCAACGCTGCCATCACCCAATATTTTTTCAACGCCGATGCCTATTTCAACTTTGTCGATGAATGCCACGCGCGCGGCATCACCATCCCCATCGTGCCCGGCATCATGCCCATCTCAAACTATGCGCAACTGGCGCGTTTCTCCGCCCTGTGCGGTGCCGAGATCCCGCGCTGGCTGGCCAAGAAACTGGAAAGTTATTACGACGACACCGCCTCAATCAAGGCCTTCGGACTGGACTTTGTCAGCACCCTGTGCGAACGCCTGCTCGCCGGCGGCGCGCCCGGGCTGCACTTCTACACCTTGAATCAGGCGGCACTGACGACCGGGATCTGGCAAAGGCTGGGGCTGGATTCCAGCAAATAACTTAAGCCATAGGCCGTACCATAACTTTGGTATAAACTGCCAGGCAATCCCCTTTGTATTGCGGGTTCATGACCCGTTCATGCCATGCAGATCTTACTCGCCGACGATCACCCCCTGTTCCGCGAAGGGGTCAAGCCTGTCCTTCAAAAACTGGACGCTCAGGTCGAGGTCCTGGAGGCCGTTGATTACCCCAGCGCCTATGCGATCACCGCGCAGCACAGCGATATGGATCTGGCGCTGTTGGATCTCAACATGCCAGGCGGAACGGGCATCGACGGCATCACCCAGTTCCGTCGCCGTTTTCCCGATATCCCCCTCATCGTCCTGTCCGCTGCCGATCAGCCGGATGAGGTTCGCCAGGTCTTGGCCGCCGGGGCCATGGGCTATATCAGTAAGGCCGCTGCGCCGGCGGTCATCGTGTCGGCCATTCATCTGGTCATGGCCGGCGGCGTCTATGCCCCGCCTGATCTGCTCAGCCCGCACACGACCACCCCAACCCTGCCGACGCACCCCGCCAGCCCCAGCGGCCCGCGACTGTCCAGCCTGACCGAGCGGCAACTGGATGTCGTGCGCCTGATCGCCCAGGGGATGAGTAATCGTCAGATTGCTGAGGCCCTCCACCTCACCGAAGGCACGGTCAAGATTCATGTCACCGCCGTCCTCCGCGCGCTCGATGCCGCCAACCGCACCGAGGCCGTTCTGGTCGCACAGAAGGCCGGACTGGCCTGAGATTCTGTGAACCAGCGGCTGCACTTGAGTGATCACTAACAGGCAGCCCCTCCGATGAACTGGCCGACTCGCCTTCGCCGCTGCATTGGCACCCTGCGCGGCCGCCTGCTCTGGCTGGCCCTGTGGCCCACAGTGCTCAGCGCGCTCCTGTTTGCAGGCTACATGGTGCACCAGAACACCCGCGAGGCCGAGGCCGCCCTGCGCCAGCGGGGCCGGGATCTGACCAGCCAACTGGCCGAGGTCGCTGTCTATGACCTGTTCACCGGCAACATCGCCAACCTGCAACGCCTGGCTGACCATACCGGCATTCATCCCGATCGGGATGCGATCGGCATCGCCGACAAGAACAAGCAATGGTGGGTCATCAGCGGTCAGGCGGCCCTGCTCGACGACTCAACGCAGATACAGACCTTTGCCGAGCGCCGCGTCGGAGACCGCTATTACTTCCGCCGGCCCTTCGGCCTGGTTCAGAACCCGCAGGCCACCGGTCTCGAAGGCGTTCTGGGCTCTGGCGACGAGGTCGGTCAGGTCCTTGTCGTCCTGGATGACGCCCCCATCCGCAGTGCCCGGAAAGAGGCGCTGCTCACCCTGCTCACCTTCTTGTTGCCCCTGATCCTGCTGGCCGCCACCATGGCCTGGACCTTGAGCCATCGCCTGGCACGACGCCTGAACCGCATCACCGACACCGTTCACTCCCTGGCCCGTGGCCAACTGGATTCGCGCTGTCCGGTCGAAAAGACTGAAGGCGAACTGCGCCAGCTCGAGCTCGACATCAACGAGATGGCCGTGACGCTGGACCATGTTCATGAACACCTGCAAACCGGCATCCGCACCGCCACCGCCGAGCTCATCGAGCAGAAGCAGGCGGCCGAGGCCGCCGTGCGGGCAAAATCAAAATTTCTCGCGGCGGCCAGCCATGACCTGCGCCAGCCGTTGCACGCCCTCACGCTCCTCATCTCGGCCCTCAAGGACAAGGTGGTGGAACGCCCGGAGCCGGAGCTCCAGCGTCTGACCGCGCATATCGACGCCTCGGCCACGGCCATGGGCGACATGCTGGGCGGTCTGCTGGATCTCTCCCGTCTCGATGCCGGCATCGTTCTGGCGCAGCCCGAATGCTTCCCCCTCAGCCGGGTGCTGGCCAACATTCAGCAACACTTTGCCCCCACGGCCACTGAAAAGGGCTTGCAACTGCACATCAAGCCCTGCCACCTGTGCGTGCAGAGCGACCCGCTCCTCGTCGAGCGCATCCTGATGAACCTGGTCAGCAACGCCATTCGCTACACCCCGCAAGGCCGCATCGTGGTTGGGGTACGGCGGCGGCCAGACGCCACGGCCGAGCTGCAGGTCCTCGATACGGGACTCGGCATTGCCGAAGACAAACAGGCCCAGGTGTTCGAGGAATATTTCCAGATCGACAACCCGGAACGCCAGCGCGCCAAGGGCCTGGGCCTGGGGCTCGCCATCGTCGCGCGCGAGGCCCAATTGCTGGGGACGAGGGTCACCCTGCGCTCTGTACCCGGCCGTGGCTCGTGCTTTGCCTTCCGCTTGCCGCGCTGCACCCCCGCTCTCCCTCACGGGACGGAAGAGACCATCGCCTTCCAGCCGATCGGCGATGCGGCCCCGCTGATTGCCATCCTGGATGACGACACCCTCATCTTGAGCGCCATGACGGCGCTGCTGCACGAATGGGGCATGGAGGTCGTCTCCGCGGTCTCGGCCGAGGCCCTGCTGGACGCCCTCGGCGAGCTGGGCCGCCTGCCGGATTGCCTCCTCTCCGATTATCGACTGCCGGGCGCCATGGATGGGATCGCCAGCGTCACCTGGCTACGCCATGAACTGGGCGAGACCCTGCCTGCGGCCATCATCACCGGCGATACGGCCCCCGAGACCATCGCTGCGATGACCGCCTCGGGCCTTACCCTGCTCCACAAACCGCTGAAACCGGCACGCCTGCGCGCCTACCTGAATCACGCCCTAAGCACACCCTAGGTCACGCCTGGCCACGGTGGGCCAACCCAACAACTAGGGGTTAACAACGACGCCCGCCGTCCCCGCCACGACGCGACCAACCACGGCCGTCTGCGCAAAGCCATGGGCCGCGAAGATCGCCAGCACAGACTCCACCGCCTCGGCCGCACAGCTCACCAGCAAGCCCCCGCTGGTTTGCGGATCACTCAGCACCGCGCGTTGCCAGTCCGCGCAGCCTGCAAACAGCGTAACCGCATGGCCATAGCTGGCCCAGTTACGCCCGCTGGCACCGGTCACAAACCCCGCTTGTGCCAGTTCGGTCACGCCAGACAAAACCGGAACCCGCGGCCAATCAATCTCGACCCGCAGGCCGGAGGCCCGCGCGATCTCCCAGGCATGACCCAACAGACCGAAGCCCGTCACATCGGTCAGGGCGTGCACCGTATCCAGAGCGGCCAGATCCGGCCCGGGGGTATTGAGTTGGGTCGTTGAGGCAATCATCGCCGCATAACCAGCCTCGGGCAGCGCATCTTTCTTGAGGGCGGCCGAGTAGATCCCCACACCCAGGCCTTTACCAAGGATCAAGACATCGCCGGGCCGAGCAGCGCTGTTCTTTTTGACCTGGGCCGGAGCAACCACACCAATGGCAACCAGGCCATAAATCGGCTCTGCCGACTCAATCGAATGTCCCCCGGCAATCGGCATCCCCGCCGCCCGCGCCGCCGCCTCGCCCCCCGCCAGAATCTGCCGAATGGTGTCGTGCGGCAACTTATCCAGCGGCATGCCGACTAGGGCCAGGCCAAACAAGGGACGACCGCCCATCGCATAGACATCGGAGATCGCATTCGTCGCCGCGATGCGCCCAAACTCAAACGGGTCATCGACAATGGGCATGAAAAAATCTGTGGTGGCGACAA
>Ga0194119_10012660_pt1 | contig 10650 bp, 4 predicted proteins | sample TA2MahC100mmetaG_FD_148620 | JGI IMG/M metagenome (GOLD analysis project Ga0194119, IMG submission 148620) | Freshwater microbial communities from Lake Tanganyika, Tanzania - TA2015018 Mahale Deep Cast 100m | ecosystem: Environmental > Aquatic > Freshwater > Lake | place: Tanzania: Lake... | reverse complement strand
CCTCGTGAAACTCCGCGGAGCCAGTGCCCGCCTTCGTGCGTGCGCCGTGATGTCGGCCATCAATCGCGACCGCTAGGAAGCCGCGTTTGGCCAAGTCGAGCAGGAGCGGGAGTTGGCTCTCTTTGTTCGAGCCGGTGCCGTGCAGGACGATGACCACAGGGCGGCGACCTGCCGCCTCGCTGCGCTTAACCAGCACGCCGGGCACCCGCACGTCCGCTTCGGCGGCGAAGGAGAATTGAACTGCGCGCAGCCCATTCGTGTCAGCAGGCGGTTTGACCTCCGCGGCCAACCCGACGCGCGGGCGGTCGACGAGTTTGAGGAATGCGGCTCTGGTTAAATCTGCGGGTTCAGCTCCGGCCAGTTGCAAAGAACCCACCACAACGGCGAACAAGAGCACCAAGGGCTGGCAACGACGGTGCATTCGTCAGCCGGTTATCTTTCGGTAAATCTCGCCCTCGTTCATCGTCGCGCGTTCGGGGCGGCCCTTGTAGCTGTAAACCAAGTTCTCGTGGTTGATGCCGAGCAGGTGGAGGATCGTCGCGTGCAGGTCGTGGACGTGGAGGCGGTCCTCGACGGCATGCAGGCCGAACTCGTCAGTTGCGCCAATGACCTGACCACCCTTCACGCCGCCGCCTGCCATCCACATAGTGAAGCCTGTCGGGTTGTGGTCGCGACCGTTACCTTTCTCGCTCATGGGCGTGCGTCCGAATTCACCGCCCCAAATGACGAGCGTCGAGTCCAGTAAGCCGCGCGATTTCAAATCCTTCAGCAGACCGGCGATAGGCTGGTCGGTCTCTTGGAACCGGTCGCCGTGGTTTTTCTCGATACCGCTGTGCGCGTCCCATTTGCTGCCCGCGCCACTGTAGAGCTGCACGAAGCGCACCCCGCGCTCGATGAGCCGGCGCGCGAGCAGGCACATGCGTCCGAACGGCGCGGCCACCGGGTCGTCCATCCCATAGAGCTTCTTGGTCGCCGCGGTTTCCTTCGAGAGGTCCACGGCATCAGGTGCCTCGGCCTGCATCCGGAAGGCGAGTTCGTAGGCGGCGATGCGTGCGTCGAGTTCCGTTTGCTGCGGGCGCGCGGTGGCATGCTGGCGGTTGACAGCACTGAGGAAATCGAGTTTACCGCGTTGCTGCTCTTCGCTGACACCCTCAGGCGTGTTGAGGTTAGCAATGGGCTCGCTGCCGGGGAGGATGCGCGTGCCTTGATAAACGGCGGGCATGAAGCCAGCGCCCCAGTTGCGCGGGCCGTTCACTACGGTGCCGTTGTTGTCCTGCATCGTCACGAAGGCAGGCAGGTTCTGGTTTAGCGTGCCGAGGCCGTAGCTCACCCATGCGCCTAGCGAAGGCCGACCTGCGAGAATAGAGCCGGTATTCATCTGGCAGACACCGTTGGAATGAACGATGCCGTTGGCCCAACAAGAACGCAGCACGGCGATGTCGTCGGCAGCCTCGGCCACGTGCTTGCACCAGTCGGAAATCCACAGACCGCTTTGGCCCCATTGCTTCCATTCGCGCTTGTCGGGGAAGATGGGCGAGTCGTATTCGCCCATCGCCGTAATGAGGCCCTTGGTGAAGCTGGGCGGCAGCGACTTCCCGGCCTGCTTCCTGAGGGCAGCCTTCGGGTCAAAGGTGTCGAGGTGGCTTGGCCCACCCTCCATGAACAGGAAGATGACGCTCTTGGCCTTGGCTGGGTAATGGCCTGGCTTGGGCGCGAGCGGCGCGACCCCAAGGGTTGCCGGCGCGGCGGAAAGTGAATGCTCTGCAAGCAGTGAACTGAGCGCAACGGCACCAAAGCCCGCGCCGGTTTTGGTGAGGAAGTCGCGGCGGGACACGGCCCAGTCGACTTGGTTGCAGCCGTATTTGCCCATGGCGTTAATCAACGTAAATAAACTCATTCGCGTTCAGCAGCACGTGGCAGAAGTCGGCCATCGCGTTCACGCGGGTGGTGGCGGCCGCCTTCGCGCCGGTCGGCTTGGGGACGATGTCATTGCCGTGCTTCGACGCATCCTTAAACGCGCTGGGCTTGGACTCGAACTGCCACAGACCTACCGTTGTCTCCGTTGGCTGCGCCTCCGCGCCGAGTAGCAAGTCCTCCTGCTTGAGCGCGCCTGTCGAAAGACGCACGTCGTCAATCATACCGTCGAAACCACCACCTTTGCCGCTGCGGCCACCGAGGCTTAACGCCAGCGGGTTCGCGAAGCCGCCGGTCACCTTGTGCGGCACTTTGGCGATGGAGAGCGGTTCATCGTCGTTGGACAAATCCTTCACGTAGAAGACGACCTCGCCGGGGGCGCTGGCGGTGGCGAGCTTCACCGAGGCGGCCACGGCGTAAGGCTTTGCCAGCGTGAGCACTTGGTCGGAGAAGATGGCTTCCTCGCCGAAGCTTCCGTCCTGCTTCACACCGATGATTTGGAGCACGAGCGTGCGGGGCTTGCGGCGCGAGCTGTCGCCTGTGAGCGCGAAGCCCCAGCCGGGCTTTTGATTCTCGCCGCTCCACTTGGCGGCGATGGTGCGGACAGCGGCGGTCTTATCCACCGTGCGGGCGAGGATGTTCGCCTCAATGGTGAAGTCGCCCGTCGGGAAGCTCGGGCTGTCCAACACAGCCAGCGCGTCCCCGCCCATGTCCGGCGCGATAACCGCCGCGACCCCATCGCGATACGGCATCTTCTCGGCGGCGAATCCGCGAGTGCTCGCCGTTGCGCCCTTGCTGCCCAGGAGTTGCTGCTGGGCCTTGAGGAATTGTAGCGCGGCTTCGCGCTCGCTGGCGCGCGGCGCACGGCCGAAGGCAAGGCGGTAGGCGGCGTTGACCATATCCTCGTCGCTGCTGGGATGCTCCTCTTCCAGCCGTTTCGCAAACGCGCGCGCGTGGCGGAGCATCATCTGGCTGTTGAGGAGCAGGAGCGCCTGCGGCGGCGTGGTGGTGACGTTGCGCTGCGGGACGCTTTGGAACGGCTCGGCGAGGTCGAAGACATTGAGGATGGGATCCGGTGCGTTACGGAGCCACTTGCCGTAAACGCTGCGGCGCGGCGTGAGTTGGTCGGTGCTGGGGCCGCCGGCGGGTTCGAGCTTCAACTGACCGGTGACGGCAAGGACGGCATCGCGGATTTGCTCGGCCTCAAGGCGACGGATCGGAAAGTAGGAGAGGAGCCTGTTTTCCGGGTCCTCTGAATTCGGAGCGCGGAGGGCGGTATGCGGAGTGGCCGAGGCTTGCCGATACGTTGCGCTGGTGACCATCAATCGGTGCATTGCCTTTAAGCTCCAGCCCTGCTCCACGAACGTCGCGGCAAGCCAGTCCAGCAGTTCGGGGTGCGACGGCTTCTCGCCGAGCTTGCCGAAGTCGCTGGAATTTGCGGCAAGGCCACGGCCGAAATGCCATTGCCAAAGCCGGTTCACCATCACGCGGGCGGTTAGGGGATTCTCCGGCGTGGCGAGCCAGCGCGCGAGCTCACTGCGACGGCCCGTTGAGTTTGGCAGTGCAGCGACCTGCACGTTCTTCGGGTCGAGCACGCTGAGGTGGCCGGGCCCGATGGGTTCCTTGTCGCGACCCTTGGTGAGATAGGTCACCGGCGCGACCGGCCCGACATCCGTGGCCCCGAAGAACGGCGGCAGCGACGCAGGCTTAAGCGAGTCAAACTCCGTGAGCTTTTTGCGCAGCGCGATGACGCGTTCTTTGGCTTCGCCCTTAAGGCGCGAATCCACTCGGTCCAACTCGTAGGTAACTTGCCGATAGGCCAGCTCGGCGACTTGATGCTGATAGGGCGTGCGCTCGGCCACGGGCGTGCGCAGGTCTACGCGCAGGTCCTCAATAAACTTTTCGAACGCGCTGGCCTCGGCGTTCTTGCGCGGCTGGGCCAAGAGCTTGTCCAACTCAGCGCGGATTGCCGCCGTGGCAGCTTCCCACTTCGCCAGCTTCTCGGCGTGTGCGGCCTGCTCGGCGGGCGTGGCGACGACGAGGTCCTCGCGCGGCAGAAGCGGGGCGAAGAAGGCTTGGAAGCGGTAGTAATCTTTCTGCAACAGCGGATCGAACTTGTGGTCGTGGCAGCGCGCGCACTGGAGACCGACGCCGAGGAACACATCGGCGCTCGTGTCCGTGATGTCCTCGAGGATGCGCTGCCACTGGCCGCGCACGTCGCGGTTGTTGTATTCGTAAATGCCGGCGCGGAAGTAGCCGGTGGCGACCAGATGATCCGGGTTTCGGGATTCCGGTTTGGCGTTGAAGTAGAGTTCGTCGCCGGCGAGCTGCTCCGTGATGAACTGCGTGTAGGGCTTGTCGGCGTTGAGCGACTTCACCACGTTAGCCGGTGGCGATCAGATGATCCGGGTTTCGGGATTCGGGTTTGGCGTTGAAGTAGAGTTCGTCGCCGGCAAGTTGCTCGGTGATGAACTGCGTGTAGGGCTTGTCGGCGTTGAGCGACTTCACCACGTAATCGCGATAGCGCCACGCGTGCTGGCGATAATCATCGGCCTTGTAACCGTCGGACTCGCCGTAGCGAACTAGGTCGAGCCAGTGGCGCGCCCACTTCTCACCGTAGCGCGGGCTGGCGAGGAGCCGGTCCACGAGCTTCTCGTAGGCGTCCGCAGATTTGTCGGCGAGGAACTGCTCAAGCTCAAACGGTGTCGGCGGCAGGCCCGTGAGGTCAAAGTGAACGCGCCGCGCGAGCGTGACGCGGTCGGCGGGAGCGGAGTGCGTCAGTTGGTTCGCGAGGAGCTTTTGCAGGATGAAGGCGTCGATTGGATTTCCGATTTCCGATTTCCGATTTCCGATTGTGGGTACCGCCGGTTTTCGCACCGGCACAAACGCCCACCACTGCTTGTCCTCCTCCGTAATCTTGCCGCGCCGCACCGTTTGCTTCTCGCCGCCGGACTCTGGCATCGGCGCGCCGAGCTTCACCCATTTCTCCAGTGCCGCGATTTGGTCCGAGCCGAGCTTTTTGTTCTTGGGTGGCATCTGGAGGTCGGGGTCCGTGTAGCGGACGGCCTTGACGAGCAGGCTCTTTTCCGCGTCGCCGGGCACGACGGCGGGGCCGGTGTCACCGCCCTTGTGGATGGCGGCGGCGGAATCCAGCGCGAGGCCGCCCTTGAATTTCTTGGCCTCGTGGCTGTGGCACTCGAAGCACGCGCCCGCGAGGATGGGCTTCACCGTCTGTTCGTAAAACGCGAGGTCGGCGGGGGTGGGCTTGGTGTTTGCCGTCCGACCCGATGGCACGGTGAAAAGGAGCAGAGCGGGCAGCCATGCTGTTTTTGAAAACAGTTCTTTCATCGCTCAATTTAGACGGCGAAGAGCATACACGGGATTCGTCGCGTGCCAGTGATATTTCCGCTCCCAGCAAGGATGGCCGTCAGCTCTCGGCTCATTTTGCAGCAGCGGACTTAGCGGCGGAAGCGGGGCCTTTAGTTACGCTGATTTTAGCAGTGCGCTTGGTATTACCCCACTGGTCCACACCGCGCAGGACCAATTCGTTAACGCCGGGACTAAGGCCCACATCGTGTATTCGCCACTTGGCGTCATCTAGCCATTCGAGTTTGGCGCGGGGTTGACCATCTATGACTACTGTAAAGATGCCGTAGGGAGCCTGACCCTCGAGCGCGAGGGCATTGGCCTCGGTAGTAAGGGCTTGGCCATTATTGGTGGTGACCTTGAATTCGAGTTGGTACCGCGAGCCCATCTGCTCAACGGCGTGAGCGGCGCGGGCGTTGAAGAAGGTTTGGAACTGCAAGGTGGGCACAGTGTAAGCGTTGCTCGATTCTTCCTCGGCGCGGAGGTAGGCGGCAACCCGCGGGGAATTCCGCGAGTAGTTCTCCACGATTTCGGCAATATAGTAGTAGAAGAGCCGCTGCGCCCAAGGCCGGCCCATCAGGTTCTGCACGTTGCCGCCCCAGTAGCCCTCGGGCTTCTTGGGATCGAAGCCCCCGAAAGCAAAGTCTGCATCCCAGAGGAAGCACATGAACTTCCCGTCGTTCGGCTTACGGTAGAAGAAACAGTTGTGGCTGGTGCCCATGCTGAAGGTGTCCGAATCCTTGGCGAAGCCGCGCAAGGCCCAGTTGCGGAAGGTCATCTCCAGGTCGAAATTTCTTCGAGTGTCAGCCTCGCTGAGATTGGGGTTGGCCATGGTGCGAAGCATGGAGAGCAGGGCGGAGTAGTCATTTTCGGCTTCGCGAGTACGCTTAGACCAGATGATTTTATAGTTGAGCGGGTTGTCCCCATAATTAGGGGCAAGAGTGCTGTTACGCAGCGAACTGCTTTGGCCATCATCCCGATAGAAAAACATGTAGGTCGTGCGGTAAAGGTCACCCTGCGAGCCGTCCTTAAAAAGTCGGTTGAGGAAGTCGTTACCGATGGGCTCCACGTCCTCCATAAGTTGCACGGGGCCGCCGTTGATAAGGTGGCGAACCATTTCACTTTCGTTTACAGGGTGGCCAAGCTGGTAAAGCATCCAACGAGCAAGGCGGGTGTTAAGCGAGTTGTTGTCCCAAGAAAATTTGACGTGACCACGAAACGCGCGGTCGGTGGGCAGCTTCCACTTGGCACGGTTGAGCGAGACGTCGCGGGTGAAGGAACTGCCCGCAGGGTGGACACGGGCATTATAGTAGACGTCTCGCTCATTCGAGATGAACGTCATATTATAGTAGCGGTTTGAGAGGCGTGGAAAACGGAAGGCGTGTTTGTTTGTGTTGCCATTGCCGAGAGCGTCGAGACTCGCAGGGGAGAGCACGAAACGCTGCGTGCGCAGATCGCGCGGGACGTTTTGATTATCCACGACGTAGAGCGCCGGTTGCTCCTCACCGCGGCGTGGCAGGATGGACTTAGCCCCGTTGGCCGAGCGGACCTCGACGTAAAATTCCACCACCTGCTTGTCCGCTTTGTATTCCGGCAGTAGTGCGGAGTAAACGCCATCGCCCGCCGTGTCGTCGCCGCCGGCGGCGTTGTCTAACATGGTCTTGCCCTGCCACGGCACCCGGTTATCCGCGTCTGGTGCGCGGTGGAAAAGCGTGACCGTCGCCCCGGGCAGTGTGGAGGTGACACGGGCGGTGATTTTAACCGTGTCTGTGGTTCGCGGGACGGCGGGATAGTGTGTCAGGTCGTCCGCTTGTGCGATGGGGGTCGTGGTGGCACGGGAGTTTGCACGTCCGGGCGTGCCCAAGTTTGAAGGCACGTCAAGCTGGAACACTTTTGCGACGCTCCAGTCCCAAGTGTGAGCCACTAACAGGTGTGAGCCGTGCATCCACCGGGCGGTGAACTTGAGTTCATAGAGGTTGCTTTTCACCAAGCCGGGCGCGTCAATTTCCATGCGGTTGATGCGGTTGTCGCCGTGGCCCTCGCTAATAATATGGAGCTGATTTCCATCCAAGCGGCTGGCCCAATGGTTGCCTTGCCAGAGCCAGCCAGCGTCACTCTTGCCGGTGAGGGAGGCACGCGTGGCGTTAGTGAGCACGTTCGGACCGGTGCCATCCTTGCGTAACTCGACATCCGAGATGATGGAATAGCCGCTGCTGTTGAGGAAGAAGTGTAGCTCACGGTAGTCGCTTGGGTCGCCCATCATGAGCTGTTCAGTGTAAGTGGCACGGTGCGTATAAGTGCGCGCCTTGGACTTCTTTGATTCGTCACTTGCGGCCCAAGCGGAGGAGCGATTGTTATCCATGTCGGGGTGAATCAGCTCCATGCTGCTGCCCCGGCCGGCGGCGAGTTCGGGCCAGTCGCCGCCGGTCTCGTAGTCCACCATGTCCACGAGGTTACCCTTTTCATCGAGTAAGCGGAGGAGATCTCCGTCGTTGCTCAACTTGCCTGTGAAGTTCCCGAGCACGTTGATCGCTCCATGGAAGGAGCGCAGTAGTCCCGCGTCCGCCGCGATGACCAGATACTCGCCGGCTTTGAGCTTTGTATTTGGTGGAAAAATGAAGTCAATGCCGCCAGTTAGCACCCAGTCACTCAGGTTCACCGTCTGCTTTCCGCGATTGAAAAGCTCCACATACTCGCCTTTGCCCTGCGTGTCGGGCGGCTTGTACATAATTTCGTTGATGACGATGTCCGAGTTGCGCGCGGGGGCGTTGGTCTTGTCCCGTGAGGCCTTAGTATCCACGAGGAACTCGCCGCTGCCGTCGGGGAAGGCGGAGAAGAACTCGCCGTGCTTCGAGAGATGGAAGACGTGCGCGTCTAAGACGATGTTTTCCGCGCCGGCGAGGAACACCGTCACGTCGCCCGCCACCGCCGCAAACGAAACGGGAAACGATTTCACGCCACCGGGTGGCACCTCGCCGACAAGCGTGACCTTGTCGCCAAAGCCGGGCTTGCTGGCGAGGAAATGGCCGCCGAGGTTTGCCCGGTTGGTGCCCGCGTTGAACACCTCCACCCAATCGAGTACCCCGTTTTTGCCGAGATGAACCTCATTAATTTTTAAGTTGCCAACTAGGCCGCTCTTTCTTGTGTTCGGTGCATCGGGTGTGGGCTGCGCCAGCAAGAACCATTGCCCGCTGCCGTCGGGCCGCTGCCCAAGCGAGCGCCCGTCAGTGGGAACCAACGAGTTGACCGCATGGAGCACAGTTTGCCCGTCGGGCGCGACGAGATACGCCACCACGGGCTGTCGCGGCCAGACGCCGGCATCCATCATGTCGAGAATGCCAAAAGATTTCGGGCGAATGACCAAGTCTTGCTGAATCTGGAAGCGGCGAGCATTGGGTGGAAGTGTTGTCGGCGAATTAGGTAAGAGGAAGTGACCTTTCAAGTTCACCAGCGTGGAGCCGGAATTGAAAAACTCCATGAAGTTGATTCCCTGCGGCCCGGGGAAAATCTCGTTGATGAGCACTGATCGCGCGAGTGCTGGCCCGCCGGCACGCACTTTGAGCCGCATTCCGAATGCGAGGTCGGGGTTCGCGCCAGGGTATTGATGAACTTCGACCGCAAGGACGTTTGTGCCGCGCACGAGTGCCGCCGGATTGATGGTGAGGACGGTCTTTTCCTCAATTGCATCCGCGATCGGCGTGGCCGCGGGTGTGTTGACGCGCACCGGTCCGCCGGGCATGCGGATGCGCCCGACTTCTTGGTTATTTAGGTAAAACACCGCGCCGTCGTCTACGATGGCATCCACAGATAACGCGCCGCCGGGTGGGCCGTTGTAAATAAACACGTGTCGCAGGTAGTAAGTAACAAAGCCCGCGCGGAGCGGCGTGCGGATGCCCGGCGGCGGCGTCTTGGTGGTGCCGAAGCCAACGAGGCCCGGTCCGCGCAGCCAAGCCCGGTCGGGAAAAGTCAGTTCTTTCCACTTCGTTTGTGACAAGTCAGTGCCCGCGGTGAAGGCCCAGTTCGAATCGTAATCCACCAAGATGCTTTCGCCCGACTGTGTGACCAGGTCAGGATTATCAACGGGGGCCTCGTTGGCTGCGCCGGACTCAGTGCCTGGTCCGCCGCCTGGCAAAGTGCTGACCGTCCAGTTGCGCCAGTCATCTGTACTGCGGTCGGGATTCCGCAGCACTAGCGCGTGGCCACCGCCATTGGCCACCGCCGGCCAGGGCGCGCGGTCCATATACTTAACCGTGGACATAGTGAGGCTGTGCTTGTCCAACAGGCGGATGCGGTCACCCTGCTTGTTGAGTCGGCCTGTCCACGGGCCAAAGATGCGCACGGTGGGGGGAATTTTGTAGGCGGTGCGAGTCGTCTTAGCATCGGCCATCGAAATCACGATGCGCTCCAACGGCTTCATCCATGAGGCTAGCGGGTCAGCCGCGGCGAAGGCGGGGAAGCGGAACTCGATGCCGCCCTTGAGTCGCCAGTCGGCGATGTCAATTGCGTTGGCCGTGTTGTTATAGATTTCGATGTACTCGGGCCAATCCCCCGGCGGGTGATACATGATCTTGCTAAGTAGCACCTGATCCGCGCTTGTGCCGGGTACAACCATTAACCAAGCGAGCAGGGTTCCCGCCGCTCGCTGCCACCATTTGGCCAAGAAACTCATGCTAAACCATGAACAGACTATGGCACCAAGGGACAACCCGAGCCAAATGCGATAGTCATTTGAACAAGATTAAAATAGTCACCACGCTGCGACCCGTCAATGTCCATGCGGGTCAAATCGCGGTCATTTCGACGCGAATTTCACTTGGCCTGGCGCCGCACCGCCAGACTTCTGAACGCCGCGACCCATGTTGGCTGCGAGGTGCGTGCCAATTTTGAAGAGGGTTTCCTCTTGGCCGGCCGCCCCGACGGCGGTGGCGATTTCCGCGACAGTGAAAAACTTGCCGGGGTTTGCCGTGAGCAGCGCTACAAGTTTTTGTTGTAATGCGAGCACCGTGCTTGCCGCCTTCTTGCCGGCCTCGACGCCGGGTTGGTGGTAGGCGTTGATGTTCACGAGGGAGGCATAAAAGCCCACCGCGCGCTCGAACAGCGCGATCAGCATACCCACGGTAAACGGCGAGACTTCCTTCACTGTGATGGTTACCGACTCGCGGCCCTTCTCGTGCAAGGCCGTGCGCGTGCCGAGTAGAAAGCCGGTGAGGAAATCCCCGCTGGTCGTCTTTGGCTCAACCTCGACGCTGTTGCCCGCTCGGTCAGTCAGCACCTCAATAAAGGTGACGAAGAAGTTCAGCACGCCCTCCCGCAACTGCTGAACATAAGCGTGCTGGTCAGTCGAACCTTTGTTGCCATAGACCGCGAGGC
>Ga0194119_10012658_pt1 | contig 10651 bp, 9 predicted proteins | sample TA2MahC100mmetaG_FD_148620 | JGI IMG/M metagenome (GOLD analysis project Ga0194119, IMG submission 148620) | Freshwater microbial communities from Lake Tanganyika, Tanzania - TA2015018 Mahale Deep Cast 100m | ecosystem: Environmental > Aquatic > Freshwater > Lake | place: Tanzania: Lake... | reverse complement strand
CATCGCGATCACGGCCGGTAGTCGTGGCATCGCACAGATCGCACAGGTCATGAAACACCTGGTGGCGTCCTTACAGCAGGAGTACCAGGCACGTCCATTCATCATCCCAGCGATGGGGAGCCACGGAGGAGCAACCGCGGAGAGCCAGTTGCGCGTCTTGGCCAAATTAGGCATCGACGAAGCCTACTGCGGCTGCCCAATCCACTCCAGCTTGGAAACGGTCACGATCGACCACACCGACGCGGGGGTGCCCGTATTGGCCGACCGATTGGCATGGCACGCCGATCACGTGCTGCTCGTCAATCGCGTGAAGCCGCACACAGACTTCTTCGGCCCCATCCAGAGTGGTCTGGTCAAGATGATGCTGCTGGGGCTGGGCAAGTACAGCGGGGCCCAATTGTACCACGGGGCATTTCAAAATCACGGATTCAGTCAGATTGCGGACCAGGTGGCCCCCCGTGTCTTGCGCAGCGGCAAGATCTTGGGCGGAATCGCGCTCGTGGAAAACGCGACCAAGCAACTGGCACTGGTCGAAGGGATCCCCGCGGATCGCATCATGGCCCGCGAACCGGAATTGCTTAAGGTCGCCGACCAAAAAATGGCGCGTCTGCCAATTTCCAGCGCTGATGTCCTGATCATCGACCAAATCGGTAAGAACATCAGCGGTACCGGCATGGACACCAATGTGGTCGGGCGGAAAGGGGATGATCATCACGCTGCAGCGAATGAATACCCAAAGATTCGGCACATCTGTGTCCGCGGTCTCACGCCTGGCACCGCCGGGAACGCGCTGGGGATCGGAATAGCCGAATATTGCCTACAGCGGGCTGTCGACGCGATCGATCGGATGGTCACGCGTATTAATTGCGTCACGTCCGTACATCCCACGGCCGGAATGATCCCGCTGACCTTCGACACCGATGCGGAGATGATCCCGGCTGCCCTCCGCTGCACCGGTTTGCGTCCGCTTTCTGACTCGCGTCTCGTCTGGATCCGCAACACCGCCGAACTCGCCGAAATCGCATGCTCCCAAGCCTACTGGGATGAACTGGAGGGGGTGACGACGGCGGAACGGGTAACGGGGCCCGAGCCACTACCATTCAACGCAGAGGGGATACTGCCGGAATTGCCCGATTGGTGGGCGAGCCGCTAGCGTTCGCGAAAGACGATTCGACCCTTGGAAAGGTCGTACGGTGACAATTCGACTCGGACGCGATCTCCGGGCACGATTCGAATAAAGTGTTTGCGCATCTTGCCAGCCACATGTGCCAGCACCTCGGGCCCATCGTTCACCTGGACACGGAAGCGAGTATTGGCCAACGCCTGCGTTACAATACCTTCGACCTCGAAGGCTTCTTCGTTTTTTGCCATAAGCGAGCGACAGACCTTTCTTGCTATAATCTGCGGTGAAATGCCACGGAAATCTCGCGCGACGACCCGGATCCAGGACAACTATGCGGGTCAGGGCCCAATGGATCGGTAGACTCCCCTGCGAGACGAGGCCTCGCCCGATTGTAACGCACCGCGTGAGGGAAAGTCCATAGTTGGCACCGACAGAAAATACCCCAAGTCGCCAGGACGAGGGAACCCTCACCGAAACACGGCTCGTCGTGTCCATCCCAATTGTCTAGACTTCAGGGTCGACGTTGCGCACCCGGGCAGCCCACGGCTCCCCGTTGTGACCAGGATCGTGGCGATCACACACCATCCAACGAAGGAGCCCATCACCGTGAAATCTTGCTTCCCTATGTGCATCCGGGTACCGCTGGTCTTGGCGGTTTTGGTGGGTGCCATCGGCCCCCACCGGACAACGGTCGCCGAACCCATGGTGGTCGTCAGTGCGACCAGCATCGAAACACTGCTGGCGGACATCAATTACATCAGCGAACTGGCCGGGGTCACCGATGCGGGAAGAATGGCGACCATGATGGCTCGACCGTATACCGCAGGACTGGACAAGACCCGCCCCGTCGGCATCGCGTGGAGCCCGCAGTTCCAACCACTCGTCCTACTCCCCGTCGACGACCTACAGACAACCTTCGGGGTGCTCAAAGAACAATTCGGCGAACCGCGTGACGCGGGGAATGGGGTCCTGGAACTCCAGGTCGGCGCCTTTCCGATATTCATAAAGGAACAAAACAAGTGGGCATTTGTTTCGCAGACGATGGAAGGGCTCCAAGACCTTCCGGCCGACCCCACGACCTTGTTGGAAAAACTCCCCAACCAATACGATTTGGCCATCCGTGCCTTCGTGCAACGTGTGCCCAAACAATATCGCGACATGGCGATGGAGCAGATGAAGCACGGCGCAGGAGAAAGCATGCGCCGCCGCGACGGTGAATCGGACGAATCGTACGCGGGCCGCCAAAAGATGGTCGAAGAACAACTGCGGCAGATGACCGTCCTGTTCAATGAAGCCGATGAAATCACGTTCGGAACACGCATCGACCGCAAGAATGACCTCTGCCAACTGGATTTCCTGTTCACCGCGCTGCCCGACACGAATTTGGCGCGACAGTGCACTTCGTTGAGCAAAACCAGCACACACTTCCAGGGGCTGGTCAAGGATACCCCAGCCTTCCAAATGTTGTTCGCATCCGTGATTTCCCCGGACGACATCGAACAGGCGACCTTATCCTGGGAGAGTATGCGGCAGGTCGTGATGAGCGAAATCGACCGGTCGTCGGATATCCCCAACGCAGAAGCTCGTGCCCTGGCTCGTCAGCTGGCCACCGAGTTCTTGGATGTGCCGTTGGAAACGATCAAGACGGGCCGCATGGACGCTGCGGTTAGCCTGAAACTGGTCCCGAAAAATGTCAACCTGGCGGTCGCCGCGTACATTTCCAACCCTGCCAAGCTCGAAGAAACGCTGAAAAAAGTGGTGCATGGATTGGAAAAATATTCGGAATTTCCGCCGTTGAAGTTGGATGTCCTGAAACATGCCGATGTACGTTTCCACCGACTTTCCATCCCCATCCCGGCCCACGAAGAGCGAGATCGACGGATCTTTGGTTCCACCTTGGATCTCACCTTTGGGTTCGGGAAGGACGCCGTCTATGTCTCGATCGGGGAGCAGGGGCTGGCGCAGGTCAAGCAGGTGATCGACCAATGCAAGGCTCCGCCCCAACCCCTGAAGCGCCCGGTCGAGATCTCGTTTCGTTTGGCGGAAGTTCTTTCCTTTGCCGCGGAATTTGAGGACAATCCCGCGATAAAGGCCGCCGCCAGTGCCGCGCGGGAAGTGGCCGGCCAAGACACCGTTCGATTTTTCCTCGAGCCGATTAATCATGGCGTGGGTTACCGCACCGAAATCGAGCAAGGGGTCATTCGGATCATTGGAAAAACTTTAGCAACCGCTAAATCGGAGCCACGGAACTAGCCGGAAAACGAGCCTCGACCAACTACGCACCCTGGAAGCCGAACCCGACCTTTACAGAAATTATTCAACGATGTGGCAACAGCAAATTGGTGGTGTGCCGGTACGCGATCTGGCGCGGCGGTTCGGTACGCCGTTGTATGTCTACGACGAGTCGGTCATCCTGACAAGAATTCACGACTTGCAGCCATTCGATGTGATTCGTTATGCGCAGAAGGCGTGCTCAAACATCGCGATCCTGCGCTTGGTGCGTAACCACGGGGTCGTCGTCGACGCCGTTAGCGCCGGCGAACTGTTGCGTGCTCAAGCGGCCGGCTTTTGCTTGGGCCCCAAAGATGCCAAGGAGCATGGCCGTCCACCAGACCAGCATCACCAGGTCGTCTACACGGCCGATATCTTCGATGCCGACGCCATGGAACTTGTCGCTCGGCACGGAATCCACTGCAACCTCGGCTCTCCCGACATGATCGATCAACTGGGCAAACGCTCCCCCGGCGCCCAGGTGACCCTGCGAATCAATCCCGGATTCGGACACGGGCATAGCCAAAAGACAAACACAGGGGGCGCACAGTCGAAACACGGCATCTGGCATCAACAGATCCCCGACTGCCTGCAACGCGCCGCGCTGTACCGAATCGAAATCACCGGTCTGCATATGCACATCGGTTCCGGTACCGACATGCAGCACCTCAGCCAAGTGTGCGGGGCCCTCGAGTCGATCGCACAACAGATCGGCCCGTCGTTGCAGGTCATCAGCGCCGGCGGAGGACTCCCGACACCGTACCGCTCCGACGATGCACGGATCGATATCCCCGAATACTTTCGACTCTGGGATATCACCCGACATCGCTTGCAGTCGCAATTCGGGCATTCGGTACGTCTCGAAGTCGAACCAGGCCGGTACCTCGTCGCGGAGTCCGGGTACCTGATCACCGAGATTCGGGCCATCAAGGAGATGGGACCCAACCAGTTCTATCTCGTGGACGCAGGATTTAATAACCTGGCCCGCCCAATCCTGTACGGTGCCTACCACCCCATGGCGGTGGCGACACAGCAACACCCCGCCTCCGAAGCGACGCCGACCCATCCGGTCGTCGTCGGGGGACCCCTATGCGAATCCGGGGATATCTTCACCCAAGCGGAAGGGGGGTTCGTACAGCACCGCGACCTGCCGAGCTCCCAGATCGGAGACTGGCTGGTCATAGGCTGCGCCGGCGCCTACGGCCACGCCATGTCGTCTAATTACAACTCCAAGCCGCTCGCCGCCGAGGTCCTGATCCACCAGGGAACCCCGTTACTCATCCGCAAAAAACAGGATCTGAAACAGATTTTCGCCGATGAACTCATCCCCGAGCCCCTCCGGTCCTGAGATCGAGTGATTCCGGCACCAGGGACCTGAGGCGAACGGGACCGAGCCAAACCCCATTCCCCGTTTCAGCACGGTCCCCAGCAGCCTATAATACCGGGAGGATCCATGCGGCCACGACGGCCGGCACCCCGGCCCCCCCAGCCCCCGGATAAGACAGCCCGAAAATCCATTTTACGGCCCGTGCTGCCGATAACCACGACACGGCCAGTGCGCTCGACCGGCCCCCTGGACCCGGCATCAGTCGCCGAATCCCCCCAACCGTCCCATCGAAATATGGCAAAACAAGGCCCTCGAAAAAAAGTCCCCAAGGAACTCGCAGTCATCAATGCGGATAACTGCACGGGCTGTGAGTCGTGTTTAGAGGTCTGCCCCGTCGATTGCATCTCCCTCATTACGAGGGAGCATGGCGTGAAAGGGAACCAATCGTGGTGTGAGATCGACTTGGAACGATGCGTGGGTTGCGAAGTCTGCGTCCATATTCCGCAGAAGAAGTCCAACCCCTATGAACTGACCGTCTGCCCGTGGGATGCCATCGAGATGGTGCCAACCGAACAGGTTGCAATCGTCGTGGCACAGATTGGGGGCCCCCCCAGCTACATTCAAGAGAATTGGGACCGATTGGTCGGCACGGCCCAACATCTGGCCGAACTGCGCGTCGGTTCGTAGTCACGTCCCCGAGCATCCCCCGACCGACTTGCGAGCAACTGCTCGACATCAGTCCGATGTACCTTCTGGCGGCAACGAGGCCGACCCCCTGGAACTCAGCCGTCAATTGTTGGAAGCATTGTTTGGTCCAGGTTGATGTCCTTGTTTTTCTTGGCTTCCTCCAGGCGGAGGCCATGAGGTTTGGCTGTTCTGCGGTGCTTCGGTACAATAGCGGTCAAGTAGTCAGCTCGGCCTAGCAAGCCAGAAACGAAAATCTTGTATTGAAATGCATGTGCCATACCTGACATGACATTTTGGGGAATTCTTATGACAAGTGTCGCGTGGGACAAGTTAATTGCTGAGCAATCTTACTGGAGGGGGCCGGTGATTCGGAAAAGGGCCGTCCGTCGCATGGGAGTGAGTAACAGGGTCGGCTTTACCCTTGTGGAACTACTGGTGGTCATTGCGATCATCGGGATCTTGATTGCGATGCTCCTGCCGGCCGTTCAGGCGGCACGCGAAGCCGCACGACGACTGCAATGTTCCAATCATCTCAAGCAGATTGGCATCGCCATTCATAATTTCCATAACACACACGACAAGATTCCACCCTCCCGCTTCCGAGGCCAGACGGGCTCGTGGTGCAACGGGCTGTGGCCCTTCATCGAAGAAGGGGTGATCAACAGCACGTGGGACTATTCGAAGCGCTATTTCGATCAGCTGCCGGGGGTCATGCAGACCGATGTGGCGGTGTACTACTGCCCGAGCCGCCGGTCTCCCCCCCAGCGAAGTTTAGGTACCAATTCACAGCCCCCGGGTGCACTCTGTGACTACGCTTGTGTTGGCGGTGATGGCAACATTCAACGGCACAGCAATCCGTCCGATCACCCTGTGTTTTTCGATGAATCGTTTCCGGAGCCGAGTGGTTCGTTCATGTTTGCTGGCCCTTACGACGCCGACGGCAATGGGAACTCAAATTTTGGGGACGGCGAAGGCCAGAACGGTAAGCCGTATAAACAGCAGTTTGGCTTGGGGTTCAAGGACATCACGGATGGGTTGAGCAGGACCCTATTTATCGGCGAAAAACATGTGGCGCTGCTCCCCCCTGAGGTTTGCGAAACGTGTCGGTATGGAGACAACGCGAACGCTGACGGAGCGGCCTATGACTCCGACTGGAAAACGATCTACATGCGGTGGGTCGGGTTCCGGAAGTATCCCTTGGCGGCATCGGCAACCGATCGTGGCGAGTTGGTAGCGAAGTTCTGGGGAGGGCCCGCCTTCTACCAAGGTTTCTTCGGTGGCTCACATAGTGGCGTCTGCCAGTTCGTATTCGGGGACGGTCATGTGGAAGGGGTCAGCAACTTGACGTCAATGACGGTGCTGAGCAATATGGCCCGTCGCAGCGATGGTCAGGCTGTGGTGTTGAGGAACTAGGGTTTGGCAGCCCGCGAGTCACCCGTTCATGGTTGAGGGTCTGTCGACGATCGTTGCCGCGTCGCAGTCCAAGGTCCAACGGCCCGACCGTTCATCCCAAAAGCCGATTCGGTCCATCTCCGAGATCCCGATCCTGTACTTGCGCGCCAAGCGGGTTCGCCGACAACGCGGGAATGAATTCGTTCCAGGCATATCCGTCTGGTAATTCACGATCGCCGGAGAATTCGAGGTGCAGGATTTCGGTTCCCCCACTCCGACAACCCGAATCCAAAGGTATATGTCACACGGCGAAGGCGTTTTTATGTCAGGCCCTACCACGAGGCGCTACGGACCGGTCACTCGCGGGTAGTCACGGTCGCTCCGTAGCGCCGAAGAATAATGATACAAAAAGGGGCGAATGTCGTCGGTTCGTATCTGTCCAGTTCGCGCATGCACACTGGACACTTTGGCCTTCCCCCGATCTATGTACCTCTCATTCAGAGAGGTACATAGATCGGGGAAGGCCATGAGGTAGTTGTCGCGTTGGTATTCGACATGGTCGCATTGGCGATTTCCTTTCCTAGTCGCACGGGCTTCATTGAGCGGCGTCAAGGGATAACGCTGCTCGTACTGTATGCCGTGTATCTGGCTATGGTCTTGCAGCGACAAGCAACCTAACCATGCGTTGGACGCGGAGCCGCCGATCGCATTGATCCTGACGTCTGTGTGGATTGGCTGCGGCCTGGTCAGCAGTCCCGCTCGACACGGGATCTCGCTACTGACAGGTCCAGCCTCCGTCGACCATCAGCAGGCTCCCGGTCACATAGCTGGCAGCATCACTGGCGAGAAAGATGGCGGCCCCCTGAATCTCTTCGAGGCGTCCCCACCGGCCTAGCGGCACAGCCCCCACAATGTACTGTTTGGTGTGCGCGTCCTCGGCAATCGATTCATTCATCGGGGTCAGGAACGGACCAGGGCAGATCGCGTTACAGCGAATGCCGCGTGAAGCCAGTTCGACCCCAAGCGTACGCGTCATCTGCACAACGGCCCCCTTACTGGATGCATAGGGGGTACGATGAGTAAGTCCCACCACCCCTAAGCTGCTGGCAACGTTAATAATACTTCCATGCCCCGACTTTTCGAGCAACGGCAATGCCGCGCGGCAGAGCAACCAGGGCCCCGTGACGTTTACTTCCATGACCTGGCGGAAGTCATCGAGCGACAGGTCCTCGACCGGCCCACGCCGGTTGATCCCCGCGTTGTTGACGACGATGTGAAGTTTTCCCCATTCATCCATCGCCCGTTGCATCACCCGACGAATATCGTCCGGGACCGCCACATCCGCCTGCATGCCAATCGCCCGGTGTCCGTATTGGTTGGCAATCTCTTTCGCCGCCGATTCAGCCTCGTCCAGGTGTCGGCTGATGAGCAAGATGTCCGCGCCGGCCGACGCCAGCCCCGCGGCGATCGCCTGGCCCAACCCTTTGGAGCCCCCCGTTACCAAGGCCACTCGATTCGACAGGTCAAATTGACGGATTCCCGGAAGCGCTGTCACGCTCAATCACCTTATTCAATAGTCGACTGATCCAACATAGACCCCATCGTTCGCTGCAACTCATCCTCGGGAAATACCCCCAGCGAGAACTCCCGCGAACTGAGTATCGATTCTCGCCGATCCTGCTGTTCCCATGCAAGCCGCCGTCGCTCGAAATCTTCCCGAATCGGCTCGATTTCTTGGCGCAAAAGGACATTGATGGCTTGCAATCTGCCATGCCAGCCAGGGCGGCGAGATTTATCGGTCGGTTCCTCACGCAGGCAGGCCTGTTTCTGCTGAACCAACTGGCAAAGGGGTTCAGAGGCGTTGGGATCCACGAAACCCTCGGGGTGGAAGTGGAGTTCACGCCGCAACCGATGATGCATCCGCAACTGGTGCCCCGCGACAAACCCTTCGGTCCCGGGGAGTCGGACTGTGGCGGTCGTCGTCAGATACCGTGGCGGCTCGATGCCATAGATCTGAAGTATCAGTCGGTCCGTCAGACGATCGTAACTGCCCCCTCCAATTCCGTGAACAAACAGATCACACAATGTGGCTCGAAGGAACAACGTTGTCGTCAGTGCGCGGGGTCGGATACATAGTCCTGGGCCCGGCCGATCTTCACGCTCAAGTACACGGCAGACCGCATCCGCCTCGGAGTCGATCGGGCTGTAAATTCCAGTCGTCAAGTCACCTAACTGAAGGGTTCCCTGCCACCGACGCACGAACAGGGGACGACGCGTTAGATTGTCGTCCGTAAAGCACCAGAACGGCAACTCCCACCAGTCGTCGACTTGCCGTAGGGAAGGGACGGGGTGCATGCGACTGCGGATATGCTGTTCTTGCCGAAAGGCGGCCAGTTCACGGTTGTAGATGTGGTAAAGGTCCTCAAATCGCTGCAGCCAATCTTGGACGAACGACCGAAACGCCGATTGGCGACAGAGACGACTGAGTGGAACTTCCAAGGACCGCAGCCCCCACTGTTGTTCGAGTTGGTGTCGTGCGCGGGCCACGGCGATCCCCAGCAAGTTGGTCTCTTCCGCCGCCGCCACCGCATCAGGCCAGATCCGTGTGACGAGCGGCTGAAATGGATAGTCCCGCATGGCATGGGTTACCCGTTGGGGGAAACTGCGGAACATGTCAAGGTCGAGGACCGTGCGGGATTCGTAGGGAAGGGCTTCCGCTTCCTGGTCGAACGCTCCTTGTATGAGAAACGGATCGTGAGGGGACCCGGCCGGAACAGCAATGGAAGTTCGACGGCAGAGATCGTTGTCGGCAAGAACATGGACCGCCACACCTCCAACCTGTTCGGCCAGCCGATGCATGACGAAGTTTTTGAACCAGACCCCCGGATGAAACAGTTGAGGTTGATGTCCTACGGCGACGATGGGACGCAGATGGGGATCGGCAGGGAGGGATACGCGCCGGTACCCTTGAGTATGTTCCACGGCGGCCCGCAGCATTTCGTGACGTGCCATTTGGATGGTGTGCGCGTCGCAAGGGAGTGGGGACGCTGGGGAACGCATCGCGTTGTGGCGAATGGCCGCGACTAGCTGTGCGTAGCCATGTGACATCACAAAGCGGCCGTGTTGTGACGGCGCGCGGGGGATCATCCAGTCCCCTGATCGATCGGCGGGAACGACTCTTGCCCCCCCGTCCCGACCCCCAGACTACGCTCGATCACCGTGTGATAGTAGGCGATACGCGTTTCAGGATCGTCGAGAGATCCGCCAAAGGAACGCTTCTCGTTCAAGTATACCAGGGGGACGGGAAGTTCCACGACCGGCAGACCGGCGCGCGCAGCCTGAACCCAAAGTTCCAATGGCATTGCATATCCATCCTCCGTCAGATGGAGTCGATCCAGGCTCGCCACTCGATAGGCCTTGAATCCGCAAAACGCATCGGTCAAACGCAATCCAAGCAGCCGATTCAGGTCAGCTGTGATCCGTTGATTGATCCATCGCCGCTGAGCCGGCGGCTCGCTGTCACCCGGGTACGTTCGCAGGTATCGGCTCCCCGACACAATGTCGACGCCGGGTACACAGGCCTTGACGAATCGAGGAATCCGTTGGGGTTCGTGCTGACCGTCACAGTCGATGGTCACCACGACGTCGTACTTGTTCTCCGTCGCGTAGGCGAATGCCGTGCGCAAAGCGGCACCATAGCCCCGATTCTCGCGATGATGAAGGACCGCGACATCGGGCCATCGAGCCAGGATCTCCCGTGTGCCGTCGGTGGACCCATCGTCGACCACTACCACATCGTCGCTGTACCGGCGGACCTCACGCAGCACGTTGTCTACATGCGAGGCCTCGTT
>Ga0194119_10012657_pt1 | contig 10651 bp, 7 predicted proteins | sample TA2MahC100mmetaG_FD_148620 | JGI IMG/M metagenome (GOLD analysis project Ga0194119, IMG submission 148620) | Freshwater microbial communities from Lake Tanganyika, Tanzania - TA2015018 Mahale Deep Cast 100m | ecosystem: Environmental > Aquatic > Freshwater > Lake | place: Tanzania: Lake... | reverse complement strand
CAGCATGGGCCAGGAAGAAGAGCAAGCCAGGCGTGTGATCGCCTTCCGGGATTATCAGGTCGACGCCCGGCTCATGTCGCTGGCCGCCGCGGACGCCCTGTTCATGCACTGCCTGCCCGCCCATCGCGGCGAGGAAGTCAGCGCCGAAGTCCTGGAAGGCCCGCGCAGTCTGGTGTGGGATGAAGCCGAGAACCGACTGCATGCCCAGAAGGCTCTGCTCGAATTCCTGTTGATCGAGGACAGCCCGGTACGCCAACTCCAGTCCGCCTGAAGCGCCCGTCAATTCAAGCCGGAAGCCGTAAGTCCTCTTCCCATCCCCTCCGTCAAGCGGGTTCCACCCCAGCCAACCGCGGTTTTCGCCGTTCGGGCACCCTGCGCCTGCAGGACGCTGTACGCTGTCTCCGCCAACGGGTGGTAATGATTGGCCATGGCCCACCGCCCCGACCTCTGACGGAATGCGAGACAGCCCGCCGTTCGATAATCCAGTCCCTTGCAGGGATTGTGTGTCTTCGGCGCGCTGGACATTATGGATAAATGAGCAGTTAAAGGCACATCAACGCCCTCTCCCTCCGCGGAGTCTGGGTTTCGTTGGCTGACTGAATGGCCGTGCGACCCTGGGATGAGAGCACGGGCCTCTTGCCCGTTGCGGGCAGGACGCCTGTGCGCCCAGTACGATCAGTCAATTGAACCCACCTCCCCTCCTACCCATGCCTTGGCTCCGCCCGCGCTGATAGTCCGACGCTGGCTCACTCCGTTCATTCACGAGCGCAACAATCCCCAATAGCTGGTATGTTTTCGCTCGGGTCTTACGACACGCAAGCGACGTCTCTGCCGTGTGATGAAAGGCCCCACGGTTTTGATGCCCTTCACTACCCCGTCCGTAAAACTCGCGTCACCCGAGAGAAACTGAATGCCGGTCAAGATCAATACCGACCAAAGCCAATTGAAGTGGATTGCCGACTTCATCTGGAACATCGCCGACGATCGCCTGCGCGATGTCTATGTGCGCGGCAAGTACCGCGACGTGATCCTTCCCTTCACCGTGCTGCGGCGGCTCGATGCCGTGCTGGAGCCCACCAAGGAAGCCGTGCTGGAGCGCAAGCAGTTCCTCGACACCCACCAAGTGGCCGAGCAGGACGGCGCGCTGCGGATGGCGGCCGGCCAGGCGTTCTACAACGTCTCCGAGTTCACGCTGGCCAGTTTGAAGGGCAGCGCCGCCGGACAACGGCTGCGCGAGGATTTCATCGCCTACCTGGACGGCTTCTCGCCCAACGTACGGGAGATTCTGACCAAGTTCAACTTCCGCAATCAGATTCAGAAGCTGGTGGATTCCCACGTACTCGGCTTTCTGATCGAGGATTTCCTTGACCCCGAGGTCAACCTCTCACCCGTGCCGGTCAAGGATGCCGATGGGCGAGTCAAGCTCCCGGCGCTGGACAATCACGGCATGGGCACCGTGTTCGAGGAATTGATCCGCCGCTTCAACGAGGAGAACAACGAGGAAGCCGGCGAACACTTCACCCCGCGCGACGTGGTCAAGCTGATGGCCGAATTGCTGTTCCTGCCGGTGGCGGATCGCATTCAATCCGGGACTTACCTGCTGTACGACGGCAGTTGCGGCACCGGCGGCATGTTGACCGTGGCCGAGGAGACCTTGCAATCGCTGGCCCAGGCGCATGGCAAGGAGGTCTCGATCCATCTTTACGGTCAGGAGATCAGCGACGAAACCTACGCCATCTGCAAGGCCGACCTGCTCCTGAAAGGCGAAGGCGAGGAGGCCGAAAACATCGTCGGCGGCGCGGACAAGTCAACCCTGGCCGCCGACCAGTTTCCCAGCCACGAATTCGACTTCATGATTTCCAACCCGCCCTATGGCAAGAGCTGGAAGACCGACCTGGAGCGGATGGGCGGCAAGAAGGCATTCGACGACCCGCGCTTCATCGTCAGCCACGGCGGCGACGCCGAATTCAAGCTCATCACCCGTTCCAGCGACGGGCAGCTCATGTTCCAGGTGAACAAGCTGCAAAAGATGAAACACAACACCCCCTTGGGCAGCCGCATAGCCCTGGTCCATAACGGTTCGGCTCTGTTCACTGGCGATGCGGGCCAGGGCGAGAGCAACATTCGCCGCTGGGTTCTGGAAAACGACTGGCTGGAAGCCATCATCGCCCTGCCGCTCAACATCTTCTACAACACCGGCATCGCCACCTACGTCTGGGTGCTGGCCAACAAGAAAGCCGCGCACCGCAAGGGTCGCGTGCAGTTGATCGACGCCAGCCAATGGTTCCAGCCGCTGCGCCGCAACCTCGGCAAGAAAAACTGTGAGCTGTCCGAAGCGGATATTCAGCGCATTCTCGATCACTACCTGGCCGTGCCTCCCGAATCCGGGGCCGAGGGCGCACCGCGGGACACGCCGGAGTGCAAGTGGTTCGACATAGCCGACTTCGGCTACTGGAAGATCACGGTCGAGCGCCCGCTGCGCCTGAAGAGCCAGTTGACGCACGCCGCCATCGAAACCCTGCGGTTTGCCAGCGGTGACGAACATCTCCGCGCCGAAATCCACGCCCGCTATGGCGACAGGCTCTACGAGGATTTCGGCCGGCTCAAGCCGGAAATCGACGCCTGGCTCAGGGGCGAGGACGAAGCGGACGCCGATCACGATGCGGAGGAGGACGAAGACGCCAAGCCCGCCCAAAAGGCCGTACCGGAGAAGCGCCGCGGGAAGTTGCTCGACCCGGCTACCTGGTTGCGCGATAAGGCCTTGGTCGAACTGGCCCGACTGGCACAGCAGGCCATCGGCGAAGACCGCTTCGACGATCACAACGCATTTCGCGACCGCTTCGAGGCCGTGATGAAGGCCCACGGCAAACGCTTGAGCGCGGCCGAGAAAAAGACGATCTACAAGGCGGTGAGCTGGCGCGACGAAACCGCGCCCCCGGTCGTGGCCCACCGCGGCAAGCTCAAGGCCGGTGAGTTTTTCGAGCCCGGCCATGATGGCGCGTACCTGGAAACCGAGGGCAAGGATCGCTACATGGTGGAGTACGAACCCGACCCCGAGCCGCGCGACACCGAGCAGGTTCCGCTCCAGGAGCCGGGCGGCATCGAAGCGTTCTTCGCCCGGGAGGTGCTGCCCCACGCGCCGGATGCGTGGATCGCGATGGATAAGACCCAGATCGGCTACGAGATTTCCTTTGCCCGCTATTTCTACCAGCCGACACCGCTGCGGACGCTGGAGGAAATCCGCGCCGACATCCTGAGACTGGAACAGCAAACCGAGGGTTTGCTGCACAAGATTGTCGGGGGCGCGTGATGGCGATGGCCGCCGCCTATCCGAGTTACCGGGCATCTGGCCTGTCTTGGGCGCCAACAGTGCCAGAAGACTGGCAAGTGCTGCGCAATGGCCGTCTGTTTGGGCATCGCGTGGAAACCGGCTTTCCAGACCTCCCCATTCTGGAAGTGTCCCTGCGCAGTGGCGTGCGTGTGCGGGACATGGAGAACCTGAAACGCAAGCAGATGATGAGCCAGAAGGAGAAGTATAAGCGGGCGGTCAAGGATGACCTCGCCTACAACATGATGCGAATGTGGCAAGGCGCGGTTGGCCCCGCGCCGGTCGATGGCCTGGTCAGCCCTGCCTATGTGGTGGTCAATCCCTACCCGGAGGCCAATAGCCACTATTTCAGCTACCTTTTCCGCACAGCCGCCTACATGCAGGAGGTCAACAAGTATTCGCGCGGCATCGTGACCGACCGCAATCGGCTGTATTGGGAGTCCTTCAAACAGATGCCGTCACTCGTGCCACCGAGGTCAGAACAAGATCAGATCGTCACCTACCTGCGAGCGCAGGATGCCCATATCGCCCGCTTCATCAAGGCCAAGCGCGACCTCATCGCGCTGCTGACCGAGCAGAAGCTCCGTATCATCGACCACGCTGTCACGCACGGTCTTGATGCATCGGTCAAGCTCAAACCCTCCGGCATCGAATGGTTGGGCGAGGTTCCGGAGCAATGGAAGTTGCGGCGCTTGAAATTCCTTGCCAGCAATGTCACGAACCAGACAACTACGAAATCCAACGACGAAATCTATCTGGCGCTAGAGCATGTCGAAAGCTGGACCGGCGTCGCACGACCGCTGGAAGGGGAAGTCGAGTTTGCGAGTACGGTGAAACGCTTCGTCATGGATGATGTGCTTTTCGGTAAGCTCCGCCCGTATTTGGCGAAAGTGACACTAGCCCGTCGCAATGGAGTTTGTGTAAGTGAGTTCCTCGTGCTCCGATCGCGTAGGGAACTCATGCTCCCAGCCTATCTTGAGCAGTTATTGTGCTGCAAGCGCGTCGTTGATCTCATTAACAGTTCTACATCAGGCGCGAAGATGCCTCGCGCCGACTGGGCGTTCATCGGTAATGTACGGTTGCCCATTCCTACCGTCGGCGAGCAGGAAGAAATCCTGTTCTTCATCGAGCGCGAAACGAAGGACTTGAGCGAAACCATCGCTCGTGCCAGGGACGAAATCGACCTCATCCGCGAATACCGCGACCGCCTGATCGCCGACGTCGTCACCGGCCAGATGGACGTGCGCGGCTGGCAACCCGGCCCGGATGATACGGTGAGCGATGAAGTGCTGGCCGCGTGGGGGGATGACGATGAGCGTGTGAGCGACGAGGAGGACGGCGATGGCGACGAGTAAGCCCGACGCATCGGATCAGGCCGGCCCCCTGCTGGCGGAACTGCGCGGCCTGATCGACGCCGCCCGCCAGCATGTCGCGCAGGCCGCGAACGCCACGCTGACGATGCTGTACTGGCAGGTCGGCCAGCGCATCCGGCAGGAGGTGCTGAAGGACGGCCGCGCCAGTTATGGCGAGGAGATTTTGCCGACACTGTCGGCAAAATTGGCGCGGGATTACGGGCAGGGCTTCAGTGCCCGGAATCTGGCTCGCATGATCCAGTTCGCCGAGGTGTTTCCCGACGAGGCCATTGTCGCGACGCTGTCGCGACAATTGAGCTGGAGCCACTTCATTGAAATCCTGCCGCTCAAACAGCCGCTGGAGCGCGAGTTCTACGCCGAAATGTGTCGCATCGAGCGCTGGAGCGTGCGCACCCTGCGCGAGCGCATCGCCGGGCAGCTCTACCTGCGCACCGCCATCGCCAGGCAGCCCGAAAACGTGGCGAGGGCGGAAATCAGCCACTTGCGCGCGGGCGGCCAGATGACGCCCGAGCTCGTGTTCCGCGACCCTTACCTGCTCGACTTTCTGGGCCTGCCGCGCGACTACAGCGAGCGCGATCTGGAAGCGGCGATTCTGGCCGACATGGAGCGCTTTTTACTGGAGCTGGGAGCAGGATTCACCTTCGTGGCGCGCCAGAAGCGCATCAGCGTCGGCGCGGACGATTTCTACCTCGACCTGCTGTTCTATCACCGTCATCTGCGCCGCCTGATCGCCGTGGAACTGAAGCTGGAGAAGTTCCAGCCCGCTCACAAGGGACAGATGGAGCTGTACTTGCGCTGGCTGGACAAGCATGACCGCGCGGCGGGCGAGGAACCGCCCATCGGCCTGATTCTGTGCGCCAGCCAGGATGCGGAGCAGGTAGAGTTGATGGATTTGGGTAGCGCCAACATCCGTGTGGCGGAGTATCTGGCGCACATCCCCGACATGACCGTGTTGCGGGCGCGGTTGCATCACGCCGTACTGTTGGCGCGCGAGCGCGCTCCACGGGCGGTTTTGCCGAATGAGAGCCCGTCGTGAATAATCCGTAAATCCCCGCTTGCCCACGAGGATAGCCGTCCCAAGCCCTAGCGCCAAAAACAGGGAGACGATGCATGAAACCCACCGACATCCGCGAAAAAGCCCTGGAAGAGTTGATCGTGCGCCATCTGGCCGGTATCAGCGAACACCCACCGGGCGGTCGGACCGCGGGCGAGGCGCCCGCCGTCTATGCCCCGGGCGGTTATGTGCTGGGCCGGGCGTCCGACTATAACCGCGACCTGGCGCTGGACGTCGCGCGGTTGCTGGCCTTCCTGCGGGCCACCCAGCCTGAGGCGGTGGCGACGCTGGAACTGGCCACGGAAGGCATGAAGCGCACGCAGTTTCTGCACCGGTTGCAGGGCGAGATTACCCGGCGCGGCGTGGTGGATGTGCTGCGCAAGGGGGTGAGTCACGGGCCGGTCCATGTCGATCTCTACAAGCTGCTGCCCACGCCGGGCAACGCCGACGCGGCCAAGGCCTTCGACCAGAACATCTTCAGCGTCACCCGGCAGGTGTGCTACAGCCACGATTCCGGCAACGCGCTGGATCTGGTGATCTTCATCAATGGCCTGCCGGTGCTGACGTTCGAGCTGAAGAACTCGCTGACCAAGCAGACGCTGGCCGACGCCATCGTTCAATACCAGACCACGCGCAACCCGGGCGAGTTGCTGTTCCAGATGGGCCGCTGCGTGGCTCACATCGCCGTCGATGATGCCGAGGTGGCGTTCTGCACCGAATTGAAGGGCAAGGCGTCCTGGTTTCCGCCCTTCAACCGGGGTTGGAACAGCGGCGCGGGTAATCCGCCGAATCCCGGTGGCCTGAAAACCGACTATCTGTGGAAGCAGGTGCTGGTCAAGGATTCCCTGGCCAACCTGATCGAAAACTTCGCGCAGGTGGTGGTGGAGGAAGAAGTCGATGCCCACGGCAGGAGACGCAAGCAGCGCCGGCAAATTTTCCCCCGCTTTCACCAATTACGCAGCGTCCGGGCCTTGCTGCGCTGGGCGCGCGAGGCCGGGGTGGGCCAGCGTTACCTGATCCAGCAGTCGGCGGGCAGCGGCAAGAGCAACACGATCGCCTGGCTGGCCCACCAGTTGGTGGAACTGCGCGCCGCCGACGATCCGCGGACGGCATTGTTCGATTCCGTCATCGTCATGACCGATCGGCGGGCGCTGGATACCCAGATTGCCCGCATCATCAAGGGCTACGATCACGTGGCCTCCATCTTCGGTCACTCGGATAACGCCCATGATCTGCACGATTATCTGCGCCGGGGCAAGAAGATCATCGTTACCACGGTGCAGAAGTTTCCGTTCATCCTCGACGAACTGGGTGACCTGTCCGGCAAGCGGTTCGCGCTGCTGATCGACGAGGCGCATTCCAGCCAGGGCGGCAAGACCACCGGCAAAGTGCACGCCGTTCTGGGTGGGATGACCGAAGAGGAGGCCTTCGAGGAGGATTCCGCCCAGGATGCGGTGAACGCGGAAATCGAGCGGCGCATCCGGTCGCGCCGGATGTTGTCCAACGCCAGCTATTTCGCCTTCACCGCCACGCCCAAGCCCAAGACGCTGGAGTTGTTCGGGGAAAAGATCGTGGTCGGCGACGAAGTGCGGTTCCGCTCGCCGGAAGAGCTGACCTACACCACCAAGCAGGCGATTCAGGAGGGTTTCATCCTCGACGTGCTGGCCCATTACACGACGGTGGAAAGTTACTATCACGTGGCCAAGACCGTCGCGGAGGACCCTGACTTCGACAAGGTGAAGGCGCTCAAGAAGATGCGGCGCTACGTCGAATCCCATGATAAGGCCATCCGCAAGAAGGCCGAGATCATGGTGGACCATTTCATCGCGCAGGTCATCGGCAAGCGCAAGATCGGCGGCAAGGCCCGGGCCATGATCGTTTGCAACGGCATTGCCCGCGCGGTCGATTACTACCGCGAGGTCACGGCCTACCTCAACGAGATCAAGAGCCCCTACAAGGCGATCGTCGCCTTCTCGGGCGAATTCGAGGTGGGCGGCGAGAAAAAGACGGAAGCCGATCTCAACGGTTTTCCCGGCAAGGATATACCCGCCAGGCTGAAGCAGGACCCTTATCGAATCCTGATCGTGGCCAACAAGTTCACCACCGGTTTCGACGAGCCCTTGCTGCACACGATGTATGTGGACAAACCTCTCGCCGGCGTATTGGCGGTACAGATTCTGTCACGCCTGAACCGCGCCTATCCCGGCAAGTACGATACCTTCGTGCTGGACTTCGCCAACAACGCCGAGGCGGTCAAGGCGGCCTTTCAGGAGTATTACCGCTCAACCCTTCAGCTTGGGGAAACCGACCCCAACAAACTGCATGATCTCAAAAGCGCCCTGGATGCGACTCAGGTTTATAGCGGGCGGCAAGTGGAAGACTTGGTCGGCCGCTATCTCAAGGGGGCTGACCGCCCCGAGCTCGATGCCATTCTGGATGTCTGCGTCGCCGAGTATGTCCAAAATTTATGCGAGGATGACCAGATCAAGTTCAAGGGCCAGTGCAAGGCTTTCGTGCGCAGCTACGGCTTTCTGGCGGCCATTCTGACCTATGGACACCCGGCCTGGGAGAAGCTGGCCATCTTCCTGAACTTTCTGATTCCGAAGTTACCCGCCCCCATGGAGGAGGATCTCTCCAAGGGAGTACTGGAGGCGATCGACATGGATAGTTACCGGGTCGAGGCCGGGGCTTCCCTCGCGCTGGCTCTGAAGGATGAAGAGGGCGCCGTGGAGCCGGCGCCGTTTGGCGGTGCTGGAGGGGGTGGCCCGACCCCGGAGGTCGACAAACTCTCGAATATCATCCGCCAGTTCAATGACCTGTTCGGCAATATCGACTGGAAGGACGCCGACAACATTCTCCACGTCGTTACGACGGAAATTCCGGCGCGGGTGACGCATGACAAGGCCTACCAGAATGCCCAGGCCCACTCGGACAAGCAAAACGCCAGGATCGAACACGACAAGGCCCTGAATCGGGTCATTCTCGAACTGCTGGCGGATCATACGGAGTTGTACAAGCAGTTCAGTGACAATCCCGATTTCAAGCGTTGGCTGACCGACAGCGTTTTTGAGTCAACCTACCATCCAGGCACAACCACTCCCGCGTGATTTGATGGCGCCCTATGGGGTTCCGCGCGGCCGTTTGGGAAGCTATCGGCCAGCATAAGTGGCGGTTTTGATTTGGACTTATGACTACAGACTGGCGGAGAGGAAGGGATTCGAACCCTTGTGGGGCCTTTCGGCCCCCATCCGATTTCGAGTCGGCGCCGTTATGACCGCTTCGGTACCTCTCCGTGTGGGTGCGCATTATAGACCATTGCCGGGGAATCGGGCTCGTTCCGCGAAGGTTGCCGCATCGCTGGCGCCCTCATGGCGCATGCCGCCGGACTGAGCCCCTGTTTGCAGGGGGAATCGCTCACCGCCGCGCCTTGAAGAACGCCCTGAGCTGGTTGCCGCATTCGTCCCCGAGAACGCCGCCGGTGACCTCGATCCGGTGGTTGAGGAACTCGGCATCGGCGAGCTGGAGTACGCTGCCCGCCGCGCCGCGTTTGGGGTCCGTCGCGCCGTAGACCACGCGTTTGACACGGGCATGGCCGATGGCGCCCATGCACATCACGCAAGGCTCCAGGGTGACGTAAAGCGTGGTATCGAGCAGCCGGTAATTTCCGAGTCGCGGGCCGGCCGCGCGCAGGGCCTGGATTTCCGCGTGGGCGGTAGGGTCGTGGGTGGCGATGGGACAGTTCCAGCCCTCGGCGATGAGGGTGTCGCCCATGACCAGCACCGCCCCGACCGGGACTTCCCCGCACCGCTGGGCGCGGTCCGCGAGTTGCAGTGCATGTCGCATCCAGGCTACGTCGGGCGCGGACAGGGTGGGTCCGGCCAGCCGGAGGATTTCCGGCTTGAGCGGGCCGGGTTCGATGCCGGTTTCCGCGGTGGGCATGCGGTTCGGGTTCAATCGCGGAAATTGGTGAATTGCAATGGCAGTTCGAGATCCGACTTTTTCAGCAGGGCGATGGCTTCCTGCAAATCATCGCGCTTCTTGCCGGTCACGCGCACCTGATCGCCCTGGATCGCCGCCTGCACTTTCATCTTGCTGTCCTTGATGAGTTTGACGATTTGCTTGGCCAGCGGTGTGTCGATGCCCTGCCGCAGGGTGAGCGTCTGCTTGGCCTGTCGGCCGGTCGTCTGTGGCGGGTCGATCTTGAGGCAGAGCAAATCGACGCCGCGTTTGGCCAGCCGTGGCTGAAGGATGTCACGCATTTGCTGGAGCTGGAATTCGTTCTCACCTACCAGGGTGATGACGGATTCCTTCAGCTCGAAACTGGCATTGCTGCCCTTGAAGTCGAAGCGGGTGCCGACCTCGCGATTGGCCTGGTCGACCGCATTGGTGACTTCGTGCAGGTCGATTTCGGAAACGATATCGAATGATGGCATGTCGTTGCTCCTGGAGATCTGATGAGAGGGATTGAGGGGGATTGAGGGGGATGCGCCCGCCGCGCCTGGGCGCCGCCGTACTTGCCGGGCGAGGTAGCGGGCGTCCTGCCCCTGCCGGTTGGACTTTTCCTGGAATTGGGTGTATGCATGCTTCTCTCGGACTGGTGCGGTTGTGGCTGTAGGCGTGAACGGCTCCGGTCCGGTGTGTTGTTCAAAGTGTCAATTTAACCCGAGGTTTCCAATGAAAGCCAAATACCTGAATCAGGCCCTGCTGCTGGCGAGCGCGTTGCTGGTGATGCAACCGGTGCTGGCGGAGGGTGTTGACGGCGTTCGGGGCGCCAGTGTCGAAGTTTCCGGCGCCCCGAAAAACCTGCGCCTGAAGCGTGGGCCCGAGGCCACCGACCCCACCCTGAAAGGGCGGGTGTATGGATGGATGAGCAGGTAAAGGTTCATTTGAAATCCC
>Ga0194119_10012653_pt1 | contig 10653 bp, 8 predicted proteins | sample TA2MahC100mmetaG_FD_148620 | JGI IMG/M metagenome (GOLD analysis project Ga0194119, IMG submission 148620) | Freshwater microbial communities from Lake Tanganyika, Tanzania - TA2015018 Mahale Deep Cast 100m | ecosystem: Environmental > Aquatic > Freshwater > Lake | place: Tanzania: Lake... | reverse complement strand
TGACAGCGACATAATGCACCCCTGCGATAAATCCCAGCGAATCAAGGTCAGGAATGTGTTCCGCGAACAAAAGCGTACCCGCAGCGGGTATCTCAAAATACTTCATCAGCAGATAGTGCATGGAAGAAGCACAGGTAAAGGCGGCCCTGACCCGATTCAAGGCCAGATTGAACGCCTCACCATCATGATCGCTGCCGCCACGCCCTTTGACCCGCTTTCTGGCAAAGAGGCGCAACTCATGTTGTGACTCCAGCCAGGCGCGCACTTGCCGACGGAATGGATATTTACCCTCGGTCAAGGCCCCCATGCAGGCAATGTCATCACTGCGTTTTTTGCCAAGATCGTGGAAGACAGAAGGATCAATGGCCCAGGGCAAATAAACAAATGGCAATTGTGGTTGCCCCAGCGCCTCAGCGACCTGTGAATTGGTATGCGGATAGGCCGACACCAGGGCTGCCAAGGGCAAGGCACGGAAAAACGCCTGCTTGGCCTGGGCCGCCGGAGTGCTATCGGTAAAGTTGTAATGGTCGCCGACAAAACCGAGAACCGGCACCTTCAAACGATCAAAACCGTGCAGCTTGTGGCTATAAGACTGGATGTAATTGACAAATATCCAGTCGGGCCGACCTGCGAAATGAACCTGTGCAATTTTTTCGACATCCCAATCATAGGCCGCAAAATCAAAGTCTTCCGTCAACATCAATGCACGGGTCTGGTGTGCCAGCTCAATGTCACGGTAGTAATTCTGATTGCGCTTGGAACCCGTCAGGATCAAAACCCTGGGTGCGGCAGCTGATCCGGTATCGCGGGTATCGCATGCGATAGGGGCCCGCGGTAGCGGGCCAAAAAAACGTTGCCATAAAGTGCGTAATGACATCAATCTAACCCAGTTGGATGACTCAACTCATCGAGCAACGAGCGGACTGGATTTTCTGGCATGGATGTAATACTGATAGGTAATCAGTTCATCAAGCCCCGGAAGTATGCTCGCCACTCTGGCTACCCAAGCGCGTGCACGTCGCTTGCGCTCAATCTTCACGATCTCGAAACCGCTGTAATTGAACAGATCAGCAATCGTGGACAATCCAAAAAATCGCAGATGAGTCTTACCCAGTATCCCTTCCTTCTCATAACGCCATTGATCCTTGAACAATTTCTTGATGATCTTGTAATGACGGACATTCGGCACGCTCACCACCACTTCGCCATCCGGGTTGAGCATGGAATTCACCCGATCAAGCGCCCCCCACGGGTCGGGCAGATGTTCCAGCACATCAGCAAAGAGCACGAGATCGAATTTGACCGGGAATGCCGATAGATCAAGTTGCGCAAAGTCCCCGGCCAAAACGCCATCCAGACGCGGAGCCGCAAGCGATGCGGCAAAACCATCCAACTCGACGCCCCAAATGCTCTTGGCCTTGCCGCTGTCTTTCAAGGTCCGGGCAAACACCCCGGCACCACACCCCACCTCCAGAACATTTTCATAAGGACCGGTAATGAACTCAAAGAAATCGTCGCGCTTCTTGGTGTAGTAATTCAGCGGTGTCATCTCATCGGGCATGGCTGACGGCAACCTGAATTGCGCGATTTTCGATTCCCACAAATCAAAGAACAATTTCGTGTTCTCGCGTTTTGCCTTGCGTCGGGTGCGGATATCCAGGCGCTTGGTCGAAGTCTCGGCATAATGAACGATTTGCGCATCGGGGCAGTTATAGATCTTGAACCCCGCCTCACGGATCTTCAGACAGATGTCATAGTCTTCGTATCCCTGAAAATAGCGTTCGTTGAATCCGGCAACCTTGTCGAATACGGAGCGCCTGACCAGCACGGCACAGGCGATATATACCTCGCATTCCCGGATATTGGCCACTCCAGGATAATTCAACGGGTAACCACGATAAGGGCCGCCGTAAGTTCTGATGGATGGCACGAAATAGCCGCCGGCATTCTGAATGCTGCGGTCATGATTCAGAATGGTGGCACCCACCATACCGATCAGTTCATCCTTTTCCGCCTGTGCCAGCAATGCCTCCAGCCAGCCCGACTGCGGAATCGTGTCATTATTCAGAAAAACCAAATACTGCCCCTGCGTCAAACGTGCCGCACGGTTATTCCCCCCGGCAAAACCATGATTCACATCACTCTGGTGGAACCTGAATTCCGGATAGTGTTGCTCAACCAATTCACGGGCACCGGTCTCGGTCGAACCGTTGTCGTAGACCAGCACGTCACAATCACAATTGCCCGTGGTTTGACGAATGGCATCCAGACAGGGCTGCAATACATCCAGGCCATTCCAGTTCAGAACGATGATACTAACGTGAGGCATGGCATCTCCTAAATTCAAAGCAATGATGAGCTGGATTCACCCCATACCCAACAAGGAACGAAATAGCCAATCCGAGCAAACAATCCATACACTCGAACCAATCATTCAAATCAATCGACGCGCAACAGCGCGTAATGTCGATTTTCATAAACACTCGAATCAGTGTGGGCATCCGGTGTAGCCTTCCGTAACACCGCATATTGGAATTGCGCACCCCTGGTCTCCGCAATCAAATCATCTGCATTATTGGCAAGCGCAACTCCATCACAAGCAGAGCAAGTCGCTCGGAGTTTGTTGGTCAAACGAATTCGCCGCTGCGAAACAATGCCGAATTCGGAGGAAGCAACGTAAATCGCGGCATCGCGCGGTGTATGCACCTTGGCCCAGCGTGCCACATCCAGCAATGCCATCTTTTCTTCCTTGTGAGGCAATTCACGAAAATTGTCGCGAATGACCTGTCGCAGGTCGAGCAAGGTGGCAACGACGAGCAACAGAACGAGCACATATCGCCTCGATTTAGCCAGCGCAGCCCAATCGATCTGGCCCAGCAAGGCGACCAGCCAAACGAACAACAGGATGCCAAAGAACCTGACTCCGCGCAAGTTGTTGTATATGGCAGGAAAATCTGGCACCAAGAGGTAGGTGAACTGGAGCACGATAGACAGCGCGAAGCTGACGAGGTAGGTTGCCAAGATCAGCATGCTAGTCAGTTCCAGTGTGGGAACGGGCTCCCTCCGCCTTGTGAACAGCCAGGCCACGGCGGCCACCACCAGCCACCATTTGAAGTTTTCGAAACCCAGAAACGCTAGGATGAACAGAGAGGACAGGAACAGCAGCCCGCTATACGCGGTCCCAGCCACACGCCGCCGCAACAGCAATGGCAGCAGGGCGACGACAAAAACACCCATGCTCATGGCATGCACCATAGGTTCCGGCAGGTGCGAATAGATGTGCGGGGGGTAGAAAAGATAGCGCAACGAAGGACTGATCCCGGCCAGCAGGTCGAAACTGGCTGCGTGTGCGGCCGGAATCACCAGCGAAACCAGTTTATCGATGAAACTCGCCAGTACTCCATAGGGATTACCCAAAGCGATGAACCCAGTCGTACAAGCCACCACCACCAGCGCCACCCCCTGAATAAAAATCGGTCGCATCCGGGCGTGGAACAAGATGTAGGCAAGCAGGACAATTTCAATCAGGAGAATACCGGAGGCATGCAGATTGGCGATGGCTCCAAGGAACGCGAAGATGAAAAACAGTGCGCGGAAATTGTCTTGGTAGCGATAGAAACCATACAGGGCCAGCGGCACGAATGCCGTGAATAAGTGCCGACGCGAGAATTCGGTGTAGGGGCCGATGCCAAACACCTCGCCGGCCAACGGAATTGCGACGGGCATTGAAGCCAGCAGTGCAAACAGGAAAGCCAGGCCACGCTGTCGGCAGAGCGATAAAAACAGCAGGTAACAGCCAACAAGGTAAATAAAGTTGAGCGGCAGCACCAGCAGCTTGTAGGCATCGGTAACATCCCCAGTCGCGTGGTAGACGGACTTCAGGTAAGCGTTGAACTGCAACTGGTAGCACTGATCTATCGGGCAGTCGCGCCAAGATTCCCGTTGCCCCTGCACGATCCGTGTCAGCAGGGAAGTCGCTTCCCCGCGCATGGCCTCCCGCTCGCCCTGCGCACCGATCACGATGCCGTAGAAGACATCCGTGGTATCGCTGGTGCGGATGGTCTCCGGACCGCGATCCTGAGAATAGATGGACCAGAACAGCGAAACCGCAAAAAAGACCAGCAGTGCCAGTCCATGACCCCACCAGCGGTTGGATAAGGTGGGCCCGGAAGTCACAAGCAAACCTCGCGGATGAAGGCCGCATATCGCTCGACATAGCGTTGCAGGGAATATTTTTCTTCCAGCGATTTGCGCCCGTGCACCCCCATCTGCCGCCGTAATGCGGCATCGGCCAGCAGGCCACGCAAGGCTGCGAGCCACTCCCCGGCATCCGTTGCAAGAAACCCGTTATGCCCGTGCTGAACGAATTCGCTGTTGATGCCGACCGGCGAGGCGATAGCGGGCACCCCCGCGCCGAAATACTGGAGGATCTTGTAACCACATTTGCCACGCGCCCACAGGGTGTCGTTCAGCGGCATCAAACCGATGTCAAACGAGGCGAGGCTCGCTGCTTCGCCTTCCAGATTCCAGCGTTCCCTGATGAGAGGCACACCTTCCATGTCGATGAAGGCGTTGGACACGATCTTCAGGCGGAATTGCGGGAACTCCTGCGCCAGTTGGCGGAAGACAGGGGCGAGCGTTTCCAGGTAATGCAGGTTGCCCGACACCCCCAGCCAGCCCACAGTCACGGTGTCCGTGGGGGCCGTATGGTCCTTGGGCAGGCAGCGCGCGATGTCCACTGGTGTAGGCAGCACCGTCACCCGCGGGCAATTCGCCTCGGAAAAGCCAGCCAGGAAGCGGTTGCCGGCGACCACCCCGGCGCAGTGATCAATGGTGCGTAGAAACTTGACCATGTTCTTGCCGGTGAGCGGCTGGTGGTGCTCCAACTCGTGAAACATCACCGCATCGTCCATATCGAAAATCAGCCGTGGATTAGCACGGCGTAGCAGCTTTAGTTCGAGGGTACGGAATGATGTCTTTTTTTGGATGATAACCACATCATGACGTGAGGTCTCTCGCAACATCGCGATACGCCCCAATGGATCTGAGGGGATCGGCAGCGCAGTTGGCTCGATACCATGCCTGCGAAACTCGTCAAAACAGGCCGTCATGCGCAGACGACTGGAAGGGGGCTGGCGCTTGGTCAGGAGAACTAGGAGTTTTATCACGGTGGGTTCACTTCACTGGCTTCAGGGTGAACTTCAGCATGTAACATGGGAACAGCCAGCACAGATTCTCCTCGTAAAACTCCTGGGTCCAGCGGTTGAGGTTCACCAACGCATTCATCGGCTTCTTGAACAGGCGGTTACGCCAGCGGAAAGGAGAGTAGAAAGAGATCGTGCGACTTGCGATCTCGAAGCGGAAATCGTTGTAGTAGTCCGGCACGATGCGTTTCATCTGCTGCTGGTCGCGATTCACAAAGTAGTCGAAGGTATACAAACCGAAGAAGCGCACATGGGTGTAGTCGGAGAAGTAATACGGATTGGAGAAGTGCGGCACCTTCACCCGCAACTCGCCACCCGGCTTCAGCACCCGATGAATGTCGCGCATCAGTTCGGAAAAGTGCGTCACATGCTCTAGGATGGAATCGGCTATCACCACATCGACGGAAGCATCAGCAAGAAATGGCAGCCCTCGCTCGATGTTTGCGACGATGTCGACTGTGGGTAGGGCAATGTGGTCTATGCCGATCGCGCCGGCCATGCGCCGACGGCCGCAGCCAATGTTGATGACGACGGGCGTGGTATTCATGTCTTACGCGCCGCGAGCAGGCGGTGATAAGTGGCGATCAGGTCGGTTTCGTAGGTATCCCAGGTATAGGCCTCGATGTGGCGGCGAGCGGTGGCCCCCATCGCCTGTGCCGCCTCGCGGTTCTCGTAGAAATACAAAATTTTCTCCATAAGCGCCTCGGTCGAACGGATCGGGACGATGTATCCGTCTTCACCATCCACCGCCAGGGAGCCAGCGTTGGGGGTGACGATCACCGGCAGGCCGCAGGCCATTGCTTCATACGTCACCTTGGCGCTGCCCTCGTCCACGCTGGGGAAGACAAACACCGTCGCACTGGTATAGGCCGCCACCGGATCCGGGACGAAGCCTAGGTGGCGCACATCGGAACGTTTCAGATACGGCTCGACCGTGGATTTTGCCTCATCCATGAGATTGCCGACCAGAAGCAGTTCGGCATTGGGGAGGTTCAGTTTTTTCCAGGCCTCCAGCAGGTATCCCAAACCTTTGCGGATGAGTAACTGACCCACAAAAATGGCACGAAAGGTCCTGTCAGGTTGCGGAGCCGGTTTGTATTTTCCGGGGTCGAAACCTCTGGGGAGCATGACCAATTTTTCTGCTGGGTACCCTTCGTCAATGAAGGTCTGGTAGCAGAACGGGGAATTGACGAATACATAGTCGGCACGCTCAAACTCTTCACAGGCTTCTTCCTGCTCGCGTCGCCAATGGTCGAAGAGTTTCAGCCAGCGGGGGGCTTTGTCGAGATTGCGGGGCACACCGTAAATCTCGAACTCTTCGTTGAGGATGCGCTGCGAGAAACGGGGGTGCGAATAGCCACGGTCAATAATGGTCAGTGCCCCCTGTACTTTTGCGGCCTCGATGCTACGCAGGCTCTCGTGTGTCCAACCGTGGAAGATGCTGCATTCATGATCGCGAATGTACGCTGCTGCGCGATAGTCCAGCCACATGCGTTTCATGCTGTAGTAGTAGCGTGATGATAGCCCCGAGAAAACTTTTGCCGGCTGAAAACGGATTCGTTTGATGAACCGGCTCGGGATTTCATGTTGGCGGTTCTTGTATGTAACCAGCCGCGCAAGACTGTTGTCGCGATAGAGTGCACGGCCAGCATGAAAGGCGACATTTGATAGTCCGGTGCCGCCTAGGTGGCTGGCCGTGGAGTAGATGATTTTCATTGCCGCGCCCATACATTGTTGACCCATACCCAAGTCTGCGCGATGCCAGTTTCGATCGGAGTTCTGGCTTGCCACCCCAGATATTTCTGGGCACGCGTGCAATCCAGAACGATGGCAGGTACATCTACCACTCTGCCTGGCTCGTATTGAACATCGGGGCTGCGACCCGTGACTTGGGAGATGGTTTGCAGTAGTTGGTTAAGGCTGTGTCCTTCGCCACTACCCAGATTGAAGATGCGATCCTCATCGGCTTGCGGTCTGTAGTCGAGTGCCAGCAGCATGGCTTCGACCAGATCACCAATATACAGGTAATCACGGATGACGTTGCCATCACCCCATATCCGTATGGGTTCGTTGCGGGCTAGGCGTCCAAGAAAAACACCGACGGCACCCTGGCTGGCGTCAGGATTTTGTCCTTGTCCATAAGGATTTCCTGGTCTTAGTACAAGGTAGTCCAGGCCGTGTTGGCGCCGGTAGAGCTCCAGATAGCGTTCAAAAAAAAGTTTGCTGATTCCGTATGCGCCAATGGGATGTGCACAGGTTGTTTCAGATGTGGGGTGATATTCCGGAACGCCATAAACAGCTCCACCCGTCGACAAGAAAATAATCCTCGGTCGTTTTTTGAGCGGGAGTAGTCCGTCCAGAAAATGCAGTCCGGCAAGGACATTGCTTTCCAGATCGTAAGTGGGCGATTGATTGGCTGCTTGGGGTTTCGTGGTCCAGGCAAGGTGGTAAACAGCTTCGACAGATTCGAGCAAACCCGGGGTCAGGTCAGCAATCGTGCGCAGTTCTGCTGCGTGGTATTCAACTCCAGGCAGAGTTGGTCGCACCCAGTCCACTACAACCGGCTGTATGTCCTGGTTCAACAGGTGCCGCGAAACATGGCTGCCAATAAAACCACTGCCGCCAATCAACATTATTCGCCGTTTGTTCATTGATGTTGTTGCCGCCACAGGGTTTCATAGAGGTTGCTCATCTTACTTGCATACGCCGCAAGTGAGAAACCACGCTCTATGTCTAAACGGGCCTGACACGCCAATCGATCAGCCAAATGGCGGTCAGCCAACAGGCGAGCAATCGCAGCAGTCAGTGCTGCAGCGTCACGCATAGGGGTAATCAAGGCATTACGCTCATGTTGCGCCACCTCAAGGTTGCCAGGAAAGTCACTAGCAACCACAGCGCAACCCGCAGACATAGCCTCAAGTAGCGCATTCGGGAACCCTTCCTGCAAGGTAGGAAAAACATAGAGATCCGTCGCCGCAAGAATTTCAGGTACATCTCTGCGCAAGCCCAAAAACTGAATCTGATCCACAACCCCAATCTCTTTGGCTTGTGACTTGATCCGTTCTTCGCCTCGGCCGGTCCCCACAACCAACCATTGGATGTCGAATGATTTAGACAGGGCTTTGACCGCTTCAAAGAAGAATCGATGCCCCTTTTCTTCGTCAAGCCGAGCAATCATACTGATCACGAGCCGTTCAGAATCGAGTCCTAATAATTTTTTCGCTTCCGCACGGTCAACAGGAGGACGAAATCGTTCGACATCTACACCATTGTGAACAACATGAACCTTATCCGGTTGGTACCCATACCACTGCCGTACCTGCATTGCGACGGCCTTACCTACTGCAGTAAATGCGTGCGTGAAAGGGGCCAACAACCGGTTTAGCAACACCCTAAAGGGGCGCTTGTTATCGAAAACGACATGTTCATAGCTAATCCGCACTGGAACACCGGCGATAATGCCAGCAATGCGTGCATACAGACTCGGGTGATAACTGGATGCATGCACGATATCGATGTTACGCTCACGCATCAACCGGATAAGTGCCGTAATGGTTTTAATGGGTTGGCGCTTATAACCCAATACGACAACTTCAGTGCCTGCCTTCTCAATTTCCATTGAAATTGCGCCACCATTTTCAATCGCGCAGGAAATCACCTGAAATTTTTCCGGATCAAGCCCGCGGCACAGGTTGAGCACTCCTTGCTGCACCCCACCCTGGTTGAGGCCGATGACCACCCGCAAAATGATGAGCCGCCGATTGGCATTCATGAATCGATTCTTTCCTCAATAGAAAACAAGGCCGCATAAAGCGCAAGCTTGCAATGCGATACCAAACGGGCTGCGAGCGCGGAGTTCGTTTCGCCCCAGAAGTTATCAACATTGCTCTGTTTTCCTATGCCACGCGCTTTCCTCCAGATACCCCCCAGATCTTTGATGTGCTTGCCTTCCCCTAATTCGCCGTAATGCCTGAACTGCCAACCCTCAAGCACTCCGCCCGTTGCCAGATGCCGGCGCCACTGTTTCTCCGGATCGAGCGCGTCGTCGAAATGTGGCAGCGCAGACTCGATGAACGAGCGCCGAAAGAACGAGGGACGCAACGCCAACCCAGGAACAATGGGTTTATTGCGCGATGGATTGAGGGTGACTTCGGCAAGCCGTGGGTCTTTGGCGAAATAGCCTGCAACCCGAACGGGATCGATGTGTTTCAGCAACAGCCAGTCGTCTTCGAGATGAAAGCAGAAATCGCTTTCCAGTTGGGACCAAGCCCAGCGGACGGCGGCTGGAAATGAGGGCGACTCGGGTGTTCGATAAACAACCTCGGGAAACCATCGGTGGCTGATCGCCAGAATTTTTTCAAGCTTAGTCTCATCAGGGACAGGTAGCGGGTCGATATTAATAATCAACCGACAGTGACGGTATCTGGATAGCAAGCGCTTATGGAATGAACGGTAAGTTAGTTCCAGCAATTCCGGACGAAGCGTTGCCGTTGTAACCACATCAATAGACTCAGGCATATCCGACAAGCTCCAACAGCTTTCTCATGCGATGGGTGTAGGTATGCTCAGCCATAGCCCGCTGTTGCGCATTTGAGGCCAGATCGTTGCGACGGCCATCGTCAGCAATGAGTGCGTCGCACTGTTCGATCAGTTCATCCATAGTGTTGAACACAGTCATTTCTTTCTCCACATCGAAAAGTGCAGGAATATCTTGCTTCCAATCCACAACCTGGCAGGCACCGCAACCAGCGGCCTCAAACAATCGGGGGTTAGTGCCAAAATCCCATTTTCCGTACCAGCTATGCAAATTAAAAACAATCTTGGCACTCGAAAACATCATAGACATCTCCGCAGGTGAAAAGAAGCCATCAACAACTCTATCCCGCAAGATGGATGTTCTGGGCAATTTTCTCTTCCATGGCCCAAATACCTTGATATCAAAATGCCTGGCAAGTTCAGCACACCACGCCTCTCTTAATGGGCTCCAATCACCGGCAAAGCAAATATCGCTCTGGTAGGCCGGAATTAATGAAACACGGCGATGCACATCAGGGTCACAGGCAGTTGGTAACCAATGTGCGTGTCGAATCCCGGCATTCCTGTATTCTTCAACGCTCCCTTTTGCGTTGGTAAAAATATAATCATAGTGATTGGCTTTTGATAATGACCTCTTGAACTGAAAGGGATCATTGAGCCACCAGCATACGCGGGGAATATCCTTGCTTTTCAAAAACTCCAGCGAACGCTCGGAAAGATCAAAGCCAAAAACAGTCAGCATCAAGTCCGGTCTTACCGCTTCAACAACCGATCTGAATCGGTGGTTTAAACTCGCATGCGGCTCCTTTCCTCCAAGTCCGAACTTATCGCTTAGCTTATCGATGCTTCCAGATGACAGATCAAAATCAATAACCTCGTGCCCTAATTCGATGAGTGCCTTCAATACGAAGCC
>Ga0194119_10012648_pt1 | contig 10655 bp, 11 predicted proteins | sample TA2MahC100mmetaG_FD_148620 | JGI IMG/M metagenome (GOLD analysis project Ga0194119, IMG submission 148620) | Freshwater microbial communities from Lake Tanganyika, Tanzania - TA2015018 Mahale Deep Cast 100m | ecosystem: Environmental > Aquatic > Freshwater > Lake | place: Tanzania: Lake... | reverse complement strand
TAACCAACTGGTTCGCCGCGCAGATGGCGGATGGAGTGGCGACATTCTTGACGGCGTGGGGTGCGTCACAGCGTTTCAAAGCCGGGGCGTGACAATCTGCGGCAAGCGGCTTTTGCTCCTGGGTCTGGGCGGAGCGGGCGCAGCGATCGCTGGCGCCATGGCAGCGCAGGATCCTGCGTTCATGCACCTGTACGACCTCAGCTACGAGCGTTCTGCGCGCGTGAAGGCGCACATCGCTCTCCTTAGCCCCAAGACGCAGGTGCACATCGGCGATCCTTGCCTCGAACAAATCGACATCCTGATCAACGCTACCCCAGTTGGGATGCTCGAGGACGCGAGGCTCCCGTTGACGGTCACTGAACTCCGCAGCCCAACGGTTGTCTTCGATGCCATCGTGATGCCCGAGGTCACCCCGCTCTTGAAGCTTGCACAAACGTGCGGTTGTACCGTCATCTACGGGCGCGAGATGATGTCGGGGCAAATCGGAAAGCTTGTTGACGGCTTTCTGGACCCCGACAGTGTCGGGACAGAGCAAAGCGAAATCCGACTCCGCGCCCAGACGGGGCTGAGTAGCCTCTAGAGTCGAGCGAGACAGAGCCGAGCGGAAAAGCGCAGCCGCCTTTTGGATACCGTCAGCGCTGCGCCTCTGCCTTCCACCCTGCGATCGCAGCCCCCCAGAGCGCCAGCGCCTCGCGCTTTTCGTCCAGGTACTGGTGGTGATCGTAGCGACCGGCGATGAGACTATTTCTTCCATGCGAGAGCAACTCGGTGCGAACGTCTTTGCTGACCCGCAGAGCAGCCAGCTGTGTCTCGCAGCTGCGGCGGATGTCTGCCGCCTTGAACGGATCGCACGCCATGCCCCGTTGAATGCGCTGCACTGCGTGGCTGACGGAGTCAGCCCGTAGCGCCTCGCCCCCCGTGGAAAAGATGTAGCCACTGCCCAGCTGCCGCAACGGGTCGATGATCGAGGCGATCCAGGCAGGCACGGGGACAAGGTGAATCCGAGCCCCACCCCTTCCTTTGGGGTCCACGAGCCGCAAGACACCGTCCGTGTAGTCGGTCCACCTGAGCCGCAGCAGCTGCTCGATGCGCTGCCCTGCCAGTCCGATCTGGGCGATCAGAAAAGTCTGCATGATGCCCTTTGCCTCGGTTTCGAGGCAGAGCAGGTAGCGACCGATCTCGGCAGTCGTGAGCACCCGCTGCCCCTTGCGCTCAAGGTCGCCTCGGCGCTTGATCGTGAGTGCGGGGTTTGCCGTGATCTGAAAGACGCCGGCAAGTTTGTGGTGCTGCGAATCATCGGCAAGCGTGAGCCCGTACTGAAACGCTGAGCTGATCACCGAGCGCATCAGATTCACGCGCCTGCCGATGCCCGCCTCGAGCATGGTTCCCAGAACAAGGTGCAGGTCCTCGCGGGTCACTTGGCGCGCCGGTTTGCGCCACAGCTTGGGATGCTTTGCCTCCAGGTGTCTGCGCAGCATCTTTGCGCTGTCGTCGGCTGAGACTCTCCCGCGGGTGTGCAGATCCGCGACATACGCAAGCAGCAAAGCTCCCAGGGATCCATCGCCGCGCGCATCGGCTTGCACTGCCTGAGCGGCAGCGTCGGCAATCTTGCGCGATTCTTCCACAGCGCTCGCATCGGCAACGCGCTGCTCCTTGAAGCGCTCTCCCTCGGCGGCGTACTTTCGCGCAAGCTCAAGTCCTCGCCTTCGCGCCTCCGCCAAGCCGATACCGCCTGAACCTGGGGCGAAGTCGCCGATCTTGTGCAGCTGATCTTTTCCGCCGGCGCGCATCCGAAGGTAGAACTCGACCCCCGTCCGACCCTTCCTGCGCCGCGCAACGAGCGACCCCTTGAGCGCTCCGCGCAACTCCCCGTCGGGGTCAAACCCCCAATCCGTCAGGCGCTGTCCTTCCTTGAGTGCATCGAGCGCTCGGGCGGTCAGTGCCCTGCGCAGTGGCTGTCCGTTGGTCATCGTTGCGTCCCCGTAGCGCGTCCCCGTTTAGGGCTGGCTTGTGCAAGATCTCTTGGGACGATAATAGACGAACGAGCGCCTTGTGTCGAGCTAGATCAATGATTTATAGGGCCACAATAGACTTTTCAGGACCCCTTTGGACAATAGTACGGGAGACTTCTAAGCCGTAGGTCACGGGTTCGAATCCTGTTGGGCAGGCCAAAAGTCAGGGGTTTACGCCAGTCAGCCGTAACGACCTGTCAACACCCGGGGTGCGGGGGGCCTGACTCCCACAGCGTGACCATTTCCGTTCGGAAAGCTCTACAATCACTTTTGCGGTGGTGGCCGTAGCTCAGTTGGTAGAGTCCCGGATTGTGATTCCGGCTGTCGTGGGTTCGAGTCCCATCGGCCACCCCATCCGCCATCCCTAAAAACAAAGCGAAATCAATACCTTGTGCTTTGTCCCCCAGTCTGTGGGACAAAACAGCAGCGCGAATCGAAAGCGGTAGCAAGGCGGCATGCCTCGGGCTCCCTCCGCAGTCAGCATTGCACAGACCGCCGGCGGTGCCGGCTCCGGGATAAATCCGGGGATGAATCGCGTCGAAGCGACGCCTCCAGTCGGCCCAACGCAGTGCTGTGGTCTCCGATGGGCGCAAGCCGCTGAAGAACTTGGACTCCACGTAGTTCGCAACGCCGCCCGGGTACCGCTCGGTCATTTACCCGATGAGGGCCTCCACCTCGTCGCGCGTGAACGGATCGGGAAACGGTGTAGGCTGCCGCTGATAGCGGATGTGCCTGACCAGGTTGTCTTCGAGAGCATGGTCTGCGACGGCCACGTCCATGGCGCGGCGAAGAACGGTCACGTAGTTGTTGACGGTCTGCGCATTGAGGCCTGGACGAAAGGTCAGAGCACGCATGACGTGGCTGGCCTTCAGTCGGTGCAAGGCACACTCCCCGAGCGGTGAACCCTTGTCGTCGCAAGGCGCGCACTTCCAGAAGCGAACGGCCGACGCGTAGGCCGCGGCGGTGGACGGTTCAATGCGCTGGACCGCCAGCCATACGTCGAGGTGTTCGCCGACGGTCAGCGGCTTTCCGTCCTTGCGGGTCGCGGGGAAGTATTCGGAGTGGCAGAAGGTGCCAGCGGCGATTCGGCTACGGATCTCGGCAGCGAGTCGTTTGGCCTCGCCGAGGTTCTCTTCGGACGGTGGGACCGGTGTGCTGTCACGCCTGAGCGTTCGGCGCACGACTTCACCGTTCAGGCTGAACTGAATGCGGATGGCGTTGCCGCAGACTTCGACGCCGTTGCCTCTCCTGCCCATACGTTCCTCCTCTGCTGTGCTGATGTCGGTTCGATTGAAGCTGGTGGCATAGGGCGCGGCAAGCGCGTGCGGCTCAACGAAGTGCCGTAGCTGCTGACGGTTCAGGTGCATCCGATCACCTGATGCGGCAGCGCCGACCGGGTGCGACTCGTGCGACACCCGGCACACTGCCGGCCGCGAGGGAACGATCATGGATTCGATCAACGCCGACATGGCCTCCATCCTGCAAACCGTGCAGACGCCGGGCGACTACTTTGCGGCTGGCGTGTGCGCCTTGCATATTCCGCTGATCGAGGTTGAAGGCATCGGCCCGATCGCCTTGCCGTTGCTGCCGGCGCGGGCCGCTCAACTCATCGCGGTGGCTGAGCGCGCCCCGTATGGCCGCGGGGCAGACACGCTGGTTGACACCACCGTGCGCCGCACCTGGCAGATCGGCGTCGACCGCGTTCGCATCCGTGGCAGGCACAGACCGGCCATGCTCGACGGCATCGTCGAACGCGCGGCCAACGCGTCCTAGAAGCGACGAAAGGGCTTGCGCTGTTGCAGCGTCTGCCCGAGCGTCCGTGCGAGCCGGTCATCGCCGCACTGATCGACAAAATCCTCCATGACGCGGAAGGCCTCGGACGACTCGATGGGTTCGATGAACAGCCAACAGTCGTCATCCCGTGGATCCTCATCGGTTTCGTTGACTGCATCGGGTCCGATCAGGGACAGGATTGACCCGGACTCGAGGTTCAGCCAGTGCCTGCTCTCCCCGAGAGGGTCGCGCGAGTTCAATGCCCAGGTCAGCTCCTCAAGGTCGATGGTCAAAACCCGTGCGTCATGGCTACCGTGGCCGTGCGGGGTGTCATCCATGCTCATCTCGAGAGCCCCAAGGCGTCCCACAGGAACTGGTAGGACACGGCGGGCCGCCCTTGGGCGGCGGACTGCTGCCGTTCGCCTTCTTCGTACTCGCGCAGCAGGCCCTTCACGCGCTCCAAGCCTGCCGGCGCGGTGATGGCCTGGCGCGGCGTGCGTCCACCCAGGGCGGGAATCGTCTCGTCAGCCCAGTTGGCGTAATGGCGATGGAGCGCATGCTCGATGGCCTGTGCGATAACCTCGGGAGGCAGGTCCGTGGTGGCTGCGGAGGCGGATCGCGGCGTGCGGCCCGTGCTGTTGGCACCCTTGCCGCCGCCCGCACGGGAGAGATGGCCGGCCGGATCGGTGATCTCGCGCGTCAGGTGCTGCACGGCCGCGCCGGCCAAGCTTTCGAACCACGCGCGGCCATCGTCCGCCAGCCGCTGGGTGCGGTGGAAGAGTTCGACGCGGTCGGTGCTGCGTCCTGGGTTGACGGTCGACAGGCTGCGCTGCGCGCCGTCAGCGCTCTCGATCATGCGATTCCATCCCTGCCGTGCATCGCCGCGGACATCGGGCTGCGACGACAAGTAAGCAGCGAGCGCCGTCGCATCGAGCACGCGGTAGTGGTCTGTCACGAGGAGCACGGGATCGCCGGTGGACGCATCCTGGATCTGTGGCAATGGTGCGGGCGCGAACCACTGGTCCAGCCAGGCGCTGGCGATCGCGAGCTCAAGCAGATCGCGTCGGTTGTCGCTGTGGAGGTTCATTTCGCCAGAGCCGGCCAGCACCTGCCGGGCCTGCGCCAGCACGGCTCCCTCGGCCAGCTTGGCGAAGGGGTAGCTGGCCCCCGAGAGCTCAAAGTGCCCGGCTATGCCCGGGCCGGCAGCGACCTCCACGACGCGAGCGCCCATCAGCATGCCCGGCTTCGCGGTGCGGCTGCCGCTGATCTCGCGCACCAATTGCGGTGGGGCCTGCGGGTCGAACTCGTCGATCAGGGTCATGTCGACGCCGGGCTGCACGTTGGTGACCCGGTACAGGCGCAGGGGCCGTGCGCGCAGTTGAGCGATCCAGTCGCGCTGGCCGGGCGTGAGAAATGGGCCATCACGTCCCAACAGGTAGGCGTTGATCTCGCGCCGGCCACCTCGGGCGTGGATCTCCCCGCGGGCGATCAACCACTCGCCGACGTTGATCGACACCATCGTCATGCCATCTTCGTCCAGTTGCCAGCCGTCACGCGGACCTTCGGGCCGCCACAGGTCGAGCAGGGCCTCGAACGCGCTGCGCCAGCCTTTGCGATGACGCTCAGCCAGCCATGAGATCGCGACGCGGGCCGCGTCTTCGTGATCGCGCGGGCGCAGGGGGTGAATGTTCATGGTTGAAGTCAGGTGAGGCGGGTGAAGCTGGGCGAGCTGCTGTCGAACGACGTCACAGTACGGCGCTCGTCGCGGGCAGGCGACATGGCAGGAACGTGGCGTCTGGTCGTCTTGTATGCTATTGTCACACATCTCTTGGGAGATGTCCTCATGCCAACCGCCTCCGCCGCCGTTCTGAGTGTTCGTGTCAATGCCAGCGAGCGTGCCTTGCTGGAGGCCGCGGCCGAACAGGCCAGTACCAGTCTCAGCGACTTCGTGAGGCGGCGCGCCCTCGAAGCCGCCGAGACCGATCTGCTGAATCGCCGCATCGTGACGATTCCAGCGAAGGACTGGGCCCGGTTCGAGGCCTGGGCCAGTTCGGCACCGCGGGAAGTACCGTCGCTTCGAAAACTGTCCAAGACGCGCCCCGTCTGGCAGAAGTGACCTCAGGCGCAATGGCCGCCTTCACGCCGCCGCGACCTCTGGCGGCCGACGACGACACGGCGGCGTTCGATTGCGGGCGTGACGCGTTGAACCACTGGCTCAGGCGCCACGCGTGGCGCAATCAGGAATTGGGGGTCTCGCGGACAACTGTGATCTGCGATGCGCGAGCGGGCAGCATCGTTGGCTACGTGAGTTTGTCGACGGCGCAGATCGAGCGGGCTTGGTTGCCCAAGGCACAGCAACGCAATCGCCCCGACCCGTTGCCCGCGATCCTGCTGGGACAGTTGGCGGTCGACCTGCGGTGGCAGGGGCAGGGCACTGCGCGATCGCTGATGTTCTATGCGCTCACTACGGCGGTGCGCCTGTCCGACCAGGTTGGATGCTTCTGCGTGCTAACGCACCCGCTGGATGACGATGTGCGGGCGCTTTATGCAGCCTTCGGATTCGAGGACCTTCCGTTCGATCCCGGGCGCAGCATGTCGGTTCGGATCGCGGATCTGGTGCGAAGCGGCTTCGGGGCTGCTGGCTGAGCTTGCAGTATCCAACTCACCCACGAAGACGTGACGGAGAGGAGCCATTGCGACAGCCGCGGGATCGCAGCAGAGCGCATGCCGTTGCTGGTCTCAAGAAGTCCCACGCGGCCTGGGGGAACAGGCAGGGGAACAGCGCAGACTCTCTCGCAAGTTTTCTCAATTAGAGCAACAGCTTAGGTCGCCATGTATCCCATCAGCCACCCCATCCAAGCGTTTCATCCGGTCGCATGCCTTTCCGAACTTCCCGCCAGATCCACGACTTGAGCAGTCGCTTGAGTCAGGAAGGTGTTTGCCGTCCCACGGCAGAGCAGCGCAAGCAGCGGAGCATGTAGGGAAAGCAATGGCGTTCGTCATGCCATTTGGAATTCTGCTTCCCCTGTGCTCACCGACAAGCCGTGCAAGAACGTGTCCTGCCCAGAGGGCAAGGCTAGCGTACGGTTCGGCGCTAACGCCAGCTTCGAGGCAAGCGCGCGCGGGTTCCACGCGATCAGGAAGGTCGGCTGGAGCGATCACTGCGCCAGGCGCTGGACGGAGCGCCTCGAGAAAGACGTGTTCCCCCGGCTGGGTAAGCTTCCGCTTTCCCCGATCGGCGTACCGATGCTGCTGCAGACGCTGTCGGCGCTGCTCTTCCAGCGGCCAGGGAACATCCGGAAGATGGAATGGGCCGAGCTGTGGACCTCTCCAACCTGGGCACCATCATCGGCGGGCGGCGCGAGGCGCCGGTGCCCCTGGTGGTGAAGGCCGTGGAGGAAGCCGCCGCGACCGAGGGCGTGGCCCCCAAGGCTGTGTGGCACAACCGCGCGAAGCTCGCCAGGTCACTGGCGGTGCACCGGCAGGGCCTGTGGGCGTGATCACGGCGTGATGAAGTCGCTGCCGTCCAGCCCCTATACTTTCCGGGCAGTTTCAGCTTCTTGCGGAAGTGAAACAATGTGGGGCTGCCCCTGGGGCGGTTATCACCTGAGTGGCACCCAGCATCGCCTGGCAACACCCATTGCGCGGATTGCCTTGGCGGCACCTCGTGCCCACGCCCTGTGAGCCACCCCGCGTCGCACCTGTCGTTCCGTTTCCGGTGGTTGGCTCTTCGCCCACTTCGTCCCCTCACCGTCCCTGGCCGCGTCCCCGCCCACTTCGTCCTCGCGATGTCCTCGTCCCCGTCCACAACCGTGATCTGCTGTCCGGCGCTGCAAGATGCCGCGATGAGCACGCTTTCGCACCGGATCCGGTCCTGGATCGGGCCCTGTCAGGTCTGGGAGCATCAGGATCTCGGCAGCATGGAGGCCAACGTGGCGCGACTCGACGCGGTGGTCCATGCGGTCGGTCCGGTGCGCTGGGTGGGTTCCGGGCTTGGCGCTGCGCTTGGCTACTGGCTCGGCTGCCGGCGCGAGGGCAGTATCCGGGGTGTGGAGCTCTTCGGGCCCTTCCTCGGCTGGAACGCGCCTTTCTTTCAGACCACCCGCAACGCACGGGTAGGTCTTGCCGAGTGGGCACTGAAACTTTCACGGCACGAATGGTCGGCTGTATTCGGCATCCTACTGCCCTCGCCCGCGGCGCTCGCGCGGCGGAGAGACGATATCGTGCCCTGCATGGCCTGGCGTGAGATTGCCGGCTACACGGATTCGCTGGACTTCGTGCAGATGACGATGCACTATGCGAAGGGTACCCGTCTGTGGCTCAATCGGCTCGACCCTGACCTTCAGACCGAGCGGGCCGCCTACCAGATCCGGGCGATGAATCCGCATGTGAGCGTGGAGATCGACCGGTGGGACTCGGGTGCCTTTCCCGACCTGCTGGTGGAGACCATGGGGGCAAAGACGTGGACATGAGCGCTGGCCTCACGCAGACCGACTACACGGTCATGCTGGTGCTGCTGTTGCTGCTGTCTGCCGTCGGTCTGGTCTGGCTTGGAGCCTTCCTGCAGCGACGCGGCGAGCACGACGGGCGGGCTCAGGGCGGCCGGGCCTTCAAGGGTGCAGGCCCCGCGCCTGGCGGCACTGCTGGAGGTGGTGCGGGGAGTGTTTTCGGGGGCGGTGCTGCGGGTGGTTCTGGCGGGAGTGCCGCGGGAGGTTCCGGGAGCGGTGTGGCGGAAGGTTCCGGGAGCGGCGCCGGTACCCACAACGGTGTTGGCGGGGATTCCACCAATTCCGCAACCGCTGGCGCCAGCGCTGCGGGCGATGCGCGAAGGGGTCTTTGGCGCGGTGAGGGCTTGCGGTTTGGCGGCTTCGGAGCCCCGATGCCGCACAGCAGTGCCGAGCAGATCGTGCGGCGCATGGAGCAAAGCCTCACGGATCTGCAGCGCCAACTCAACCTCGACCTGGCCCAGTTGCAGGCGTCGATGAAAGCCGAGCGTCACGACCTCGAGCGGCATGTGGCAAGGGTTCGGCAGATGGCGAGCGACCACAAGCTCGCACTCACGCTCTTTGAGCTCTTCGACGCCCTCAAGGCCCTGCCCAGGAAGACCACCGAGGCGCAGGAGATCGACCGCGCGTGGCACGGCCAGGTGGGGATCGAGCCCGACGACATCCTGCTGCCCGAAGAGGAAAGCGATCCTTGGAAGATCTACTTCAAGTTGTCGGGCGTCTGGTATCTGCTGCGGGTACTCGACAGGAAATACAGTCGAATCGATTATTATGAGATCGCGCTGCATGACGAGGACGGCCGACTGCTTGCCGAACTCAGGGCGCGCCCGGATGCCGCGCGCACCAGGCTCGACAAGGAGTATGTGTCGAGTCTGCATGTAGGACCCTGGTTGTCGGAGTTCATCGCGCTGCGCTTGCGCATGGATCACCGTTTGCAGAGGACCTTGATGGAAGCCGCCTCGCGCGACGTGGAGTCGATGCGTCGAAGCTTCCGCGTATTGCCAGTGGGGAAGAAAGTTGAAACTGCCAGCGATTGAATTACCTGCGAGCCTGGGCAAGATCCCCGGCCTTTCCCGATTCGTGAAGGCGAAGGGTGGCGCGGCCGGCGCTGCGCACGGAGCCAGTGGGGCCAAGGGCGGTGCAAAGGGGCATGGCGCTGGCGCTCCTTCGCATGAGCAGCAGGTGATCGGACGGCTCGATCTCACCCAGAAGGGCTTTGCAGTGCTTGCGATCGTGCTCATCCTGCTTGCGCTCTACACCGTGTTTTCGCAAAACGGCCTCAACAAGGCAATCCTCACCGCTGCACCGCCCACCATCGATCTGGCGGAACTTGCTGCCGCAGGCCCGGAGTCGGGGGCCGACGAGCCAGCAGAGGGCGCAAAGGCGGCCAAGGCAGCGAAGCCCTCCGCATCGGCCCGGGTAAAGTTGCCCGAGGGCACCGATGCCCGCCTCGACTTTGCCTTCGAACAGATTGCCAACTTCGAGAACACCCGGTCGGAAGCAATACTGCGCGACAGCCGCGCCACCGTGGCCGGGGTTGCTCCCGGAAGCCCTGCGGCGCGCGCCGGTTTCATTCCCGGCGACTACATCCTCGGGGTTGACGGCGAGCAGGCGGGCTTCGTGTGGGACTCGCTGCGCAAACTCACGGCTGCGGGCAAGTCTTCGGTACTGATCGAGGTGCAACGGGGACCGGAGGTACTGCGCGGGGAGCTCTTTGCACCGGAGGGCGAACTCCTTACCTCGGGTAATTCAGGGCTTTTCTTCCAGATCCCCGAAGGCTACCGCTTTGTGGGTGAAAACGACCGGCGCGACCTGCGCACTGCTTTCACCCGGAGCTACCTCGAGGGGCTCGCCGGCGATGAGCGCCTGGCTTATGCCACGAGTCTTGCGATCCTCGGAGCCAACCTGATGAAGCGTGGCGTGGCGCAAACGAAGCTTCGTCCGGATGACTCCAACTGGTTGAAGACCGAGTTGATCCTTTCCGACCATCACAACAAGTTCAACAAGGTACTCACACACCACACCGCGCAGATCGAAGGCATGCAGGCGCAGCTTCAGTCGGGCTTTGTGAAGGTGGGTGCCTACCTGCTTGCTTCGCTCCTTGCCGCAGTGGCGGCGTTGGCGGCTGCACTGCAGCACCAGCGGCATCTCGCGGAGCACCACGCGGCGCAGGTGCGCGCGCAGTTTCAGGGCTTGCGCGCCGAAGTCGATCACTGGATGCACAGCCAGAAGACGGCAGCCGAGCTCGCAGCGTCCTCCCCGCGCGGGTCGGATGGCACCGGGCGAGCAGGCGATGCGCCGATTGTCACGCCAGTCGCAGCGGGACCGTACAACGCGGGAGTGCCCAGTGCGGGCGCGCGCTCGT